>Ga0335072_10001544_pt1 | contig 37260 bp, 30 predicted proteins | sample Lox_Sample_21_FD_206725 | JGI IMG/M metagenome (GOLD analysis project Ga0335072, IMG submission 206725) | Soil microbial communities from Loxahatchee National Wildlife Refuge, Florida, United States - Lox_Sample_2.1 | ecosystem: Environmental > Terrestrial > Soil > Wetlands | place: USA... | reverse complement strand
GGACCCAGCGCGAGCGGATGCTGCAGATCCTGCACGACGCGGGCGTGGTCTTCCTCCAGCTCACCGGCGGCGAGCCGACCATCGACCCGCTATTCCCCGACGTCTACCAGAGGGCCAGCGAACTGGGCATGATCTCCGCCATCCTCACCAACGGCTCCCGCCTGGCCAGTCCCAAGATCCTCGGCCTGCTCACCGCCCGGCCACCGCAGGACATCACGATCAGCGTCTACGGCGCGACCGAGGGCAGGCCGTCCGCGCAGACGGCGGCCGTGCTCCGGGCGCTGGCCGCCAGCCCGACCGACTGGCGGTACGGCTATGACCTCAGCCGCGAGACCGGCCTCCCCGCTGGGTCCCTCTACCCGATCCTCATGCGCCTCAGCGGCCGCGGGCAGCTGGAGGCCCAGTGGGAGCCCAGTGATCACCCCGGCCGCCCTGCCCGGCACATGTACCGGCTCACGGCACCCGGCCTCGCCCTCGCCGCGACAGCCAGGCCAGCGGCCTCGCGGGCCGCAACCCTCATGAGGCCTCAGCCCCGGCCGCAGGCGGGAGGCATCTGATGAGCGAGCAGAAGCCGGAAGGCACCGACCACGAAAGCGACCTGCCCCGCCGGACCCTGTCCGCTATCACGGCGTTGACGTCGGCCGGCCGGGGTGACTGGGGCCGGGCGATGCTGGCGGAGCTGGGGCAGGTCACCGGCCGTGAAGCCCGATGGCGGTTTGCCCTCGGCTCGGCCCGCGCCGTGCTGGCCCCGCCGGGCACCCGCGCGCTCGGGCTGATCCCGCTGGCTGCCGTCGCGGCCGCGGTCGCCATCCACCTGCTGGCGCCGGCGACCGGGATCGTGGCCGCAGTCGCGCTGCCCGGCTTTCCGGCCCTTCTCGTATTGGCCGCCGCCCGGTCCGAGCCGCCCAGGCCGGCCGAGGCCGCCGGGCGCGCTGCCCAGGTCATCGCGGTGGCCGGCATCGTCGCCTGCCCCGTGCTCGCCATCCGGGAGTACACGCTCTACCCAGGTAATGGCGCTGGGAGCGCGGCGCCGGAGACCGGGGCGATCATGACCTTTATCTTCTCAGCCGAACTGGCCTGCTACCTGCTCATCGTGCTGTGGCGGCCGGGGCTGCTGGGAGCCAGCCGCCACAGCGGCCTGCCCGGGCTGGCAGCGGCCCTGGCCATCAGCTGGGTCTTCGTGGCGCACCAGCCGCCCGGTGGCCAGTCCGACAACCCGGTGATCGACCCGGTCGTCCTGGCAACGGCGGCCGGCATCCTGCTTGGCGCAGGCGCGCTGGCCGCCCTGCCTCACCTGCTGCGTCGTGGCAAGGACCATGGCGCGCTGGCCGGCCTGGCCGAGGTGATGTGGGGTGTGCTGCTCAGCGGCCCGGCGGCGTTCATCGCGAACGTGCTGACCACCACGCGCGGGGCCATCGCCGCCGAGGCGACAAGCCCGGACATCGCCACGGAGTCGCAGCGGCAGGGCGCGACCAGCGTCCTGGCCTGGATCGCCCACGATGACCTCGGCGGAGCGATCGTGCTATTCACCTTCTTCAGCATCTGCATCGCCGTGATCCTCGCGGCCTTGCAGCTCTCCGTTATTCGGGCCAGGTCCGAGTGTTGACGCGGTTGCTCGCGGGCCCTAACCTCACGCCAACAGCAAGGGCCACGTCAGGCGCAGCTTGCCGCCGGACGGCAGGGCGCGCCACGAGCCGTAGAGGTACCGGACCCCCAGCCACGCGCCGCGGATCGTGTCCTCATCCAGGCGGGCGGCTAGGTCCTCGATCCGCGCGGCCTGCCAGGTCTCCCGCTTGGCCGAGGCGAGCAACCGGTCCCGGACACCGCCCGGCGTATTCGGCCCGTCTCGCCAGAGGTTGACCACGGCATCGGTCGCCGCCCTGGAGACCACTCGTCCTGGCCAGTCCCGCTCCTTCACCAGGCCGCGAGAAAGGGAATCCCGGTCCAGGGCCAGGCTCCGCCGCCGGGAGGTGAGTGTTCCCCACAGCCCATCATCAATACCGAACGCGGATTCCACCACCAGGTGCGGGAGGTCATGAATAACATGGGCGACCGCCCGGCAGGAGGTGCCGTCGGGGAAGGTCAGCGAGATCCGGTCCCCCGCTGGCGTGTCCCCCTTCACGATGGCGACGTCCGCCGTCGCCACGCGCAACGCAAGCGCTTCCGTCACGGGCCAGAACGATACTCGCGGACAACCCGGATCCGGCGCATTTCCACGTCGTGTCCCGGTAAAAGAATTATCGCCACAATGGGACAATTCTTAAAGCTGGCCTCAGCATTCCCATTCGCCTCACTGAGGTTAGCGCCCTTCGCGGGCGATGCCCCGGAGCACCGGAACGGCGGTCACGAAGACGAAGGCGGCGAACAACTCACCAGGCAGGAACGTGACGAGGAAGTGGGGCATGGCATTGAAGTTGCCCGCCCAGTTCGCGGGAACGTCCAGGGCCATGATGGCCACAGCCAGCCATACCCCGGGCCGTCTCACCAGGGCGCACAGCAGCGCCGCCGCCGGATCGATCACGATCAGCAGCACGAGGAGGGCCTGGACGGGAACAGACCCGAACCTGGCATACGCGTGAATACCGCCATGTGCCATCTAGGCGACGTGCACCACGGTCCCGTCGCACAGCCCGATGACGTAGCACCCCAGGACCCAGCGTGCCCAGGCCGGCAGCTGAGCCCACCTGTCCCACGTCACCGTGCGAAAGCCGCCCATAACGGTAGCATGCCGCATGCGGCGGCCGGGGACGAGTCACCGCGGCCCTGGCTCATGCCGGGCGGCGTTGCGGCCAAGGGCTGCCCCCAGGAAAGGGCAACGCCGCCCAGCGGGGCTAGCCCAGCGTGGCCACCACGCTGATCTCGGGGACGCTCGCCAGGGCGCGGGAGACGGGGCAGCCCGCCTTGGCGTCCTCGGCCAGCTTCTGGAACTCAGCCGCGTCCAGGCCGGGGACCACGCCCACGGTGGCCAGGTTGATCGCGGTGATCGTGGGGGCGTTGTCGACAAAGCGCAGCGTGACCCGAGCCTCGGTCTGCACCGAGTTGGGGGTGTGGCCGGCGGTGGACAAGATGTTGGACAGCGCCATCGAGAAGCACGCCGCGTGCGCCGCCGCGATCAGCTGCTCGGGGTTGGTCTGCGGGCTGTCTCCCTCACCGAAGCGCGAGTTGGCGGAATACTCGCCCTGCATGACCCCATCGCCGACGGTGACGGTCCCGGACCCGTCCTGCAATCCGCCGCGCCACTCCGCACTGCCATTTCGCTTGGCCATCCCAGCCTCCTCAACGCACCGATGCCTGAATACGGGGGGACCCGTCTGCAAGCAACACCTTAGCCCGGCAGCGCGCCCAGCCAGGATCCGGCCCGCCTCACCTGCCCTGGTGCGGGCATTGGCTAAGCGTTCTGTCTGACCTCGGCGGCGTGACGGGACGGGGATGCGGTCCAGGTCACTGGCAACGATGATCTCGCCGCCGAAGGCCGCGCCCGCCTCCTGCGTGAACTGGGACATCTCCGCCATCCCCGCGCCGTAACGCTGCGAGAAGTGCGTCAGTATCAGCAGCCGGGCCCCGGACTCGGCCGCGATCCGGCCGGCCTGGCCCGCGGTCAGGTGGCCGTACTCCTCGGCCAGCCCGGCGTCCGCGTCCGTGAAGGTTGACTCGCACACCAGCATGTCCACATCGTCAGCGAGCTCGAATGCGGCATCGCATAGCCGGGTGTCCATGATCAGTGCGAACTTCTGACCCCGTCTCGGCTCGCTGACCTCGGCAAGGGATACGACCTTTCCGTTTCGCGCAATTTTTCCGTTTTTCTGCACGCGGCTGATGTCCGGGCCGCTAATGCCGTGGGCAACCAGCAGGTCGGGCCGCATGCGGCGGCCATCGGGCTCGACCAGCCGGTAACCGAAGGCGGGAACCCGGTGCGACAGTGCCCGCGCCTCCAGCGTGAACGCCTCGGTGGCAACAACCTCGCCTCCGGGCAACGACACCGGATGCTCGGCCAGGCACAGTGAGTCGCGAGACAGCGACGCGTGCCGCAGCCTGCCGAAGTACTCGGCGTTCTCAGCCGGGTAGCACACCTGAACCGGGTGGGTGACCTGGTCAAGTGCCATCCGCTGCAGCACGCCTGGCAATCCCAGGCAGTGGTCGCCATGGAAGTGGGTGATGCACAGCCAGCCGATGGACGAGGCCGTGACCCCGGCCAGGAGCATCTGCCGCTGCGTCCCCTCGCCGGGGTCGAACAGCAGGCCAGCCGCATCCCAGCGCAGGAAGTACCCGTTGTGGTTCCGCGTACGGGTCGGTGCCTGGCTCGCCGTGCCAAGGACGACCAGCTCCCGGGCCGCCACCGTCAGGCACCCGGGTCGGGGCGCCGGTCCAGGATCAGCTTCTCCAGCCGGCCCAGCGCATCGGCGAGGTCCTCCCTGGTCACCATGTCGTCGAGGGCGATACGGACGGACGCGAGCTCGCGCGCCAGGTACTCGGCGTCGGTCTGGGTACGGGCCGCCACCAGCCGGTCACGCTCGATGTTAGCCCGGTCGCGCTCGTCCTGCCGGTTCTGCGCGAGCAGGATCAGCGGGGCAGCGTAGGCGGCTTGCGTTGAGAATGCCAGGTTGAGCAGGATGAACGGGTAGGGATCCCAGTGGTGGATGAAGCTCAGGACGTTGAACGCGATCCACACGATGACGAACCCGGTCTGGGCGACCAGGTACCGCCCGGTGCCCAGGAAACGGGCCAGGCCCTCGGAGAACCGGCCGAACGCGTCAGCGTCGTACAGTGCCCCCCAGGAGGCCGAGCCGCGCGGGACGGACAGGTCGGACTTGTCACCGAGGCCAAGCCTGGAGGTCATGCGCGCCATGGAGCCTCTATACCCCCGTCCGGGAACGCCGCCAGCCGGGCGGCAGCAGGTGGTCAAGCACGTCGTCGATGGTGACGGCGCCAAGCAGGTTGCCCGCGTCGTTGCACACCGCCACGCCAAGCAGGTTATAGGCCGCCAGCCGGGCGGCCAGTTCCCGGTCTTGTAGCTCGGGCCGGACGAACACCCGGCTCTCGATGACCTCGCCGACGGGGACCGCTGGCGGACGGCGCAGCAGCCGCTGGAAGCCTATGCTGCCCAGGTAGGTGCCGGTGGGGGTCTCCAGGGGCGGCTGGCAGACATAGACCTGGGCCGCCTCGACCGGGGCAAAGCTGGGGTTCCTGATCCTGGCGAGCACCTCGGCCACCGTCGTCTCCGGGCCGAAGATCAGGGGCTGGGACGTCATGAGTCCGCCCGCGGTGTGCGGGTCGTAGCGCAACAGCCGGCGGACCTCCTCGGCCTGCTTGGCCCTCATCGCCGTAAGCAGCCGCTCGCGCTGGTCGGGCGGCATCTCGGCCAGCAGGTCAGCCGCGTCGTCCGGCTGCATCTCCTCCACGACGTCGGCGCCACGCTCAAGCGCCAGGCTGGCCAGCAGGCGGACCTGGTCCTCCTCGGGCATCTCTTCCAGCACGTCGGCCAGCTCGTGGTCATCGAGCGCTCCGGCGAGCTCAGTCCTCCTGGCGGGCGGCAAGCCGTCGAGGGCGGTGGCCAGGTCAGCGGGCTCCAGGTTGCGCAACTGGGTGAGCTGGGCTGATACGGGGTCGGCGTTGAACAGCTCGCGGCACTGCACCCACGGCACGATGGTGGGCGCGTTGCCGCCGAAGGCGGCGCCGAGCAGCCCGCGTCCCTTGGTGAGGGCGATCGCGGTCACCTCCCAGCCGCTGTGCCGCGTGTCGCGGGGAGCGATCGCGATGTCCGCGACGACGCCGTCGGTGACATGCTTTCCTATCAGGCTGGACGCGAGGATCTCGCCCTGGCGCAGGGTGAACCCGCCCAGGTCGACGGTTCCGCCGACAAGCCGGGCACCCTCCGTGGTGATCTCCTCGACCCGGCCGAAGCTGACGAAGATGTGCCGCCTGCGCATCTGCACCACGAGCCCCAGCGCGTGCGGAGGCTCAGCGCCGACCACCGGCAGCAGCACCACTTCCCTGACCCGGCCGATCGTCATGCCCTCGCCGTCCATGAACGGGCGGCCTTGCAACCTCGACGTGAAGACCTGCTGCTCGGCCCGGACCACGCTGGCCGCCACTGAAGTATCCCGACTCACGCATGCCATTATCCGTACGGCCGATCCCGAACGGTACCGGGCATGTGTCCACTAAGCAGACGCTTGAAAGTTACGATTTCCCCATGGGCGACTGGGATGCGGTCATCGATGTCTCGAACGTGTGCTGGTCTCCCGCGCTGCCCCCACTGCGCAAGCGCCGGGCCTACTGGGACCGCCTCGGGCTCGTCATGACGGCCTGGCGAAATGAGCATGGCGACGATGTCCGCTTCCACCTGGTAGCTGATGCGTCCCTGCGGCGAGTGCTCGACAGCCCGGATGACTTGCAGCGACTCAAGGACAACGGCGAGCTGCTTACGGCGACCGTCGCCGACGGCGTCATCCTTGAGCTAGCCAGGGACCATGGACTGCACGTCATCACCCATGACCACTACGTCGACCACCGGGACACCTTTCCGTGGATCGAGCGGTTCCCCGAGCGCTTCCACCGCTGGGAGACGGTGGATGGTGAGGTGCGGATCATCCCGCTGGACATCACGCCGCGCAGCGCGCAGGACATCTCGATGGCCCGCGAGCTGAAGGACCTGCGGCGAACCAGGCTCGACACGAGGAACCCAGAGCACCGCCGCATCCTGCACACCCGCTGGAGGTGCGCGAACACCTCTTGCTCGCAGGCAGCGACCTGGCAGGGGCAGCTGCTCGTATGGCCGGTGATGTCCCTGTCTGGCCAGGCCATGTGCCCCGCGTGCGACCGGCCGCTCGAGGCTCTCGAGTCGCGGGCTCAGCTCTTCGAGGTTGTCGTCGCCGAGCGCGCGTCACAGGCGGAGATCATGCGGTTCCCGCTGGAAGCCGACGTCCCGGTGATCGTGGGCCGCGGCACCGTCAAGGGCATCGACCTGTCCCCGACGGCGCTGACGACGATCGCCGGGCTGTCGCACAAGGTCCCCGACTCATTCCACGAGGCCGTGGGCCGGGTCAGCCGGCTGCACCTCCTGATGCGGATCGAGCCGGTGAGCGACATCAACTGGCGACTGGCCGTGATTGACCTGGACAGCAGGAACCATACCGAGGTGGAGCGCTGGCAAGGGTCCGGGTTCCTGCCCTCTCGCGAGGTCCCCCCGGACAAGGAGACGTACCTGTCCGCCAAGGACCGGCTGATCCTGGCGGGCACCGTCCAGCTGCGCCTGTCCGGCAAGCGCTACCCGCACCCGCCGACTGGTCTCGTCCCGGCCTCCTCGCCTGAAGACCCCGGGCCGGCTCCGGGCGGCACGCCGACCCTGCAGACGACCACGATCACCGACGGCTAGAAACAAGCAGCGGCGACCGACGCTCACGGCCTACGGTCCGGGGGCCTCGCGGCCGACGGGCGGCCCCTTGGCTCCGGCCGGCCGGGCGGGCGGCGGGCTGTGGCCGCCGAGGACTTGACCTCGCGGCCCGTAGGCCGTGGTGGTGGCGTCCGGGTGGAGCACGAGCCGCCAGCCGCGCCGGTGTATGCAGATGTCATGGTGAAACTGGCACAACAGGACACAATTGTGCAGCGATGTCTCGCCGCCGTCCCGCTTGTGCCGCAGGTGGTGGACGTCGCAGCCGGCCGCCCGTCGCTGGCAACCGGGCCACTCGCAGTGCCCCCTGGCCCGAAGCTGGACAGCCCGGCGGATGTGCGGCGGGATGCTCGTGGCGAAGCCGACGTCGAGCACGACCGACTTACTGTTGTATGGGGCATCTAGTCGGCCCCGCCGCAGGACGCTGGCGATCCCGCCCGATCCGGAAACCAGGTCGACCGCAAGCCGGGCTATGGCGTACCGCAGCGCCTGCCATGCCTCCGGGGACAGCGGCTTGGACCGGGTCCGGCCCTCCTCATCCACGGTCCCGAGGACGAGGTCGATCATCGCGTCCACGACGGACAGGTCCGGCTGCCCTGTGACGACCGGCGAGACAAGCGCATCGCACGCGGCGGCCTCGGCGTCCTTGCCTGCCAGGTATCCGTGCTCGCCGATGAGGGCGGCGAGCCAGGCTTCCTGCAGCTCTGATGCGCCGGGAAGATCTAGCAGCTCGGCCAGGGAGATGACCGCGTCTATGCGAGTGTCGGCTCCGGCACGATCGGGGAGCATCCTGGACCGGATCAGCAGCTCACACGCCAGCTGCAGTGCGTCGTGGTAGCGCTGGGCTTCCGTGCGGTCATCCTCGGGGCCCGCCTTCTTGCCCAGGGACTCCAGGACCGCCTGCAAGGCGGCGGCGCACTCAGGGGTCAGGTCTCCAGTTACCCGGCCGGCGTTGTCGATCGTGGTGCCGAGCTTGAGGTACCGCTCGTCGAACCCGCCATCGGTCGGCCCCTCCGGATCGGGCCGCTGAGACCGCCACCTTTCGTATGCGGCCTGGGCGATGACCGCCAGGTCCTCGAAGCCGGCGCCGGCGGTCGCGGCGTCCAGGAGGATCCGGTCGACGTCGCCTCGCCAGTCAGCGGGGAGCCGGTGAGTCCAGTCGGCCATCCCGGCCGCCCACGCCTCCGAGATGACCCCGCCCGCCACGGCCGCGGCGATGTCGGGATGCTCGCGGAACTGGCGCATCTGCCGTACCTGGGCCGCCGCGGCCCTGCGGGTCATCTTGGACTTCGCCGCCAGCCAGGACGCTGAGCTGCCGTACCCATCGGCGTCGTGCCCTCGCTCGGCGTCAAACCGGGCCAGGACGGCGGCACGCGCCGTCGCGAGCTTCCCGCTGATCCCGCCCATCGCCTGCAGCACGCCTCCGAGGGAAGCCGTCTCCAGCGAAGCGACACCAGGGTCGTTGAGGTAGTCAAGCGCGGCCTCGGCCAGGGCGAGTGCCTCGCCCGCTGTGCCCGGACCGGCCAGGATCCTCGCATCGGCACCGCCCGAAGCCAGGCCGTCCAGTAGCCGATCGCCACTGAGGCACATCCGGATCACCTCCCCGAGCATCCGAGCTTGACATCATTATGTCAGCAATTCTCGGTATACACAACCAGTAGCACAAGCATTTTTTTTCGACGCAAGCAATTCACCAGCACTGGGTTACGCCACAACCTGATTGACCCCGCACGCCATCATGACGCGACATGCTCACTATGAGCATTCAACACGCAAATTCATGCATATTTTTCTGCTCGCTCTTGGCTTCAACTGCGCGATCCGCCATGATGGCACCTGTGCGAACTTCCCTCAGGCGCATGCCTGTACTGCTACTGGAGGGTTCATGAACAAGCTGACGCGCACGTGTGCGGCCATCGCGACGGCGGCACCGCTCCTGCTGGTCTCCGCGGTTGGCGGTTCGACGGCCCAGGCGGCGACCGCCTATCCGCCTGGCGGTCCCGACCAGACGCCGGTGATGGGCTGGAGCGGCTGGAGCTTCCTGCGGCTGGGCGCGGACACGGCCTCGGTCGAGGGCGAGGCGAGAGCACTGCGCAGCACCGGCCTGGCCGCGGCCGGGTACCGGTACGTCAACATCGACGACGGCTGGTACCAGTGCCCGGGGTCGCAGGGCCCGAACGTCGACGCCTACGGCCGGTGGGTCGTGAACTCGGCCACCTACCCAAGCGCCGGGTCGGAGAATGGCATCAAGGCGCTCGCCGCCTACGTGCACAGCCTCGGGCTGAAGTTCGGCATCTACGAGACGACGGGCATCTCCGACCAGGCGGTCGCGAAGAACACCCCGATCCTCGGCACCTCTTACACCGCCGACGAGATCGCCAACACGACGCCAGCCAACAACTACAACTGCGGCGGCATGACGGGGATCAACTACAGCGCGCCCGGCGCCCAGGCCTACGTCAACTCGATCGTGAACGAGCTGGCGTCCTGGGGCGTGGACTACGTCAAGCTCGACGGCATTACCGATCAGAACGGGCCCGATATTCAGGCCTGGCAAGCCGCGATCCACCAGTCCGGCCGTCCCATGGTGCTCGACGCGACCGAGGGTGACTTCACCACCAGCCTGGCGCCGACGCTCAAGCAGTACGCCAACCAGTGGGAGTTCTCGCCGGACATCGAGCTCAACGGGCCCGACGAGGGCGCGGCCGACAGCTGCAACACCCCGCCCTACACCGGCTGCCTGAGCGTCTTCCCGCTCACCAGCTACACGGGCTGGGACGACAGGTTCGACGGCGTCGCCACCTGGCAGCCCTACGGCGGGCCAGGCGGCTTCAATGACTACGACTCGATCGAGGTCGGCGATGGCAGCGCGGACTCGGGCATGTCGCTGGCCGCTTCCGAGTCCCAGCTCAGCCTGTGGTCGCTTGGCTCCGCCCCGCTGGTCCTCGGCAGCGACCTGACCAGCGCGGTGACCAACGCCTACGGCACCAGTGCGGGACTCACCCCGACTGACCTCAAGCTGCTGACGAATGCTCAGGTCATCAAGGTCGACCAGGACTCGATCGACGCCTCAAGGATCGCGCTGGCCGGAACTCCAGGCGACCAGGCCGGTCATCAGGTCTTCGCTAAGGTCGAGCCGGGCGGAGACGCGATCGTCGGGCTGTTCAACACCACGACCAAGCTGAGCTCCAGCCCCGTCGCGATCGCCACGACGGCCAAGGCGCTCGGCCTTCCTGCCGATCCCCACGGCTATGAGGTCCAGGACCTCTGGAGTGGCCAGTCGGTGGTCGTCGGCGGCCAGGCGACGCGGGTCATATCGGCGGCGGGGAAGATCAGCGCGACGGTCCCGGCCGAGGGCGTGGCCTTGTACCGGGTGACGCCGCTGCGCTAAGTCAGCGCGCCCCCGGCGGCCTGGCCGCCGGGGGCGCCCCGGCCTCACTCGGGCCGGGCCGCCCGGCGGGCTTCCCAGCGGTCAATGATCCCGGGGAACTCGCTGTTGGCGAAGTCGAAGAAGGCCGCGAACTGGGCCATCCGCTCCCCCGCCGCCGTGCCGGGGCCGACGACGTCGACGCCCTCGGCCAGTATCTTGGCCCACCGCATCAGGACCTGGGACTGCATGCGGACGACTTCCTCCCAGACGTTGGGGGGCATCCGGTAGTAGTCACGGCGGGAGCCGGGCACCCGCTCCTTGTGCACCAGGCCCAGGCCCATCAGGTAGCGCACCGCGCCGGAGACGGCGGCCGGGCTGATCCGCAGCATCTCCCTCAGTTCCGCCGCGGTCAGCCGCCCCGAGTCACAGACGTGCAGGGCTGCCATGACACGGGCGGACATGCCAGGGAAGCCCGCCGCGACGAGTACCGACGCGAACCGCTCGACGTAGGCGAGCACGGGCTCGCTGAGGCGCGCCTCATCCCCCGCATTCGCACCGGCCATGGGCCCATGTTAGCTAGCCGTTAGGAACATTCACAATATCCTGAAAATAGTGTAGGCTCCGAGGCCGTGAACGCCAACGCGATCGAGGCCGCCGGGCTGCGAAAGACCTTCGGCTCCGCCCGGTTCCTGATGAGATCAGGGTCCGCCACGCGGGCACTGGACGGCCTGGACCTGACCGTGCGGACCGGCGAGGTGCATGCCTTCCTTGGGCCGAACGGCGCGGGCAAGACCACCGCGATCCGCATCCTGCTCGGCCTGCTCCGCCAGGATCCTGGCGGCGGCACGGTCACCCTGCTCGGCGGCGATCCCTGGCGGGACGCGACGCGACTGCACGGCCAGCTCGCCTACGTCCCTGGCGACGTCACGCTCTGGCCTGGCCTGACCGGCGGCGAGATCATCGACCTCCTCAGCAGGCTCCGCGGTGACGGGAAAGATGGCAAGCGCAGGGCGCAGCTGATCGAGCGGTTTCAGCTCGACCCGTCCAAGAAGGCGCGGGCCTACTCCAAGGGCAACCGGCAGAAGGTCGCGCTGATCGCGGCCCTGGCCAGTGACGCCGAGCTGCTGCTCCTCGACGAGCCGACCTCCGGGCTTGACCCGCTGATGGAAGAGGCGTTCCGCGAGGCCATCGCCGCGGAGCGCAGCAGCGGCCGTACTGTGCTGCTCTCCAGTCACATCCTCAGCGAGGCCGAGGCCCTGGCTGACCGGGTCACGATCATCCGCAAGGGCCGCACGGTCGAGACCGGCACGCTCGACCAGCTGCGCCACCTCACCCGCACCAGTGTTGACGCCGAGACCGAGCACCCCGTCAGCGTCGCCAGGCGGGCAGGGATCCACGACGCCAGCGTCGTGGCGGCAACCGCGGCCGGGTGCACCCGGCTGCGCTGCGAAGTCGACAACACGGTCCTCCCGGCCCTGCTGCGCGACCTCACCGATGCTGGCCTGCGCTCCCTGAGCTGCCGTCCGCCAACCCTGGAGGAGCTGTTCCTGCGGCACTACGCCGACCAGGCCCGTACCGAGTCGGCCTCATGATCACGCTGGCTGGCCGCACGCGACCGGGACACGGCAGGCGGAGCGGAGGCGACCGGGCGGGGGGCGCCCACGGGGCGGCCACCTGGTCGCTGACGGGCACGAGGACGCTGGCCCTGTTCGCCCTGCGCCGCGACCGGATCATGCTGCCGGCCTGGGCCTACGTCATCGTGATCGGCGTCTGCGCGAACGCGTACACGTTCGCGAGGCTGTACAAGACCGCTGCGTCACGGGCCTCGCTGGCCGCGACCAGCAGCTCGAATCCCGCGCTTGTCTTCCTTTACGGACGGCTGAACGGTGACTCGGACGGCGCGCTGACTGCCTGGCGGTACGGCGTGTGGGCGGCACTGTTCGCGGCGCTGATGACGATCTTCCTCGTCATCAGGCACACCAGGGCCGACGAGGAGTCGGGTCGCCTTGAGCTGATCGGCTCCGCCCGCGTGGGGCGGCACGCGCAGCTGGCCTCCGCCCTCGCCGTGGCCGTCGTCGCCAACGTCGTGGTGGCCATCTTGCTGTCGGTCGCGCTGCCGTTCTTCGGGATGCCGCCGGCGGGATCCATCGCATTCGCCCTCGCGGTCGCCACCTGCGGGCTGGCGTTCGCCGGGATCAGCGCGGTCGCCGCGCAGCTCACCGCGAGCGCCCGTGCGGCCCGGGGCATCGCCATCGTGGTGCTCGGCGCGGCGTTCCTGCTACGGGCCGTCGGCGACGCGGCCGGCCCGAGTGGCCCGAGCTGGCTCACCTGGCTGCTTCCGCTCGGCTGGACGGAGCTGCTCCGCCCGTTCGCCGGGGAGCGCTGGTGGGTCCTGCTGCTTCCGGTGGCCAGCTTCGCCGCGGGCATTGTCCTGGCGTTCGCGCTGACGGCTCGCCGCGATCTTGACGCCGGGCTGCTGCCTGACCGGCCAGGCCGTCCCGCCGCGCCGGCGGCGCTGCGCGGTCCGCTGTCCCTCGGGTGGCGCCTGCAGTGGCCGTCGCTGGCGGCCTGGGCCGCCGGGTACGTGATCTTGTTCGCGGTCTGCGGCGCGGCGGGCAAGGGCATTGGCCAGCTGGTCGGCACGAGCGGCGCGCTGCGGGCAGAGTTCACCCGGCTCGGCGGGCAGCCGGAGATCGTCAACGCCTACCTCGCCGGGCTGATGCTGCTTGCAGGCCTCCTCGCCGCCGGGTACGGGGTGGCCACGGTGCTCCGGCTGCGCGCGGAGGAGCTGGGGAACCTGGCCGACCCTGTCCTCGCCGGCGCGACGGGCCGGGTGCGCTGGGGACTGTCCCACGTACTGGTGGCCGTCATCGGGATGGCGTCGCTCCTTGCGACCGGCGGCCTCGCGACCGGACTCGGCTATGGCCTGCGGGCCGGCGCTGCCGGGCACTGGGTCGCGACGATGCTCGGATCTGGCCTGGCCGAGTTGCCCGCCACGCTCGTCGTCGCCGGGATCGCGGCGGCCGCGTTCGGGCTGGCGGCGCGGGCCTCGGCGGCGGTCGGCTGGGCAGCGCTCGGACTAGCGACAGCGCTGAGCCTGTTCGGCACGGTGCTGCAGCTGCCCCGCTGGATGCTGGATGCCTCCCCGTTCAGTCACGTCCCGCACCTGCCCGGTGGGGCCGTATCCGCGGTGCCCCTGGGCTGGCTGTCCGCGATAGGGCTGGCGCTGATTGGCCTGGGCCTGGCCGGGCTGCGCCGTCGTGACATCGGCTAGCGTCGCCCGGATAGAAGAATGGCGGCATAGCTGCGACAATGGATATATGCCCAGTTCAGCGGCATCATAGGGAAATCCAGAGTCAGGCGAAAGTCATGGCCAGCACAGGCCACGATCCTGAAGAAGTGCGACCGCACCGGCCACCACCCGAAGACCAGCAAGGCATGCGCCGCGCGGGACGCCGGGCAGGCCAAGGGCACCCGTCAGCACACGTGCGAGCCGTCCCAGGTCGAGGTAGGACTAGCCATGACACGAGACTACCCGCCTGTCTGTGGAGTTAGAGTCCCCTTAGCTCGTTGCATTGGGCTAGCTAGGCCCCTCAGTGATCCTGCGGACTCAGCCGGCGTTCCAGTCGCAGCAGCAACTCAGCACAGGGGCGCTCTTGGAGTACTACATGCACTCACCGTCAAAGACGGGCGACCCCCGCCCGCCAAGCAACACACCGCCGTGCCCGCGCGGTGCCAAAACCAGACAGCGCGGGACTGCGGAAAATCAACGTCAAGATCAAGGTCAAGACCAGGTGATGGTACAGGCTCGGCCAAATGTGCGGGTTAAACCAGGCAGGTACAGACGGCAGCAAGCAGCAGAGGATTAGCCAGCGGCCGCAGACGCGGCAAAGGGGTGAACGCCGGAGCGGCGATCACAGATGCCCGCAGGGCACGGCGAGGCAGCCCGCCCCGCAGGGCGGGCTGTGCGTCGATGGCCTAGCGCAGTGTCCCCAGGAACGCGGTCCACGTGCCAGCGGGCACGCTGAGGGTGAATCGGTCCCTGTCCTTGGTGTCGCGTATGGCGATGCTGTCGCCCGAGGCGACCTCCACGCAATCCGAGCCGTTGGCGCTTGCGGTGCTCTTGCGCCAGTTGTCTAGCTGCTGCTCCATCGGTGCTCCAGTGCCTGCTGGATGATGTCCCTTGAGTCCGTGATGCTCGCGGCGTTGCCCCGAACGCGCTCAAGCGTAACGGCTGCTGCGCGGACCCGGTTCGTTTCGGTGGTCACCTGGTCCTCCAGCAGCGATCCCATGAGCAGCACATCGGGCTCACCGCTGGCGTGCGCCAGCGCGACAGGACCGCCCAGGCCGCCATTGGCCCCCAGCTTGCCGGGGAGGATGTGCAGGCTGACCGTGGGCAGTTCCGAGACCTTCAGGAGCCGGGTGCACTGCTCGGCCATCACCTCATTCGAGCCGATGAGGCGGTGCAGGACAAGCTCGTCCAGCACGACCACGACCATGGGAGCGTCGTCCCGGTCCAGGATGCGCTGCCGCTGCATGCGCGCCGTGACTTCCTCCGTCGCGCGCTCATGGGTGCGCCCGCCAGCCCGGTAGATCTCGTAGGCGTAGCGCTCGACCTGGAGCAGGCCGGGCACGATGACGGGCTGCCATAGCCGCAGGGTGCTGGCGATGGCCTCTGTCTCGTACCACGGGGCGACTGCCGCCGATGACGGGTCAGCCGTGCGCTTGGCCAGCCTCCACACGCCGCGTATCGCGGCCTCGGCCACTGGCCCTACCCTGGCCTGGGCCAGGATGTCGCCCAGGACCTGGAAGGTGGGCGGGTACTCTCCGCCCTCTGCCCGTGTAATGGCCGTGCGCTCGACTCCCACGGCCCTGGCCAGGGCTTCCTGCGTCTTGCAGTCCGAGTGCTGCCGCGCCAGCCTCAGGAGCTCTGCCAGCAGTCCCTTCGCCGTGCTGTCGTCATGTGTAGCCAATGTGGACCACCGCTCATCAAATGTGGATGCCGGGTTATTCCGTGTGGCTTTCCGTGCATGAATAGCATCGCATCGCGCCGCCGGTGCAAGCTACCCCTACAGCCTCCCGGGCCCGCGAGCACTCAGGGGATTCCTGCGGACCGGAACCCGCAGGGCCCGGGAGCGCCACCCCGGACGCCCACTGGCCGCAAGGAAGCCCAGCCATGCACCCGTACGCCGCAACAGACCCGCTGCCCGCCATCACGCGACCCGACGCCGCGCCCGGATTAACGCCCCTGCCCGCCCGGACCCAGCGCACCCGCCCCGGCCCCGCCCGGCACGACACCAGCTGCATGCTCGGCCCCCGCGACACCGCCCCCGCCGACGCCCGCGCCACCCTCAGGCTCACCCTCACCACGTGGGGACTAGCCCACGCCAGCGACGAGGCAGAAACCGTCATCAGCGAGCTAGTCACCAACGCGATAAGGGCCAGCCGCGACAAGGCACCGCCCGGCACCGACCCCCGCCCCATCACCTTCCGGCTCACCGCCGGCAACCACGAGCTCCGCATCGAGGTCTGGGACCCAGACCCCACACCACCACCCCCAGAGGCGGCACTGCCCGGCGACGACGACGAAAACGGCCGGGGACTGTTCATCGTCGCCGCACTCACCAGCGCATGGGGATCCTACGACCGCAACGGCGGCAAGGTCGTCTGGGCCACCATCAGCCTCCCCGACCCGCCACCCAGCAGGCACCCAGACCACGGCAGCCCAGCATCAGCTGACCACCCGGAAGGCGACCGGTGAGCCACGATGTCTCATTATCACTGCTCGTGCGGCTTCGCGATCGACGACCCCGAGGCGCTCGCCGACCACCTGGGCTGGGTCTTCGACCCCGACGACGACATCGGCACCGACGGCCACCCACACGCCGAGATCACTCACTCCGGCCTGCCCGCCCACCTGTGCGCCTGCGGCCACACCACCACCGATGCCGCCGAGTTCAACGACCATCTCCTGTACGCGGTCATCCCCGCAGACGGCATCGGCATCGACGGCAGCAGGCACGTCCTCGTGGACCCGGCCACGCCCCGCCACTGGTACGCCATGCGGCCCGCCGATGACTAGCCCCCACCCCGCACGGCGACGCCACCAGCCTCACCGCCAAGCTCGCCGAAGGCCCCACCGAAGTCTGGGACGTCACCACCTGGGCCCGCTCACCCCGCAAGCACCTGCGCGTCGCAGCCTCCATCCCCCTCAGGTCCGCAACCGGCGACCTCCAGCCCTTCCAGCAGATCACCCAGCACAAGGTCACGTCGAATACCAGGTCACCGTCCACGTCGCCCGTGCGGCCATCGGCCAGCTCAAGGCAGTGGACGTGCTGCGCCAGTACGGCATCTACACCAACGTCCAGGCCCGGTTACCAGTGCGCGGCCTTACCCGAACCACTTAACTTATGGCGACGTTTCTGTGATCTGACGGCATTTATAGCGCGCCGGGAGATTCCAGGCGGCGCGAAAAGACGCCTGCCAGGCCTTGCTTAGAGATGATGGCAAAGGCGTACGATTTCACACAAAACCCGACCGGCCGGGAGAGACCATGAGGCCTGTGAGACATGTGCGCCTGAAGCATTTCCGGTGGCTTATCGCCTTCGGTGTTACAGTTCTCGTTCTCGGCGGGGCCGCCGCCGCCGACGCCGCCAGCGGCCCAGCGCATCTCAAGATCGATGCCACCGTGGGCTCGAGCGCGTCCGGGCAGCGGGCCGCGCTGGCCGCGGGTGCGCAATCAAGCGGCACGCCGTCGGAATTCAGCACCACGGCCGATCCGGTCTCCCTCGACGCCCCCGTCCGCGTCCCCCGCACCCGGCCGACTGTCGTCACCGTCGCCGACAACGCCCAGTTCGGCAACGCCCCGGCCCCAAGCACCGACACTGTCTCGCTGCCCAAGGGCAACTGGGCCACGGTCGTCATGAGCATCACTGGCACCGAGCAGGGCCGCCAGTACGACCGGCTGGCCGAGGTGTCCGACGGACCCACGCAGATCTTCCTGGGCGTGACACCAGAGCCCACGCCCGCCGGCATCACCTGGCACGTGCAGAAGGACATCACCGGCTACCTGCCGATCCTGTCGGGCACGCGAACCTTCTCCACCTACGTGGATAACTACCTGAGCGCGATCGACACCGGCATCCCGGCGCTCACCGTCACGCTGTCCTTCTACCCGGCGGGCGCCGGGTACGCCGCCGCCCACGTCGCCACGACCGACAATCCGGGCCTGGCGGGCGCCGCTATCAACCAGGCCGGCCCGGCCGCGCCGCCCGCTGACCCTGGCGTGCCGAATGACCTCGTCACCCTCCTGCCCTCCGGTGACACCTCCGACTTCAACACGGTCAACGCGGGATCTTCCCTCAGCGCCGCCGTCACCCTGCCCGATGACATCCGCTCCGCCAGCCTGGACCTGTACGCCGTCGGCCAGAGCACCGACGAGTTCTGGTGGGGGCTGACCCCCGCGTACCGCGAGATCGACGTGTCGATCGACGGCAAGCCAGCCGGCGTCGTCTGGCCCGACGCCTTCGTCTACACCGGCGGCGTGAACCCGCTCATCTGGCGACCGCTGACCGGCGTCGACACGCTGGACATCCCGTCCTACCGGCTGGACCTCACGCCGTTCGCCGGGCTGCTGAGCAGCGGCGGCACGCACACCATCACGCTCACCGTCGCGGGCAACGCGGGCTACTGGCTGGCCGGGGGCGCGCTGCTGCTGTCCGCAGACGGGCCCGCCGTAACCGGCTCCGTGACGGCCGACACGCTGTCCTTCCCCACCACCTCCACCGTGGGCACGAGCGACGCCCTCGGTTCCCCGGCCAGCGTGGCCTCGACCGAGTCGGCGTCGGCGTCTTACCGGATCGCCGGCACGGTGACCCAGGGCGGCAGCACGAGGACCGACGCACTAAGCCAGTCCCTGCAGTTCGCCAACGACCAGACCGATGTCGACTCCTCATGCACCAGCGACTGCTACCAGTGGGTGCACCAGGAGACGACGTCCGCCGCCACCGAGACGGTCACCGGGCCGCACGAACCGCCGGTAGTCCGGCACGACGACACCAGCTGGACCATCGACGCGCCGAACGGGTACCAGCAGAACGCCGACGGCTCGGACTTCTTCCTGCCGGCCTCGGTGAGCCAGTCCTACACCGACGTGGCCGCCGGGGGCGGGGACACCACCAGCCTGTCGGAGTCCGTCACCGGCTACGGTGCCCTTGAGGAGGACAACAGCGCGGCGACGATCACCAACGGGGACACCACCGGCATCATCACCGTCCATGACGGCGGCTACGTCTACCAGCGGACGATCGTCACCCACGGCGGCATCATCGTCCAGGATCTCAGCAGCTAGCGGTCGGATCTACCGCAGGCCGTCCGTGAGCCGGCCCCGTGCGCCCACCAGCGACGGGCCGTACCAGGTCAGGTCGCGACCGGAAACCAGCGCGACGCGGTGGTCAGGGAACGCCTCCGGGCCGTCGGTCTCGGAGAACTTGTACGGCTCGTCGGGTAGCACGATGAGGTCTGGCGTGGCGGCCATGATGTCGGCCAGCTCGGCATGCGGGTAGCGCTCTGGGTGCTCGCCGAAGGCGTTGTCCAGGCCAATCCTGCTCGCCAGGTCGCCGGTGAACGTGTCCGAGCCGACGACCATCCAGGGGTCGCGCCACACGCAGATGGCCCCCCGCCGCCGGTCCTCTGGCGGCGGGGCCGCCCACACGGTGTCGGCCTGGTCGAGCCATCCCGGCGCCGGCCACCCGAGCGCCACGGTGAACAGGCGTCGCAACGAAGCCAAGGCCTCGTCGACCGAGCGGATGACGGTCACCCAGACCGGGATCCCGGCGGCGCGCAGCCGCTCGACATCCAGCTGACGGTTCTCCTCCTGGTTGGCGAGCACAAGGTCCGGCTTCAGTGAGACGATCGCCGCGACATCAGGGTTCTTGGTCCCCCGCACCCGGGGCACGTCCAGGTCCGCCGGGTGGGTGCACCACTGGGTCGCCCCGACCAGCGTCAGTGGGTGGGTGACGGCAATTGACTCGGTCAGCGAGGGGACGAGGGACACGATCCGCGCCACCGGACGCCGTACGGCAGCGGGGACACCAAGATCGTCGCGGGGGAACTCATCAGTGCCAGTCACATGCCAGACGCTACCTCGCGTCGATACCCACCCCTTCGTCGCCTTCGCGTTAGATAACCAGACGGGGCTAGACGTTGCGGCGGTACTGGCCGCCGACCTCGAAGAAGGCGTCGGTGATCTGCTCCAGCGTGCACACCCGCGCCGCGGGCATCAGGGCCTCGAAGACGTTGCCGTCGCCGCGGGCGGCTTCCTTCAGGGCCGCCAGGGCCGCGGGCGCCTGCGCGCGATGCCGGTCCTGGAAGTCGCGGACCCGGGTGAGCTGGGACTTCTTCTCCTCTTCCGTGCCGCGTGAGAGCGGGATAGCGGCGGAGCCGCTGGCGCCTGATCCAGCCGGGGCACGGAACGTGTTCACGCCGACCACCGGCAAGGACCCGTCGTGCTTGCGCTGCTCGTAGAGCATGGACTCGTCCTGGATCCGGCCGCGCTGATAGCCGGTCTCCATCGCGCCGAGGACGCCGCCACGCTGGGAAATCCGCTCGAACTCGAGCAGGACCGCCTCCTCGACCAGGTCGGTCAGCTCGTCGGCGATGAAGGACCCGGACAGCGGGTTCTCGTTCATCGCCAGGCCCCACTCCTTGCCGATGATGAGCTGGATCGCCAGCGCCCGGCGGACCGACTCCTCCGAGGGCGTAGTGACGGCCTCGTCGTAGGCGTTGGTGTGCAGCGAGTTGGCGTTGTCGTAGATGGCGCACAGGGCCTGCAGCGTGGTGCGGATGTCGTTGAACGCCATCTCCTGGGCGTGCAGCGACCGTCCCGAGGTCTGAATGTGGTACTTCAGCTTCTGCGACCGTTCGCCTGCCCCGTACCTGTCGCGCATCGCGACGGACCAGATCCGCCGGGCGACCCGGCCGATGACTGTGTACTCGGGGTCCATGCCATTGGAGAAGAAGAAAGACAGGTTCGGCGCGAAGTCATCTACCTTCATCCCGCGCGCCAGGTAGGCCTCCACGTAGGTGAAGGCGTTCGACAGCGTGAACGCGAGCTGGCTGATGGGGTTGGCCCCCGCCTCGGCGATGTGGTAGCCGGAGATCGAGACCGAGTAGAAGTTCCGCACCGCATGCGCGATGAACCACTGCTGGATGTCGGCCATCACCCGCAGGCTGAAGTCGGTGGAGAAGATGCAGGTGTTCTGTCCCTGGTCTTCCTTGAGGATGTCGGCCTGCACCGTGCCGCGCACCGTCGCCAGCACCTGCGCCGCCGACATTCCCTTCGCGGCGCCCTGGTCAATCGCGGTGTTGAGGAAGAACGCGAGGATCGCAGGCGCCGGGCCGTTGATCGTCATCGAGACCGACGTAGTTGGCGCGGCCAGGTCGAAGCCGTCGTACAGCGCCTTCATGTCCTCGACCGTGGCGATCGACACGCCGGACGTGCCGACCTTGCCGTACACGTCCGGGGACACCCCCGGGTCGCGTCCGTAGAGCGTCACCGAGTCGAACGCCGTGGACAGCCGGGTCGCGGGCTGCCCCTGTGACAGCAGCTTGAATCGCCGGTTCGTGCGGAACGCGTCGCCTTCCCCGGCGAACATCCGGGCCGGGTCCTCGCCCTCCCGCTTGAACGGGAAGACGCCCACGGTGAACGGGAAGCGGCCGGGCAGGTTCTCCTTGCGCAAGAAGCGCAGCAACTCGCCCTGATCTTCAAAGCGGGGTAGCGCCACGCGGGGGATCAGGCTTCCTGACAGCGACTCGCGCGTGAGCCTGGTCTTGCTCTCCTTATCCCGAACGACGACGACCTGCTCGTCCCCCTGATAGGACTCGGCGACGGCGGGCCACTCCTTGATGAGCGCGGCGGCGTCAGCGGATACGGCGCGGGCCGCCTCATCGAGCTTGCCCGCGACCGCCACGTCGTCGGGCAGCTCGGCCGCCACGTCGGCAAGGCGCTGGCGGCGACGGACGGCGGCCACTGCCCGTTCTGTCTCCTGGTGGTAGTCCCTCACGGTGGCGGCGATCTCGGCCAGGTAGCCAACGCGGGCCGGCGGGATGACCGGGGCGGCCTCGGTGGAGGTGCGGCCGGCCACCCGGGGCAGGGCGCCCTCGCCAAGCGGCAGGCCCGCCTCCCGCAGCAGGCCCGCCAGGTGCTGGTACAAGGCCGTGACCCCGGTGTCGTTGAAGGTCGCGGCGCTGGTGCCGAAGACCGGCATGTCCTCGGGGCGCTGGCCGAAGGCGTTCCTGTTCCTGACCAGCTGCCGGGACACGTCGCGGACCGCGTCCGCCCCGCCCCGCCGCTCGAACTTGTTGACCGCGACCACGTCGGCGAAGTCGAGCATGTCGATCTTCTCCAGCTGGGACGCGGCGCCGAACTCCGGCGTCATGACGTAGAGGCTCACGTCGGCCAGCTCAGTGATCCCGGCGTCACCCTGGCCGATGCCAGGGGTCTCGCAGATGACCAGGTCGTACCCGGCGGCGCGGCAGGCGGCGATGATCTCCGCCATGTTCTCAGGGAGCTCGCGTGCGCCGCGAGTGGCCAGGGAGCGGAAGAACACGTGCTCCCCGTCGAGGGAGTTCATCCGGATCCGGTCGCCGAGCAGGGCGCCGCCGCCGCGCCGCCTGGTCGGGTCGACCGCCAGCACGGCGATGCGCAGCTTGTCCTGCTGGTCGGTGCGGAACCGCCGCACCAGCTCGTCAGTCAGCGATGACTTGCCTGAGCCGCCGGTGCCGGTGATGCCAAGGACCGGCGCGGGACGGGTCCCCGCGGGAACGGGATACGGCAGGGTCCCGGCCTGGAGGCAGGTGATGGCGCGCGCCAGGGCAGGCCGCTCGCCCGCCAGCAGCGCCTCCGGCGCGGGCGGGATGGCCGACAGCCTGGTGTCGCAGTCGCGGATCAGCTCGTTGATCATGCCGGGCAGGCCAAGCCGCTGCCCGTCCTCGGGTGAGAAGATCCGCACCCCGGCCTTCTCCAGGCGGGCGATCTCGTCGCCGACGATGACTCCGCCGCCGCCGCCGAAGACCTTCACGTGCCCGGCGCCCCGCTCCTTCAGCAGGTGCGCCAGGTACTCGAAGTACTCGACGTGCCCTCCCTGGTAGGAGCTGACCGCGATGCCCTGGACGTCCTCCTCGATCGCCGCGTTGACGACGTCGGCGACCGACCGGTCGTGCCCGAGGTGGATCACCTCCGCGCCCTGGGCCTGCAGGATGCGGCGCATGATGTTGATCGCGGCGTCATGCCCGTCGAACAGCGCGGCGGCCGTGACGAACCGTACCGGGCTCGCCGGCACGTGCAGATCGTGTTTCCGCGGCTCAGTCATGGAACCCCCTTCCCCGGACAGTGTCTTCCCTGTTTTCGAAGTGGCATGACATCCGGGCAGCAACGCTCCTTGGACGCCCAATATTTGGACGTTAAAGGAATTTTAGCCCGTACGTCAAGCCGACTCGCCAGCGCCGCCCGGCTAGCGTACGGTTTGCTCGTGGTGGATTTCGACCCGATCGCTGAGGCGCACCGGCAGTGGTCCGCCCGCTGGCCTGAGCATGCCGACCATATGGCGGCCGTCACGTCGGTCATGCGCGTACAGCAGTTGCTGATCAGCCTGGTCGAGGACACGCTCAAGCCTTACGGGCTCACGTTCGCGGCGTACGAGGCGCTGCGGCTGCTGGCGTTCACGCGCAATGGCTCGCTGCCGATGGGCAAGATCGGCGAGCGGCTGATGGTCCACCCGGCCTCGGTCACGAACGCGATCCGCAAGCTGGAGTCGCGTGGCCTGGTCCAGCGCAACCTATCGGCCGACGACCGGCGCATCGTGCTCGCGTCGATCACCACTGACGGGCGCGCGGTGGTGGCCGCGGCGACCGACGCGCTCAACGAAGCCGACTTCGGCCTGCCTAACCTGCCCAGGGAGCGCGCCACGGAGATCATCACCGCGCTGCGCGAGCTGCGAACCGCCGCGGGCGACGCGTAGCAGAAAGTCCCCCGCTCAGCGGAACGGCAGCGTCAGGAGTCGCTCCCTGTGCTCGTCCTCGTGCAGGTCGCGCTCGCGGGCCTGCATGAGCTCGGCCAGGCTGATGACGCCAACGACGCGCCGGGGATCGCCCCGCTCCACCACCGTGGCGCACGTGGCCCTGGCCCGCGCGAAGGCGGTCGCCACCTCGCGAAGCGTCTGGTCGCCGTAGACGCGGATCGCGTCAGCTGGCGGCGGGAGCGGCGAGTCCGCCACGGCGACTTCGCGCGCGAACAGCGCCTCCAGCGGGTCAGTGACGTACTCGCGGGTCAGGTGCATGCCGCGCCGCGCGACCTTCTCGGTCAGCACCGACCGCTTGAGGATCAAGACGGAGACCGCGTACGCGCTGACCGAGGCGACGAGCATCGCCAGCAGCGTGTTCCACGCGTGGGTGAGCTCGCAGGTGAATATCACCCCGGTAAGCGGGCAGCGCAGCACGCCGCCGACAACGGCGGCCAGCCCGGCCAGCGCCCAGAACCCGGGAAACACGTGCGGCAGGAACTGCCCCTCCAGCGCGCCGAGGGCGCCGCCGATCATGAACACCGGCGCGAGCACGCCGCCGGAGGTTCCCGAGCCGAGCGACAGGGACCAGATCAGCGTCTTGACGACCAGGATGCTGACGATCAGCGACAGTCCGGCCCGCCCGGTGAGGAGCTGGCCGATCACGTCGTAGCCGACGCCGAGCGCCCGCGGCTGGAACAGGCCGCCGACGCCGATGATCAGGCCGCCGATCGCCGGCCACCACATCCAGTGCACCGGCAGCCGGGCGAACGCGTCCTCGGACTTGTAGACCAGTGCGGTGCCGATGATCGCCAGGAGGCCGCCGGTCACGCCGGGCAGCAGCGTGAGGCCAATCGGCGCGGCCCCGATTCGGGCGCTCTCGGTGACCCCGAAGACGGGATTGGATCCCAGCAGCGCCCAGCGGCACACGGTCGCGACGGTTACCGCCGCTGACACGGGTATGAAGCTCCGTGGCCGCCACTCGAACAGCAGCAGCTCGACGGCCAGTGCCACCGAGGCAAGCGGGGCGTTGAACGTCGCGGCCATGCCGCCGGCCGCCCCGGCGACGAGCAGTGTCTTGCGCTCGTCGGCGGACAGGTGGAGGAATTGCGCCAGGATCGAGCCGACAGCGCCACCGGTCATGATGATCGGCCCCTCGGCACCGAACGGACCGCCAGTGCCGATGCTGATCGCCGCGGAGACCGGCTTGAGCAGCGCCACCCGGGGAGCTACCTTGCTCTTCTCCGTGAGGATCGCCACGATCGCCTCCGGCATGCCGTGGCCGCGGATCTTCTCCGACCCGTAGCGGGCCATGAGGCCGACGGCCAGGCCACCCGCGACCGGCGCGAGCAGGATGAGCCAGGGCGAGTGGTGGTGCGCGCCCGGCGCTACGAGGGTGAACGAAGCCCGCTGGTAGAAGACGAGGTTGGTGATCAAGCCGATGAGCCGCAGCAGGCAGAACGCGGCGATCGCGCTCGCCCCGCCGACCACCAGGGCGACCGCGGTGATCATCAGGACCCGGGGCCGCACGGTGAAGTCCCCGAGGTGCAAGGCCCGCCCGGCCGCCAGACCAGCCACCTCCACCGCTTCTGTCCCTGAAGTCTCACCAGCAAGATAGTTCATATATCCAAGTATTGCAGACTGCAAGACTTGATTGTGCATCACCCTTCCCTGAGCAGGCCCGGGGTCAGCGGAGGTCAGAGGGGCAGCGGGCTGGCGGCGGCCGTGCTGGCCGCGTCGCCTGACAGGTCGGCGAACCGGCGGGCGATCCGGCTCACCTCGGCGCGCTCGCGGGCGGTCATCCGGCCGAGGACCTCCGCCAGCAGCTCCTGGCGCCGGGCCACCACCCGGGCCACCAGCTCCACTCCGGCCGGAGTTGCCTGCAGGGTGACGACCGACCGGCTGCGCGGGTCGGTCCCTCGCGCCAGCAGCCCGGCGTCCTCCAGCTTGTCAGCCAGCCTGGTGATGGAGGATGCCCCGAGGCCCATCTCAGCCGCCAGCCGGGACGACGCAACCCGCCCAAGACCGGACAATACGAGCAGCAGCCGGAACTGCGGCAGGCTCGCCTCGCCGCCGAGGACCTCCACGCTTCGCATGGTCAGCCCGACCATCGCCCGGCTCATCAGTTCCAGGGCCGCGACGTCATCGGCTCGCGCGCTGTCGTTCATGACACAAGATACTGCTCGCCCGCGGGCATCAGGCGGTAACCGGCCGGCTGGCTCCGCGCAGCGAGGCGGCGCTGGCCAGCGCGATCGCCAGCAGGATCAGCACGAAGACGATGGTCTGCGGCCAGCCGCCCCTGGCGTAGAACACGCCGCCGAAGCTGCCCGCCACGCTGCTGCCGATGTAGTACAGGCACAGGTAGAGGGCCGACGCCTGCGCGGGCGCGACCGGGGCGCGGGCGCCGACCCAGCTGCTCGCCACGGAATGGGCCGCGAAGAAGCCCGTCGTCATGACGACCAGGCCGGCCACGATGAGGGGAAGCGACGCGGGCAGCGTCAGCGTCACCCCCGCCATCGTCATGAGCACGCCGGCGACCAGGATCACGGGCCGCCCGGCGCGGTCAGCGAGCCGGCCTGCCGCCGATGAGGAGTACGTGCCCGCCAGGTACACGGTGAAGAGCGCGCCGATGGCCGCGGCCGGCAGGCTGAACGGGGCCGCGCTCAGCCGGAACGTCAGGTAGTTGTACACGGTGACGAAAGCGCCCATCAGCGTGAAGCCGATGAGGTAGAGCCGCAGCAGGCCAGCGTCGGCCAGATTACGCCGTAGCGTGCTGGCCAGCGTCCGCAGCCGGGGCGGCGCCGGCGTCCAGAACTGCGACGGCGGCAAGACGAGCGCGAACGTGACCGCGCACAGCAGCGATGCCGCACCGACGCCGGCGAAGGCGACCCGCCAGCCGCCGTGGTCGGCGAGGACTCCGCAGATGATCCGCCCGCTCAGCCCGCCGACCCCGTTGCCCGCGACGTACAGGCCCATGGCGCGGCCCAGGCCGCGGCGCGAGACCTCCTCGGCGAGGTAGGCCATGCCCGTCGCCGGGACCCCGGCCAGGGCGATGCCCTGCATGACGCGGATCACGACAAGGGCGGTGAGCGAGGGGGCCAGCGGGGCCGCCAGCCCGAGCACCGCCGCCGCCAGCAGCGAGACGATCATCACCTGCCGCCGTCCCAGCACCTCAGACAGCGAGCTCGCCGGGATGACCGCGAGCGCGAGCGCCCCGGTCCCCGCCGACATCGCCAGGCTGGCCGCCGCCGGGGTCACGCGGAACGAGGCCGTCAGCATCGGCAGCACCGGCTGGGGCGTGTAAAGCAGCGCGAACGTCGCCAGCCCGGCGGCGAAGAGGCCGAGACGTACCCTGCGCATGCGTGGATCACCAGGCCGCAGTTTCACAGGCCCCGCGGCGAGGGCCGTTCCGTCAAGCACGCTCCCGACGCTAAGGTGAGGCGATTTATTCGTCCAATGCATGAGGATAGGGGTAATAATTCACATATGAATGAAGGATCCGGTCCGGCCGCCGATGCCAGCCTGGCGGCGGCGCTGGACGCGCTGGTGCCCAGGCTGCGGCAGTTCACGGTCGTCGCGCGTGAGGAGCATCTCACCCGTGCCGCCGAGATCCTCGGCGTCCCCCAGCCCACCCTGTCCCGGTCGATCGCCCGCCTGGAGGCCGAGCTCGGCGTCCCGCTGTTCACCCGGCCGGGCCGGTCGATACAGCTGACCCGGCATGGCCGCGTCCTGCTCGAGGCGGCGCAGCGGTCGATGGCGGCTCTGGCGGCCGGGGTGCACCGGGTTGCCGACGATGCCGACCCGGCCCGGGGCCGGGTGGAGCTTGGCTTCCTGCACACGCTGGGCGGGGACGCGGTGCCCAGGCTGCTGCGTGACTTCCGCGCCCAGTACCCGGCGGTGCGGTTCGGGCTCGTGCAGGACGGAGGTCACGCCCTGCTGGCCCGACTGCGCGAGGGCGAGATCGACGTGTGCCTGACCGCGCCGCTGCCGCGCAGCGGGGACGGCATCAGCGGGCGGACGCTCGATGAGCAGCGGATTGACCTGTTCGTGCCGACCGGGCACCGGCTGGCGCGACGGCACGGCGTTCGCCTTGCCGAGGTCGCCGACGAGGACTTCATCGTCATGGAGCAGGCCTTCGGGCTGCGAGCGATCACCGATGAGCTGTGCCACGCGGCCGGCTTCTCCCCGCGCATCGCCTTCGAGGGGCAGGAGGCCGACACCGCGCGCGGCCTCGTCGGGGCGGGCCTCGGGGTCTCGCTACTGCCCGCCACGGCGGCATCGCTGGCCGACCCGGCCGTGGTGGCCCTCAGCATCACGGTGCCGAAGGCGGCCAGGACCGTCGGCATCGCCTGGGTGACCGACCGGCCCCTGATTCCGCCGGCAACCGCGTTCCGCGACTTCGCCCTCACCTACGCGGGCCGGCTCCTGACCGCACCCGAGCCGGCCCGCGTGTCACAGGGGCTGTTACCCCGCGGCGAGCCACAGGTGCTCGAGGCCGCGCAGGACGGTGTGCGGCTTCCACTCGGGAGCCTGCGCTAGCTGGGTCTGGGGCAGCAGGGGCACCAGGTGGCGCAGGGCGATGGCGGCCTCGACGCGGGCCAGCGGCGCTCCGAGGCAGAAGTGGATGCCATGCCCGAAGGCCAGGTGGCGGCGAGCGTCGCGGGTGATGTCGAAGGCGTCCGGGCTGGCGCCGAGCACCTCATCGCGGTTGGCCGCCCCGACCAGCATCAGGGCGGTCGCGCCGGCCGGGACCACCACGTCGCCGATCTTCGCCTCCGCCAGCGCGGAGCGGACCAGCAGCTGCACGGGCGGATCGTAGCGGAGGACCTCCTCGACGCACCTGTCGGTGAGGCCAGGGTCGGAGCTGAGCGCCGCGAGCTGCGCCGGGTTGCGCAGCAGCGCGAGGACAGCGCCGCCGATCAGGCTGCGCGTCGTCTCATGGCCGGCGATCAGCAGCAGCCGGCAGGTGGTGATGATCTCGTCCTCGGTCAGCCTTCCGTCTTCGTCGTGGACCGCAACGAGGCCAGAGACCAGGTCCTCGCCCGGGTTGCGGCGGCGCTCGGGAATCAGCGCCCGCAGGTACTCGTGGAAGCCGTCGCGGGCCACCCGCATCGTGGCGCGGACGTCGGGCGGCAGCAGGAAGCCAGGGTCGAGGCTGCGCGACAGCTGCTCGGACCAGGTCACCAGCCGTGGCCGGTCGGCCTCAGGGATGCCGAGCAGCTCGCTGATCACCCGGACGGGCAGCGGCAGGGCGAGCTGGCCGATGACGTCGAAGCGGGAGCCGACGTCGCCAAGCAGCTCGCTGGCGATCGCCTCGATGCGCGGCACCAGCGCGCGGACCCGGGCCGGGGTGAAGGCGCCCGACACCAGGCGGCGCAGCCTGCTGTGGTCCGGCGGGTTCATCCGCAGCATCGACCTCGTGTTGACCTCCGCGAACACCCCATGGTCGGCGGCGTTGCCCGCGGGCTGGTCGCGGCGAGCGCCGGGCCGCAGCGCCGCGCGCAGCGGATTGGCCGCGCCGGCCGGCGCGATGCCGAACGCGGGGTCGGCGAGCACCGCGGCGCAGTCATCATGCCGGCTGAGCACGAAGAGGTACTCGTGTGGCCGGGCGATCGGCCGCCGCGCGCGCCACTGCGCGTACAGCGGGTAGGGATCCTCCACGTGGCCAGGGGCGAAGACAGAAGCGAGGTCCCGTAGCTCCTCCGGACGGACGTCGATCTCAGTCATCTACGCATCGGCCTCCTTCCCCGAGTGTAGGCCTGCCCGGGTGCCTGGCATCCTGTCAGCATGACCAGGCAGCCCATCGCACGGCACCTGCTGCGCGCCCGTGACCTTGCCGATGCCCGGTTCGCCGAGCCGCTCACCGTCGCGGACATGGCTCGCGCGGCCGGGCTTTCCCGTGCTCATTTCAGCCGGGAGTTCAGCCGGGCCTTCGGCGAGGCCCCGCATCAGTACCTGCTGACCAGGCGGCTCGAGCGCGCGGCTGACCTGCTGCGGGTGACGGACTGGCCGGTGACCGATGTCTGCTTCGCGGTAGGCGCGGAAAGCCTGGGCTCGTTCACGACCAGCTTCACCCGGGTGTTCGGCTGCCCGCCCACCGAGTACCGCGCCCGGTGGCCGCCCGCGGCCCGCCTGGTCCAGATTCCCCGCTGCGTGGCGATGGCTTATGCCCGGCCGAGGAACCGCACGTTTCGAGAAGACCCCGGCCCGGCCAGTTCATAAGGTCTTCCTATGGCAGCGAACGCGTCCGGGAGGGCCCGATGATCAAGATCGCCAACACCCAGTTCTGGGTCCACGACCAGGAAGAGGCACTGCGCTTCTACACCAAGACGCTCGGCTGGGAAGTGCGCGCGGACGTCACCATGGAGGCGTGGAGCTTCCGCTGGCTCGCGGTGGGACCGGTCGGGCAGGACCATGTCGGGCTGGTCCTCATGCCCGTGCCCGGCCCGCCCATGCTCAGCGCGGACGACAGCGCGGCTCTGGCCGGCCTGGTGGCTAAGGGGGCAGGCGGGGCGCTCTTCCTCGAGACCGATGACTGCCAGGCCATCTACGACGAGCTTTCGGCTCGGGGCGTCACCTTTAACGACCCGCCGACAGCCCAGCCGTATGGCATCGACACCTCGTTCCGCGACCCGTCGGGCAACAACATCCGGCTGACCCAGGTGATGGAGTTCGACCCGGGCCGCGGGGCCAGCTAGCCCGCGCCAGCCGGCTAGCCAGGTTCCCGGCCGGAGCCTATACTACGGCTTGTCGTAGGCAACCGACCTGAACGGGGCACCACGGTGGCTATCGGGGCGCGTGCAGTGGTGATCGGGGCTGGGATAGGCGGCCTGGCGACGGCAGCGGGACTCAGCGCGGCCGGCTGGGACGTCACCGCCTGCGAGCGAGCGCCCTCCCTCGAGCCCGTCGGCGCCGGCCTCGGGCTGGCCCCCAACGGGCTGCGCGCGCTTGACGCCCTCGGCGCCGGCGACACGCTGCGGGCACTGGCGGTTCCGCAGGAGCTTGGCATCCGCCGCCCCGATGGCCGCTGGCTCACTCGCGCCAGCAGCGAGCGGCTGATCTCGGACCGGTTTGGCGACCCGCTCATCCTGGTGCCACGGGCGGCGGTGATCGACGCGCTGACGGCCTGCATCCCTGGCGAGGTTCTGTCCCTGGCGACCGAGGTGACGTCCGTCGTGGTCCGGGAGGACAGGCCGGCCCGCGTCACCACGACGGCAGGTGAGCTGGAGGCCGACCTCGTGGTGGCGGCCGACGGCATCGGCTCCGCGACGCGCTCGGCTCTTTTCCCTGGCCATCCTGGGCTGCGCTACGCGGGATTCACGACGTGGCGGCTGCTCACCGGCCCGGTGGAGGCTTATCCCCCGATGGCGGAGAGCTGGGGGCGGGGCACTGTCTTCGGCGTCATGCCGCTGTCTGACGGGAGGGTGTACTGCTACGCCGCCGCGCCCGCGCCTGCGGGCGCCCGCGCTCCAGATGAGCTGGCCGAACTGGTCAGGCTCTTCGGCCGCTGGCACGAGCCGATTCCGGCGCTGCTTGCGGGAGCCAGGCGGCAGGACGTGCTGCGCCATGACGTCGCCGAACTGACCGCGCCGCTGCCTTCGTTGCACCACGGCCGGATCGCCTTGCTTGGCGACGCCGCCCACCCCATGACCCCGAACCTCGGCCAGGGCGCCTGCCAGGCACTCGAAGACGCGGTGGTCATCTCCCGGCTTGCCGTCGGGACGCAGCCTGAGGCGGTAGCCGGGATGCTGGCCCGGTACACCGCGGCCAGGCTCAAGCGGACGACCGACGTCGTGCGCTGGTCGCGCCGTGCCGCCAGCATGGCCACCTGGACGTCGCCTCCCGCCATCGCCGCCCGCGACACGGCGGCGTGGCTGGCGGGCAGGCTCGCTCCGGGAGCCGCGGTCCGCGGCCTTGACCGCGTCTACGGCTGGCAGCCCCCGGCAGCGGATCACCCGGCCGCCGGCGATCCCCGCTGGCGGTAACCGGGCCACGGTCGCCTGGACGGCGGCCGCGTGGATCGCCGCGCGCAGGACCGTGCTTTCCTCGCGGCTGGTGCGGACTTCCACGATCCGCAGGCCCGTTCCCGCCAGGGCCTTGGCCAGGTCCTCCGGGGTTTCCGCCCGGGCGTAGGGGATGTCGAAAGACCCTGCCAGCAGCTGCAGGTCAGCCCCGTGCCTGGTGCCGAAGAGGCGCTCGAAGGAGTCAGGGAAGGCGGTCTGCTCCAGCGTGCTGAAGATGCCGCCGCCGTCGTTGTTGGCCACGATCAGGCACAGGTCTGGCTTGGGCTCCCCCGGGCCGACCGCGAGGCCCGCGGCATCGTGCACGAACGTCAGGTCGCCGAGCACGGCGAACGACGGCCCCTCATGGGTCAGCGCGGCGCCGATCGCCGACGAGGTGGTGCCGTCGATGCCGCTCGCCCCCCGGCTGGACAGGACCCTGATGTCGTCGCGGGCCGGCATGGTGAAGTCCACGTCCCTGACCGGCATGCTGGAGCCGATCCACAGCAGCGATCCCGGCGGGAGCATCCGCACCAGGTCGCGGGCCAGGCGCGGCTCGGTCAGCAGGTCACCGGGGTCAAGGATCGCGTCGGCCGCCGCACGGGCCGCGTCGGCCGCCCGCCGCCAGTCAGCGAGCCAGGCCGGGGGCAGCACGGCGGGCAGGTCCGTCAGCTCGACGGCCCCCGCCACGTCGGTCGCGTGCCTCGTCTGGTCAGCCCAGTGACCGGGGCCCTGCACGATGACGACGTGCCGCACGCCGGAGGCGCGCAGCAGGGCGGTCTGCGGGCGGGACAGGCCCGGGCGCCCCGCGGAGATGATCACCTCGGGACGATGAGCCGCCATGAACTCCGCTGACGCCAGCAGGTACTGGTAGGCGGTCAGCGCGTTGGGGCCACGGCGGGCGCCTGACGACGGCTCGGCGAGCACGGGCCAGCCCGCCCGCTCAGCCAGGGCCAGCAGCGGCGCCGCGTCGTAGTCGCCGTCGCCGCAGACGATGAGGCCACGCTCGGCCCAGGGCAGTGCCACGCTCCCCGCCCCGGCGTCGGCCGGACGCCCCGGCGGCGCGGGCTCGCCGCCCACTGGTGACGGTGACAGGTACGGGAGGGGCGGGGCCTGGGCGGCGAACCGGGTCCACGGCGCTCCGCCAGGGCGCCCTTCCAGTGACTCGGGCCACTCCTCCCCCAGGCCGGCCGGGCCTGCCTGGCCCGGGCCATCGGGCACCAGAGGATCACGGAACGGCAGGTTCACGTGCACCGGGCCTGGGAACGTGCCCGCGGTGCCGGCCGCCTGGGCGACTGCCTGGCACGCCAGCGACCGCCAGTGCCCGACCGCCCCGGCGCGGCGCTCGGGCGTCCCGGGGTCGGCGTACCAGCGGACGGCGTCGCCATACATCTTGACCTGGTCGATCGTCTGGCTCGCGCCGGCCCCTCGCAGTTCCGGCGGGCGGTCGGCCGTCAGCACCAGCAGCGGGATGCCTGACTCCGATGCCTCAATGACCGCCGGGTGGAAGTTGGCCGCCGCCGTGCCGGACGTGCAGAGGATGGCGACCGGACGACGGGATGCCTTGGCCATGCCAAGCGCCGTGAACGACGCCGCCCGCTCGTCGATGCGCACGTGCAGCCGGAGTCGCCCGGCCGCGTCGAGCGCGTGGAACGCCATCGCCATCGGGGTGGACCTGGAGCCGGGCGCGATGACGGCCTCACGGACTCCGCACCGGGCAAGCTCGTCGGCGAAGGCAGTGGCGAACGCGGTCGAGGGGTTCACGCGGGTACCCCGGAGCCACCCGCGCCGAAGCCAGGAACCTCGTCAAGGAACCGGGCCGCCGCCAGGGCGCGCTGCCGCCACGGCCCGGGGTCGGCCTCCCACCTGGCCAGCTCGGCCAGGTTCACCGGCGGGCGCCGCACGGGCAGCGACCCGCCCGACTCAGCCAGCGGTTCCGCGGTGACATCACCGGCGAGCAGCGACATCGTGGCTAGCCCGCAGGCGTAAGGAAGGTCGGGCAGGGCGGCGGCCAGGGCGACGCCCGCCGCCAGTCCCACGGAGGAATCGACGGCACTGGAGACCACGACGGGCAGCCCGCATGCCTCGGCTACCCGGAGCGCGGCCCGGACGCCGCCGAGCGGCTGCACCTTGACCATGACGATGTCCGCTGCGCCGGCGGCCCGGACCCTGAGCGGGTCCTCGGCCTTGCGGATCGACTCATCGGCCGCCACCGGGACATCCACGAGCCGACGTAGCGCGGCGAGCTCGGCGAGCGTGGCGCATGGCTGCTCGGCGTACTCCAGCGAGTACGCGCCCAGCTGCTTCAGTAGCCGCGCTGCCGTCTGGACGGACCAGCCGCCGTTGGCGTCCACCCGGATCGCGCCCGACGGGCCGAGCGCGTCGCGGACCGCCGCCACGCGCTCGATGTCCTCCGCCTCGGCTTGCCCCCGCTCCGCGACCTTCACCTTGGCGGTGCGGCAGCTGGAGGCGCGCACGATCTGCGCCGCGCGCTCCGGGCCGACGGCAGGGACCGTCACGTTGACGGGAACCTGCTGCCGCAGCGGCGCCGGCCACGGGACCGTGGCCGACTCGATCGCGCTGGCCAGCCAGCGCGCCGACTCCCGCGGGCCGTACTCCTCGAACGGCGAGAACTCGCCCCAGCCAGCCGGGCCCTGGATGAGGGCACCGCGCCGGACAGTGATCCCGCGGAACTTCACCCGCATCGGTATCTCAAACGCCCGCAGGGACCCGATCAGCTCGGAAACCGCGCTCACGGACGCCCGGGCCTGTGCTGCCCGAGGGGCGCGGGCCCCTGCCACTCAACCACTCCCGACCTCCAACTGATGCGGACTCTAGCCCAGGCGCCCAGCTCCGCCGGGCGCCCATCGCTGGGGGGCACCCCGCTGGAGCGGGGCGCCCATCGAGAGCGGGGCGCCAATAAGGTTAGCCAGCGTGAGTACCCCTTCCCGCAACCGGAGGCCGCTCCGGGCGATCATGCTGAACGGTCCCGCCGACTCCCCCTGGCTCATCGATCCGCTGCGAGCGGCCCTCGACGGCTCTGGCCCGGCCATCTTGCCCGTGGACGCGGGGCTGCCAGCGAGCCAGGTCGCGGCTCTCCTTGAGGCGCTCGCGCCCGACGAGGTCGTGGTGGGAGGGGAAAGAACGGCTCGTTCTGGGCGCGGGGTCGGTGCGGGTACGGCGGTCATCATCGGCACGTCGGGCTCCACGGGGACGCCCAAGGGGGTGGAACTGAGCGCCTCGGCCCTCCTGGCCTCGGCCCGGGCGTCGATGGCGCGGCTCGGGGCGCGGCCGGGCGAGCGCTGGCTGGCCTGCCTTCCCGTGACGCACGTAGCGGGCCTGCAGGTCCTGGTGCGGTCGCTGCAGTCGGGCACGGACCCCGTGGTGGCACAGGTAGGGGAAGCCGCGGCCGTGGCCGCCTCGCACGTGTCGATCGTCCCGACACAGCTGGCCCGGCTGATGGACTCCGCCGAGGGAAGGGCGGCGCTCGCCGGGTTCTCCTCGGTGCTGGTGGGTGGCGCGGCCGCCTCCGCCGCGCTGCTCGACCGGGCGCGGGCGGCCGGCGCCCGGGTGGTGACCACGTACGGGATGTCGGAGACCTGCGGCGGCTGCGTGTACGACGGGGTGCCGCTCGACGGGGTGTCGGTGCGCGCTGACGCCGACGGGCGGCTGCGGATCTCCGGTCCCGTGCTGATGAACGGGTATTACGGGCAGCCGGAGCTGACGGCCTCGGTGCTGGCAGACGACGTTGTCAGCGGGACGAGGGAGTACGTCACCTCGGATCTCGGGTCCGTCGATGACGCCGGCCGGGTGGTCGTGCGCGGACGTGCGGACGACGTTATCAACACCGGCGGGCACAAGGTAGTCCCAGGTGAGGTGGCCGCGGTGCTGTCGACGTGCCCTGGGGTCAAGGACGTCGTTGTCGTGGGGCGACCGGACCCGGAGTGGGGCGAGCGGGTGATCGCGGTGATCGTGCCAGAAGACCAGGAATACCCGCCGACCCTTGAATTGCTACGTATCCATGTGCGGGCGGCGTTGCCACGTTACGCTTGTCCCAGCGAAGTCGTGCTAGCCGAAGTCATCCCGGTGCTCTCGAACGGCAAGCCCGATCTCGCGCGGCTCCGGCTTGGCGCCCACGGCGCGGCCTGATCGCAGTGCTCCTCGACACAGTGCTGTTCACCCCAGTGCGCCCGAGGACAGTGTGATCTGACCGTGGTCTGGGTCCGGCCCGGCTGCCCCGGTGCGGGCCGAAAACGGCGGCAACGTTACGCTGACGGGAACAATCTCCGGCGCGAAGCGTTATTTACTAGTGCCCGCGGGAAACGCCGGTCAACCCAGGCGGGCCTGTTGAAGCCATCTTGGGCACCGTAAGACGACGATGTTGAACGGCGCAGAGTATGCGCACGTATACAGAAGGAGGGAGGTGTCTCATGCCGCGGATCGCAAACGCCGGCTCTGCAGGAGCGAGCACTTTGCCTGGAGCAGGCATTGTGTCCGAAGCGAGCACTGTGTCCGACGAGGACACGTCTTCGCGCGTTGACGACCTGATCCAGCGCGGCCGCAGCCAGGGTCACCTGTCCCTTTCGGACCTGCGGACCGCCTTCGAGCAGGCAGGACTGACCCCTACTGAGGCCCGGTCCATTCTTCGCGAGCTGAGCGAGGCCGGCGTACGGCTGGCCGACGAGGAGCCGGAGCTCCTCACGCCCAAGCCCGCACGCAAGGCGGCTGCGCCCAGGGCGACTGCCCCGAAGGCGGCCCAGGCGCGAAAGGCCGCACCAGTAAGGAAAGCCGTTCCGGTTGAGAATCCGGATGAAGAAAGCACGGCTGTTGAGACTGCGGAGGTTGTGATGGCCGCAGAAGTCGAAGAGAGCACTGTTGTCGCCGCCGCCAAGCCGGCCCCTGTGAAGAGGGCCCGGACAGCGAAGGCGACTAAGACCGCTGACTCGCGCGGCGCGGCGCCCAAGGCCGTCGCTAAGGAGACGTCGGCGGCTGACGAAGACGACGTGGACCTCGCGGACGACGACCTGGTCGCCCTGGAGGCTGAGGCGTCCGTCTTCGACGGGGTTGACCTGGACGACCAGACACCCGCGATGGGTGACTCGGTCCACACGTACCTCAAGTCGATTGGCCGTACCAGCCTGCTCACCGCCGAGCAGGAGGTGGACCTGGCCAAGCGCATCGAGGCTGGCCTGTTCGCCGAGCACAAGCTGGACACCGACCCTGACCTTTCCGTCGAGCTCCGCCGTGACCTGGAGCTGGTGGCTGAGGACGGGCGGCGGGCCAAGGCGCACATGCTGGAGGCCAACCTCCGGCTCGTCGTCTCGGTCGCCAAGAAGTACAGCGACCGCGGGCTGTCCCTGCTTGACGTGGTGCAGGAAGGAAACCTGGGCCTGATCCGTGCGGTCGAGAAGTTCGACTACACCAAGGGCTACAAGTTCTCCA
>Ga0335072_10001543_pt1 | contig 37262 bp, 29 predicted proteins | sample Lox_Sample_21_FD_206725 | JGI IMG/M metagenome (GOLD analysis project Ga0335072, IMG submission 206725) | Soil microbial communities from Loxahatchee National Wildlife Refuge, Florida, United States - Lox_Sample_2.1 | ecosystem: Environmental > Terrestrial > Soil > Wetlands | place: USA... | reverse complement strand
GCGGGTCCCATCAACTGCCGCGTACGGCAGCGTTCGCATCGGCAACGGCCGATTCCCGGACCCATGAGCCCCCATTGGCGCGCAAACAGCCATACCCCGAGAAAAATCAGAATCAGCGAAACGAACAAGCCCATTCCGATTTCGAACAACCCCGCGGTGTGTAACAGGAATAGCACGCCCAAGCCAATCAGGATGGCTGCCCCGGCCGGCACCTTGGTTCCTTCGAACTTTTCGCCCGTGCCGAAGGTTTGCGCCAATCCAAACGGATCGGGGGCCGGCTCGCCAAGTTGTAGCGCATGCGCGGTCCGGACGGCATCGATGATCTGGTAAACGTAGAAAAATCCGATACCGATGCCCAGCACCATGTGCAGGTACCATGGAACATCAGCCGACACTCCGATGATCAGCAGAATCATGATCACCAGGTGCGCGAGTCCCTTGGCGTATTGCGAGCAGTAAACAGCTCCTACGCCGAAGGGGAAAAATCCAGCGAGAATTCCGGCTACAGCCGGGTTGGGGCCGGAAGCCGGTCCGGGAGGAACCTTGATCCCAAGACCCTGATCCATGAACTGCTGATATCCGGTTGGAGGAGGAACGACGGCCGGAGTCCCGACCGGAGGAACAAATCCCGCGGCAGGCGCTGCGCCCTCCATGCGCGCGGCCAGGCAATTCTCGCAGTAAATGACGCCGCGAACGTCGCGGGTGCAGGTTGGACAGAGTGGCTTGCCGCAAGTGCGGCAGAAGGCCACGGCAGCGACATCGTTGTGCGTGGCGCAGTTCATACGAACCTCCTGTACGTGGTCACCGACACTACAGGCAGATCGCGAAGATTGGGACCCAGAGGAGCGCGAGCCAGCAGATAATCGTGATCGGTCTGGCTGTAGTTGCGCTCCTCTCTCTGTTCCGGCTGTTGTGTTGTGTCGTTCTGACTCCCTTTGTGCTTCTCCGGCGCGGATTCAGCAGGTTGCATGTTGCGCCTGATTTCACGCAAGCGCGCCTCGAATTCGTAAACAATCCGCGCGTTTTCGTAGTAGCGCACCACCTTGGCCTGTGTGGCGTAGTATGTACGCCGAATCGCCGCCGGACGCAAGCTGATCTGGCGCAGGTCGGCGGGCTTCACTCCCGCGACCGTCAGTCCGACCGACAGCGCGAAGAAGGCCATGCCGAATGACATGGCAAAGCGTGGCTGCCGGATCGTGGCCAGGATTGGCTCGAATGATCCCGAGAGCCACGCCTGGGCGTGCTCCAGCCACGAAACCTGCGGCTGAGGCGCTTGCGCGGTCGCCCGCAGGCGTTGGGTGTCAACGCCTGTCGTCGATGCCAGAATATTTCCAACCAGGCTGGCTGGAGGCTCCACCTCCGTGAGACCTTTCAGCCATGTCCGGCCCGCGTCGGCTTCGGCGAGCAGCGGGCCACATGTCGCGCAACTGCGGGCATGCGCCTCGAAGCGATCGAGTTCGATCCCCTTCAAAACGCCATCAAGGGCATCTGAGAGCAGGGCATCAAACTCGTTGCACTGCATTCCGTTCTGGGTGTGTTCTGGCATCACATCACCTGCCTATAGGTACGTTGTAGAAGGCGCGCAAGTTCCCCTCGCCCTCGGTTTATCCTCGACTTCACGGTGCCCTCCGGAACCCTCAAAACCGCCGCAATTTCCCGATAATCCATATCCTGTAAGTCCCTTAGAATCACTGCCTCCCGGAGCTCTGGGGAAAGCTTGCCAAGGGCCGCATGGACCCGCTCACTAACTTCCCGACTGCGCACATGCGCGTCCGGCGGAGCCGCTGGGTCCTGAATCTGCTCGCTGAGCGGCAAGACGTCTTCGTGCTCCGACGCCGTAGTGTCGATCGAATCGGTCATGCGGTCCTGCTTGCTCTTGCGGAAGTGGTCCACCAGCAGGTTGCGGGTAATCGTCGTAACCCACGTGACGAATGCGCCTTTGGATGGATCGTACGTGGACAGCGTGCGATACATCTTGATGAAAACCTCCTGCGTGAGGTCTTCGGCATCATCGCCCGAGCCGGCAAAGCGATAGCATATGTTGTATATCCGGCGGTTATAGGTATGCACGATTTCCTCCCACGCGGCCGCGTCTCCGGCGATACAACGCCGGACCAGCATCGCAACCACCTGGATGTCTTCCACCTGCGCTCCCGGAAAATCTGTTTTCGGTAAGACTAGGGCGCGAACTTCGTTGACCCAACTGGCCAGGCCAAGATACTGAGACCGCCCCACGCCTTACCTACACATCAATACGGCAGGATGCAGGTTGAAGTTCGCGGACGGAATCAGGCCGTGGCGAAACAGGGCATTGTAACAGTGACAGACACCGGACCCTGGTGGGCAAGATCACCTCGCCGGAGCGGCATAAAGCTCACATCGATGTGAGCATCGTGGGGAAACCAGGCTTGGCCTTGATCCGTGCGAACCGTCCCTGGCGATGATCAGACCCTCAACTCAACCACTGTGGCTCCGCCTCCGCCCTCGTGCTGCGGCGGTTCGGTCACCGACGACACATGCGGATGCTCGCGCAGCATCTGGCGCAGGGCCTTGCGCAAAATTCCCATTCCGCTGCCGTGCACGACGCGCACACGAGGCAGGCCGGCCAAAAATGCGCGGTCGACAAACTTTTCGACTTCACGTGATGCATCGTCCACCGTATGCCCGATCACGTTAATTTCGGCGGGAACGCTTGCATCTTCATTCGCGACTGAGACAGAGATGCCGCGCGCTCGCGCCGCTTTCACAGGAGACTCGGCTACAGGCGCTGCACTCGCCAGAACTTCGGCAACATCGTCGCGCGCGACCTTCATCTTTATCACACCCATCTGCACTTCGAGATTCTTGTCGTCGATCTTGCGCACGACCCTCGCCGGACGACCCGTCGATTTCAACTTGACGGTGTCGCCTTCGGAAACATGCTTCACCATCTGCGGTTGCGCGTTCGGATCGCCGCGATCGGCTCCAGTGGAATGCGCAACCACGGTGGCATCAAACTGATCGCGAAACTCACGGCGCAACTTGGCGATGCGCCGCTCGGCGTCTTTTGAGAGCTTCTGCGCGGCGGCGCGCTCCTGAATTGCATTCACCGCTTCGCGAGCGTGATATTCAAAATCACGCAGCACGCTTTCCAGCTTTTTCTCGAGCTCGCGAACTTTCGATTGCTGCTGTTGTTTGCCTTCCGCAGCCAGGCGGGCTTTTTCGCGCGTCAATTCTTCTTCGCTCACACGCAATCGCAATCGCTCGTTCTCTGCTTCCCGAAGCTCGGCGTGCAACCGATCCAAAAACTGCCCCACATCTCGCGCCTGCGTTCCCAACCGAGCTCGCGAGCTTTCTATGATGGCCGCATTCAGTCCCAGCCGCTGCGCAATGTTGATCCCCGCGGAAGCGCCCGGGACGCCAATTTTGAGCTCATACGTCGGCTGCAACGTGCGCTCATCAAATCCGACGGCGGCATTGAGCGCACCAGGAGTATTCACCGCGTAGACTTTCAGCGAGGTGTGATGCGTCGAAATCACGCTGATGCACCCGATGCGCTGAAAATGCTCCGCGATGGCGACTGCCAGAGCCGCGCCTTCCTCGGGATCTGTGGCTGAACCGAGCTCATCGAGCAGAACGAGCGACTGTGGAGTGGCTGTCCGTGAGATGGAATCGATGTTCGTTACGTGCGCCGAGAACGTCGACAAGTTCTGCTCGATCGATTGATAGTCACCAATATCGGCTAGCACAGCGTCAAAGACCGGCAACTCGGCGCGGTCGGCGGGGACGGGAATGCCGGATTGCGCCATCAGCGCGAGCAGACCGATCGTTTTCAGCGTGACAGTTTTCCCGCCGGTATTCGGTCCGGTGATCACGAGTTGCCGGTGCTCGCCCTCCAACTCCACGCTGATGGGAACAACCGATGCGCCCTTGCCTTTCAGATTTCTTTCCAGCAAGGGATGGCGCGCGTTTTGCAGCAGGAGGCGAGCTTGTGCAGGGGCGGATGCCTCGTCCGTTCCAGCCGAGCGAAGTTCAGCTCTGTCTAGCACTCGACCTGGAGCACTGAGCTGTACCTCGACGCAGTTGTAGTCCTCGGCGAAGCGGGCCTTCGCAAACTGCAATTCCAGTTCGGCCAGAACCTCGATTGCGGTAAGAATCGCATCCGCCTGCGCGCCGATGTGCCCCGTCATTTCGAGAAGAATGCGGTGAATCTCGACTTGTTCTTCCTCCAAGAGCCGCACCAGTTCGTTATTCTGCTCGATCGTCTCCAAGGGCTCGACGAAAACGGTCTGCCCGCTCGAACTCGCTCCATGCACAACTCCCTGGACGCGCCGCTTCTGCTCGACTTTGACAGGAATGACAAATCGCTCACCGCGAATCGTGACCAGTTCGTCCTGTGCTGCTCCTTCGTCGGACAGACGCCGCAAATATGAACGAAGCGATTCCTGGATCGCGCGCCTCTGCCGTTCGATGTCGCGCCGGATGCGCGCGAGTTCGGGCGAGGCACGGTCTTCCAGAGTTCCGTCGGGTTGAATCTTGTTTCGGAAGGACCGCAGGAATTCCGTAAAGTCTATGATCTGATCGGAAACCGCCCGCACCCGGCGCCATTCCGATCGCATCGCGGCCGGGGGATGCAGCGCGATTTCCCGCCATTCCGCAGCACGGTCGACGACCAGGACGACGTCTCGGATTTCTGAAGTCTCCAGTGCGGCTCCGCCAATGCGCGATTTCTCAACCAGCGGGCCGACATCAGTCAGGCCGGAAAAATCAAATCGTCCGCCTACGTGACGGAATTCGCGGATCTGGGCGGCAAACTCCTGCTGTTCCCGAATCCAGCCCAGATCGTCAGAAGTAATCAGCGCCCCGGTTTTGCTTTGTCCCAGGGGCGACGCGGTGTATCCGCGCAAGAGTTCTTTCAGTGCATCGAACTCCAGCACCCGCGCAGAGCTGTGACTTAAAGTCTTCGGCATTGCAATTTCATGTTACAGGACTGGAGCCAAGCAAGCCTGTCCATCCGATGTGGAACAGAGTTGCTACGGAGCTTCATTCAATTGGTGGGTCGAAGAAGCTGTTTCCGCGACAACTGGGGTGGATCTAAACCGCTCCCGCTCGTGCGGAGACCGATTCGGCGGCGATGGGAAGTCGCACCACGAACAGCGCTCCACCATCCGGATTGTTTTGGCAGGTGATCTGGCCGTCGTGATCGATGATGACGCCATAGGCAACGCTGAGACCAAGGCCGGTTCCTTTCCCGACGGGCTTGGTCGTGTAGAAGGGATCGAAAACTCGGAGCGGCTCTCGAATGCCTGGACCGTTATCGGAGAATTCGAGCACGGCATCGTTTCCGTGGCATTGGGCTCGAATCTGCAGAGAGCCGCCGCCGGCTTCCTGAAGGGCGTCCATTGCGTTTTCGACGATCTCGGTGAGCGCCTGAAAAAGCTGGTTCACATTACCCCAAACTGGAGGAAAATTCGCATTGATGGAGACCTCAATCTGCAACTTATCCCCGGCGTAGCGCCATTGAACCATCTGGATCGTGCGGTTAAGCAGCACACTGAGATCGACCAATGCCTTCTCACCGGGCGCGTGCTGGGCAAATCGCAGAAGGCTAACCACCAGATCGCGCGAGCGGGCCGCGTGGGTCAAGATTTTGCGCAACAACGCCGTCTGCTGGTCACTCAGCCCTCCCTCGGACCATAGCTGTTCGGAAGTGTTCATGATCGAGGTCAGAGGATGGTCGATCTCCTGCGCTGCCCCAGCGACAAGTGAGCTCAGGGAAGCGAGCTTTTCCTTTTGCACCAGTTGATTTTGAAGTTTTTGCTGGCTTTCAAATCCTTTGCGCGAATCGCGCAGCAGATTCATGAGCGCCTGATGCTGCGCATATTGCCGCAAGAATACACACAGGCCTAACAGCAACATCGCCGTCAGGGCCGCATAGATGCGGAATGTACGTACCGCGCCGGGCGATGAGTCGAATAGAACCGCCCACAGTCCCAGCAGCGGCAAGGAAAGGATTGCGAGCATGGCAGTGCGGGGAACTGTCTTGGACCAGCGTGCCTCAAATCCCGGCTCCGTCCGCTTGAAATCCCACTGCCGCGCGGACCAAACGGTGGCAGCGATCCACGCGACCGTCCCGATCATGGGAATATCGTAGGGACTGCCGGAGTAATAAGAATTTGTTGCAGCCGCACGGTTCAAGAACTGTGAGTTGACGGCGTACAAAAGGGCGGGAACGAAGAAGTTAAGATACAGGCGGCGCCATCCGACTGAACTGCTCGAGATCGCAATTCCCAGCACAACCAGGAATAATCCATTCTCAATTCCGTAGAGCCGATCGTAATAGCGATTGTAGAGATCCACCTTCGAGATGACGTATTGGTGCGGGAAAACGATAAATGCGTAAAGAAAAACCCACCAACCCAAGAGCATGAAGAAGTCCAGCACGCGCAAACGGAGATCGTTACTCGCTTTTTTGATCAGATCCGGGCGCCATGCGACCGCGGCGATCATCGGTATCATGTGAAAAAACAGGATGATATCGAAGAAAAATGGATCGGGAATATCTTTGCGCAGGATGCATTCGTAGTAGGTCCATCCGGCCTGATTGGCGGCCCACAAGCTGAGGCCGAGCGCCATCAGGCCCCAAAAACTGCGCTCGTGCTTCGGACGAATAAAGGAGTTCGCCAGCGCGGCCGCGATGGCCGCGAGCATCAAGGCAAGGCCCAGAATGTCGGAAACCCCGGCCAATGCGACACTTCGACGCGAGGTCAGCGAGACTGCGGCGAAGGCCAGAGTCATCCCGGCCGCCGCCACGAACCATCGATGGCGTCGAAGCAAACTCATCCGCCCCAATTCTATTGGAGTTGAATGGACTTACGGAGTTCCGAGCGGCGCCAGGGTGGTTACTTCGGTCACCTGCGAGCCTTAAATCTCGGCAAAAATTCGGCTCCGCTCATTGTTGCTTCTGGGCTTCTTCCTTGGCGAGTTTCACTTTTGCGGCATCGAGTTCCTGCTGCACTTTGGCGAAAGCGTCGGAGTCGACCTCGGCCGGGATGGTTTTATTCCACTCCTGAACCGCCCGTTCCCAATGGGCTGCAGCCATCTTCAGCCGTCCGGTTTTTTGATAGAGATCGCCCAAATGCTGCTGCACCGTTGGATCGGAGCCCATGGAAACAGCGGCTTTGGTGAGATTCTCTTCGGCGAGATCGTATTTGCCAAGCTTGTAGTAGGCCCAGCCCAGCGAATCCAGGTACGCCCCATTACTCGGCTCCGCGACCAGCGCCTGTTTAATGAAATTGAGCGATTCATCGAGCTTCACGCCGCGATCCGCGTTCATGTATCCGAGATAATTGAGCGTGGCAGCGACCTGGGGATCGGTCGGCGGAAGCGCGGCAAGCACCTTCCGGAACTCGGTGTCCGCCTGGTCGTAGAACTTCTGACGCTGCAGCAAGTCGCCACGCAAGAACCAGACATAAGCCTTATCGTCGGCGTTGGTCGAGAGCTGCTCGGCCTTATCCAGCGCATCTGCCGCATCTTTCCAGCGCTTGGCGCGGCTTTCGATGATCCCCAGCCGCAGGTATACATCGCGATCTTGCGAACCGCCCTTCAGCATGGAGCGAACATCGGCGACTGCGCTGTCAACGTCGCCTGTGTCTGCCAATTGCGCATCGAGCACCATGCGCATGTCGCGGTCGTTGGGCAGTTTCTGCACCGCTTCTTTCGCCACCGCGGTGGCCTGCGGCCACTGCTTGGCCTCGCGGTACGTATCGATCATCTCCTGATAACCGGCGCGGGCGTTGTCATCGCCGCCAGTTGTCGCCAGCTTGCGGAAGGTATCGACCGCTGCCGGGTAGTTCTGCTGATCGCGATAGATGGTTCCGAGGCGCTCGAGGAAAATGGCTCGATTATTGCGGTCGTCCTGCTGATTAGAGTCGGTTTTCTTCAGAAGATCCTGCAGAAGCTTGATCGCATCGTCGTATCTTCCTTCAGCTTCATAGACGGCGGCCATGTTGTAGGCAACGGCAGCCATATCGGGCACCAGCGCATCCGCCTTTTTCAGGCTTTCAAGGGCTTCGTCATATTTCGCTTCGTGACGGTAGATCTCGGCCATGCGCACATAGGTTTGCGCGTCCTCCGGATTCGAGTCGATGATGACTTTATATTGCTCGAGGGCGGCGTCATATTGGCCGTCATTCATGTAATTTTCGGCGAGACCGCGGATGGCATCGAGATTATCGCGGTCCAGCATCGTCGCCTTGCGGAATGCGTCAATCGCCTCTTTGTAATCCTTGCGCTGCTCATAGGCTGTCCCGAGTGCGCTGTAAAGTTTCGCGGAACGCGATGCGTCGGGCACCGATTTCAAAACTTGCAGGGCGTGGTTGGTATCGCCTTCATCGGTATAAAGCATCGCCAGCGTCGTTACAGCTTCTTCCGAATTGGGATCGAGCTTGATCGCCGTTTTCAGTTCACTTTCTGCCTTTTGCAAATCATTGTTCAAGCGGTAAAGGCGGCCGAGCAGGAGATGATCGTCGACGCTATCGGGTTCGATCTTGACGATCTGTTCATACTGTTCGATCGCGAGCTTCAGGACGTTATCGGAGCCATTGCCTCCGGGCATGTCGCCGAGCGAGCGAAGATAGATACGCCCGAGAAGTTTGTGCGCTTCGAGGTTGTTGGGGTCGCGCTTGATGATGTCCTGCGCTTCGAGCACCGCATCGCGAATGCGGCCAGTTTTTACGTAAAGTTCAGCCAGGCCCGAGGTCAGGAATTCCGAGGAAGGATCCGCGTCAATCGCCAGGCGATATTCTTCAATAGCTTTATTTGCCAGGTCGCTGCGGCCATAGACCATCACCTGCTCCTCGTACATGTGCGCCAGCGCGTAGTGATAGTAGGCGGTGGCACGATCAGGCTTGTGTACGGTCGATTGCGGGGAGTTTGCCAGCCCGGCAACCGGTTGGGAGGCACCAGGTTGCGTGGGTGAGTGGGAACTGGCCTGAGCGGCGGCAAATGATGCTGCCACTGCGATCAAGAACATCGTTGAGCAGGGACGAAAAATTCTATTCATGATTACCTGACTGTACACGAGGGCATCTCAACCTCAGCTAGTTGGATGCATAACCGCCGGGGGTAAGGTTCTTCTATTCTATCGCGCTTAGGGCTTGATCCGGAAAAGTATAGTTTAGTTGTGCAGCGCTTTTAGTGCCGAAAGTACAAGCACACTTGAAGTTTTCGCAGCGTGAGGACCCTAGAACGCCCAGTATGGCCCCTGGCCGCCGGGTGTGCTTTTTCCGTTGATCGCCGTATAGACGTTCCGGCCGAAGAAGAAGGGCAATCCCCAGTCGAAAGTTCCACTGTTCGGCCCTCCGAGCGTAGGAAACACGAAAGCAGTAGCGTCGGAGAACAGCGAATCGGCGTTGCCAATCGTGAATTTCACAGTTTCCGACGCTGAGCCTGTGGACGCCGGCGTAGCGGAGAGAGTCGTATTTGAACCGGGACAATAAAAGCTCGAGTTATCGGAGCACTCGGCCAAAGAAGTTGTGCCGCTGTCGAGAAAGAACAGAGCATTCGATCCGCTGTCGACGAACGCCGGATAGGTCTGTCCCTTGAAACCTGTACTGAATTCCACGTTCGAGTTGATCGGAAAGACCGTGGCGTTACCGAGGGCGTTGTTCGATTGCGTGCCGATGCCGAACACGAGCGAGCCCGAGACGCTTGAAGTCGTAGGAGTTTGCGGCAGTTCGACGATGACGCCATTGTTATCGGTGGCAAAAGAGGCAACCGGATTCTGCACCTGTTGTGCAAGGGCTTGAGTCGTGACCGTGCATGTGGTACCCGCGCAGTCATAATAGAGTCCGGGATTCGAACTTCCAGTCTGGGCGCACTGGCTGCCGCAGTCTTGCACCAGCGGTCCCACTCCCAGAATTCCATTCGCTCCCAGGCCGTTCTGGCCGGATAGTGTTTCTTGCTCAGGGACCCCGAACGCGGCGCATTGCTTGGGAAGAGTCGCGAATGTCCCGTCGATGACTTGCACGGGCAGGCTGCTCGCCTTTTCTCCACTTACTGTTATGTCGGCCGTCGCCACCGGGCCCCAAGTTAATCCGCTGACGAAGGGCGCGCACTCTCCGATCGGATTCCCGTCCGATCCGGTCTGGTCCGGCAGCGGCACCGTTAGCGCCCCGCCGCCTGTCGACGACAAAAGCCGCAATCCATAGGAACCGGTGTCCACCAGAATTCCGTCGATCACCTGGCAATTCGAACTCGAAGGGACGCACACAGTCACGCTCGTGAAAACGCCGTTGGCGTAATCACCCGTCGGCCCGGAATTCACTGTGATTGTCTGAACGTTGGACGCGGAAGTTGCGATCGTGTTCTGGTGGCTGGATCCGCCGCCACCGCAAGCAGCTAAAAAGACCGCAAGGGAAGCGCCCATAGCAGCCAGGCAAAGCTTGGTGGCATTCGTCACCGGATTGACTCCAAGCTCAGGCCGGCCGGCACTTTGTCGGGAATGTACGCACGGCCCGAGTAATCGCCCATGTGTCCCGACAGTTGCACGACCAGGTTCGGCAGTTGAATCGTTGCCGTCCCGTGACTGGCGTGTCCTGTGGGGGTCTTCATCGCCTGCTCATATTGTTCGAACTGCGAGCCCAGCAATTGTTGGAGGTTCGGCGGGTAGGGGCCTTTCCAGGCTACAGCAAATACGGTCCCGGCCAGCGAAACATATTCCCGCACCGTTCTACCGGTGGCGGATTGCAGTTCGTGCAGCGAGTAGGCGGAGTGCGGCGTGCTTTGCACGCGGGCCTGCATGCGAGTCGCGTCCGCCTGGACGGAAGAAATGCCGCCTCCGAGCGAGGCAAACGACGTTGGGCTCAAAAACAGGAAAGAAACGAACAAACCCCAGCTGAGCCCGCGGAATTTACTGCGCGACTGCGTGTTTAGAACCCTTTCAGCGTTGTCGAGAGAGTTGGATTCCTAAGGGACTACTCGGGGTTGCCGTCGCGAATGAGTAGAGGGGTGTTGCCCGTACATTTTTCGCACGGCAGTATGCAGCCCAGGTTGCGTGGCGGGCCTTCTAGGGAGATCATTAAGTGATTCCCAGGGTCCTTCGCAATGGAGGTACCATGACGCCGAGAACTAGTCGTCGCTTTTGTTTTGAGCCTTTCAACCTTCTCCTTAGCATCGTCCTTGTAGTCGGAGCATCATTCGCTCAGTCGCTGTCGTCGCCGGTTTGTGAGCCGAGGCCCGAGATCCGAAAGGCTCTTTCTGAGTTGCCGGAATACCGGAGCGATCCAGCGCTTACGGATTGGCAGGTTTATCAGAAGCGGCTGGCGATTTTGAAGTCGCTAGCAGCGCAATATCCCAACGATGTGTTCGTTCTGCGGAAATACATCGAGTCCACAGCGTCCCTCCGTGGATTCGACAAGATAAGCGTTGAAGAGAAAAGCAAGACCGATGCCGAGTTCAAAGCGGGATATGAGCACAATCCTGACGATCCCCATGCCGAGTTCCTTTACGGATTAACGCTGGTGGGCCGCGATACTCCGCGGGCAATCAAGCTGTTCGAGGAAGCTTTACAGGGAGATCCGAGCTTCGCCTTACCCCATCTCTATCTCGTCGGCCTCTATAGTGCGGACGCCTTTCGCGACAAGGAAAAAGCTCTGTCCAATGCCAAAGCTTTTCTTGACGCCTGTCCCGCGAGTTTTGAGGGATACGAACCGCTGGGGCTCTGGATCGCCGGGAACGATTTGTTGACCAAATATGCTGCGCAATTGCGCGGAATCCTGCAAAACCGGCTGGACGAGGACGACATTGGCGCTTATCGGATTCTCTGGTCGATGGAGTTCAAGGCTCATCCTGCGTCTCAATATGACGCTCTGAGGAAGCAGGTCGCTGACGATGTTGCGCGCATTCGCCAACTGAATCTGGAAAACAGCCGCGCGTGGTATGACACGCTGGAACGGGGCTACAAGCTCGCAGACAATCAGAAAGAAGCAGATTGGGTCCGCGACCAGCGCAGCAAGCATTTCGCATCGATCGCAGCGATGCAGGACCGAGAGAAATGGTTCAAAGACCATCCTTCTCCCTCGGAGGACTCCCCGTCCGCGAGGGAGGTGTATTACCGCGATCTGCTGGCGCAGACCACGCAATGGCTGAAGCAACTTCCTCCGGATGCGATCCTGGCACACTTCAGTGTTCTCGGCGACCGGGTTCGCGCCATGAGTCAGCTGGATCATATCCCTGCTGCCGATTTGGAAACAGCCGTTGAAGAAAGGCTCAAGTACGCCGGCGAAAACGGCGGGGCCAGCTCCTGGTCCACTGAACTTTCGCCATGGTCCGGCGACTACGACGAAGCAGCAGAGACTTTGTCCAAGAAACACCTCGCGCCCGAGCGCGTGGTTGAGTATGCGCAGAAGGCGCTGGTGATAGAAGAGTTCGAGTCGAAGCAGCCGCCCTTCGATCTTTTCGCCACCAAAGACAACGTGAACGATCAGAAATTCTACGCGAAGTTCTCCCAGACCCAGCTGTTGCAATACGAGATCGGCGGTTATCTCCAACTGAAACAGGCGGACAAGGCAGAGCCTCTTTTGGCCCGCATGGATCAGCAGCTGCAGGAAATGAAATCGCTCGCGGCGGACAAGGACGACAAAAAAGAAGCGTATGCCCGCCGGCTCGCCGATTACTGGGGATTGCGAGCGCAAGCGGCGGAAGTGCGCGGGCAGAAAATGGACGCCATGTCGTTTTATCAGAGTGCTCTCTTGATCCGGCTCGATGCCAAAATCAAGCCGTCATCCGACGAAAAGGATGAGCTCGCCGAAGACGCACACCGGCTCTGGCTCAGTCTGCAGGGGACTGAGGGCGCTTGGCAGCTCTGGTATGGCCGACGAGCCAACGATCTCGCCAGCGCGAACGCTTTGAATTGGGAGAAGGCGAATCAGCCTCTGGCAGCCTTCGAGCTTACGGATCTCAACAATCACACATGGAACCTGAGCTCCCTCAAGGGCAAAACTACGTTGATCAGTTTCTGGGCTACATGGTGTGGTCCATGCCGCGAAGAACTGCCTCGTTTGCGGAAGCTGATTGAGCATTACAAGGATCGCGCGGATGTACAGTTCATCAGCCTGAACATGGATGACAACCCTGGTCTGATCCAGCCGTTCATGAAAGAGCATGAGCTCTCAATGACGGTGATTCCTGCGTTCAGCTTCATCTCAGATACGTTGAAAGTGAACGGAATCCCGCAGAACTGGATCGTCGATCCACAAGGCACGGTGCGACGCAAAAGTGTGGGTTACGACTCGACAGAAAAGTGGATGAGCGGGATGGAAGGTGCGATTGAAGAGGCGAAGTCGGCCCCAGCCGCACCTTCTACGGCCGGGTCTTCGCGGTAAAACCGAAGTCGTAAAACTGGCAAGCGAGCGGGATGTTACTCTGCGATCGCTTCTTTCTCGATCACGACCTTTAAATGAGCAGTGACGTCTTTGTGCAGTTTCACAGGAACCGTGAACTCGCCGAGCGTTTTCAGTGGTTCGTGCAACTGAATCTTGCGGCGATCCACGTTGAATCCCTTCTTGACCAGAGCGTCGCCGATATCGCCGGATGTGACCGACCCGAACAGCTGATCGTGCTCGCCCGATTTGCGAGTGAATGCTACCGAAACGCCTTCGAATTGCTTCGACAGTTCTTCAGCCTGAGCTTTCTCTTTCGCGGAGCGGCGCACCGCGGCAGCTTTCATCTGGCCGATAACTGCCTTATTGTCCTCATTGGCCTCAATAGCCAATTTGCGTGGCAGCAGAAAATTCCGTCCGTACCCCTCGGCGACCTTGACCACGTCGCCGCGCGACCCCAGCTTCGCTACGTCTTCTTTGAGAATGACTTCCATGATGGCTCCCTATTAAGTTGTTGCCTTGTCTTGAATTGTCATCCCAAGCAACGCGAGGGATCTAGGTTCCAGCTCGTAGTGGCCAACTCCAGATTCCTCTACGCTCGGAATGACAAGACTCTTTTGTATTCGTTTCAATCCGTGGGCAAGGTCTAGCTCGCCCGCCCGGCAAACGGCAGCAGCGCGATATTGCGCGCCTGCTTGATCGCGGTCGAAAGCCGGTGCTGATGCGGCGCGCAAACGCCGGTCAGCCTCCGCGGCACAATTTTGCCGCTTTCGGCGACGAACTGGCCGAGCAGCCGGTAATCCTTGTAGTTGATGTCTTCAATCCTCTCGACGCAGAACTTGCACACTTTCTTGCGCCGGAAAAACTTGCGTCCGCCCTCGCGGCCGGGACCTCCCGGACCGCGTCCCGGCCCACCGCTCCGCGGCCGATCGCCTCCGGGCCGGTCTCCGCCTCGTGGTCCACTCGATGTTTGCTCTGGTGCTTTCGTCTCGTCTGCCATAACTCTCCTCAGAAATCTTTCAGGCGCTGGGATCAGGGGTCAAGGCGTCAGCAAGAAACTGGCCCCTGACCTGACCGCTGGTTTTATGCCGTCGCCGTAGTCTCGGCCGCGGGTGCAGCGACTTCCCCTTCCGCCGGAGTGACCGGTTGCGCGCTGACTTTCTTACGCGCATCGCGAATCTTCTTGATCTTCTCCAGTCGCTTCTGCTCTTCATCCACCCGGACGGTCAGGAACTTGATCACGGGTTCACTGACGCGCAGACGGCGCTCGAGTTCGTGGATCATCGCGCCCCCGCCCTCGACCACGAGCAATACGTAAATGCCCTCGTGGAAGCGGCGCACCGTATAGGCAAGCCGGCGCTTACCCATTTTCTCGACGCTCTTCACCGTGCCGCCTGCGGTGGGCACAACGGCTTGCAGGTTCGAAATCAGTTTTTCGAGATCCTCGTCCGTCATGTCCGGCCGGACGATAAACATCAGCTCATAAGTACGATTCATTCGTTTCTCCAAAATTCACTTTGTCATCCTGAGGTTCGCCCTTTGCGAGCCGAAGGACCTAGGTGCGCCGCGCGGAACAATCTCGAGTTCGTGGCGAGATTGCGAAATCGCGCGTCTGGCGCACCTCCTTATTCCGGTTCTCTCCGGTTAAACCTGTTCATCGCCGCCGCCGGACCATCTTTCAGAATTACATCTACAGCTTCCACGGCGGTGTCGAGCATCGTGTCGACAACTTCCAACTGCTTCTTCTTCATCGGCGAGAGCAAGTAGCTCTGGCCATCGGAAATCTTTCGCTCCGGCGCGACGCCGATCCGAATCCGCAAGAAATCTTCCGTCTGCAGCGCGCCGATAATCGACTCGATGCCGTTATGTCCCGCCGAACTGCGTCGCGTATGAATGCGCAGCGTACCCAGAGGAAAATCGAGTTCGTCCTGAATCACGATCAGGTCCGATTCCGGCTTCGCTTCATACTTCCCAACCAGATCCCGCACCGAGACGCCGCTCAGGTTCATGTAGGTCTCAGGCTTGGCCAACAGCACCGGCCGATCCGCGATCACGGCTCGCGCAGTGAGCGCCTGGCATTGCCGATTTCTCACTTCCACCCCGAGATTCCCGGCGATGCGATCGATCGTTAAAAATCCTAAATTGTGCGGCGTGAACTGATATTCAATTCCGGGATTGCCGAGTCCCACGATCAGTTTCACGCCGCCAACCCGTCCAAATCTTCAGCCTGTCATCCTGAGCGGTACGCTTTTTGTCTCGCGAAGGATCTGGGCGAGCCGCGCGACGCGTTCGCAGCTTTTGGCGAACGCAGGACACGCGCGATTGACTCGCTTCCCTACTTCTTTTCCTTCTTCTCGCCCTTCTCCGGCTTCTCGGCCGTAGCCTCGGCACCTTCTTCTTCAGTTTCCTGTTTGCCCTTCTTGATGACTTCCGGTTCGGCCGGAGCCGCTGCCGCAGCTTCCGCCACAGCTTCCGGCGTCGGCGCCGCTTCTTCTTTCACCGAAGTGATGTGCGCCACGGGCTGATTCAGATCGCTCAGGAATTTCCATTTATCTGAATGCGGCAAGTCTGAAACGCGCAGCACCTTGCCGAATGTCAGAGTGGTCACGTCAAGTTCCACCGCGCTCGGAATGTCGCCTGGCAGGCACTCCACTTCGACTTCGCGGAACATCTGCTCCAGAATGCCGCCCTGAGTCTTGACACCTTCAGCTTCGCCCTTGAGCACAATCGGGACGTTCACCTTCAACGCCTTATCCATGGCGATACGCTTCAAGTCGATGTGCAGCAGCTTGCCCTTAATCGGTTCAAACTGCCAGTCGACGATCATCGCCTTGGTGCGGTCACCATCGAGGGTAAGGTCGAAAATCGTGTTGTGGCCCGTTTCCGAGTGCAGAATGCGCAGCACCTGCCGCGGATCGACCGTAACCGCGAGCGAGTCTTTGCCGGCACCGTACACCACGCCGGGAATTTTGCCGTCGCGACGCACACGACGCGCGTCGTTCTTGTTGCCGGATTCGCGCGGATGCGCTTCTAAAACATTCGTATCGATTGCAGTCGCCATAAATTCAATTCCTATCTAAAGTTTGTGATGCGGAAGCGAGCCAAACGCGCGTTTATTACATCACAGACTGCGCGACACTTTGGTTCGCATCATCACACCAAAAGCGTGCTGGGGACCCCGGTTCGCGCGGCTCGCCCTGATCCTTCACTGCGCCAAAAAGCGCTTGCTCAGGATGACAACCAAAAGCTCACATGAACAGCTTACTCACCGAAGTTTCTTCGTGATTAGCCTGAATTGCGCGGCCAATCAGTCCCGCAATCGAGAGGACGGTAATCTTTCCTCCCTTTTCCTTCCGTGCCGCGTCGGCCTCGGGCGTCAGCGGGATCGTATTGGTGACCACCACTTCCTGGATCACCGAATTCATAACGTTTTCCACGGCCGGTCCCGACAAAACCGCATGCGATGCGCAAGCGTAAACGGATGTCGCGCCGTTCTCGAGCAGTGCCGATGCCGTCTTCACCAGCGTTCCGGCGGTGTCGATCAAATCGTCGATGATCAAGCAGGTGCGGCCGTGAACATCGCCGATGACGTGCATGATCTCGGCCACATTCATCTCTACGCGCCGCTTGTCGACAATCGCCAGCGCGGCGTCGACTTTTTTTGCAAAAAATCGTGCGCGCTCCACGCCGCCCGCATCCGGCGAAACCACCGTCAAGTTCGGCAACGCCAGTTTGCGGAAATGATCCACTAGCACCGGCGACGCGAACAGATGATCGACCGGAATATTGAAAAATCCCTGCAACTGCGGGGTATGCAAATCCACAATCAACGCCCGATGCGCGCCGGCAGTGGTCAGCAGATCGGCTACCAGCTTCGACGAGATCGGGCTGCGTGGCTTGTCTTTCCGGTCCTGCCGTGCATAGCCGAAGTACGGGATCACCGCCGTGATTCGCCGCGCTGACGCGCGTTTCAGCGCATCGATCATCAGCAGCAATTCCATCAAATGCTCGTCGACCGGACGGCAGGTCGGCTGCATCACGAAAACGTCCGCGCCACGAACGTTTTCCTGAATCTGCACGTAACACTCGCCGTCTTTGAACCGGATCACCTGTGCCTGGCCGCGCTGCATGCCAAGAAAATGGCAAACTTCGTCGGCCAGCGGCTCATTTGCCGTGCCGCTGAAAATCTTGAACTTGTCGTCGACGCGGGGCCGCTGTTTCCGCTCCGTCTTTTCGTCGGTCACGGGCGTAGCTTTCTTTTCGACTTTTTCGCCCTTCTCGGTCGGCGTCACCAAAGTAGGCATAGTGAGTTCTCAGTTTCCTGTTCCCAGTTCTCCGTTTTCGGGCTCGGGCCAGTTCAACTGAGAACCAAGAACTGGCAACTGAGAACTGAATTTCTGGCTGGGCCGCTAGGATTCGAACCTAGACAAAGTGCTCCAAAGGCACTTGACCTACCATTAGTCGACGGCCCAATCCCTCGATGTCCGGCTGGGGCTATCAGTGTATCGCGCCCGAAAAAATCAGCAATCGGAAATCAATGGGCTCGAAATCAACGCCCGAAGATTCTGCGCGAGTACTGAGGCCGCGTCAATAACGCCGTCGCCTGCGCCGTCCAACCTTGCTCCGTCAGCCTTTTCGCCCCACGAACCGCTTCCGCCCGTGACGCGAACAGGCCATACAGCGTGGATCCGGAGCCCGACAGTGACGCATACTTCGCGCCCGCGCGCAGCAACGCGCGTTTCACTTCTCTCAGCTCGGGATACTCAGGAAAGACGACTTGCTCGAAGTCGTTCTGGATCCCGGTCCGGACAAGCGCGAGAAGCAGATTCTCGGCCCGGCCCCGTCTAGGAGCACCGGAGTAAGCTTGACCTAAAAAAGTCCCGCTCAGCCACGCCGACAACCCGCGACCAAGCTCAACCATTCTATCCGAGGCGGAATCGAGCGTCAATTTTGAAACTTGTGTGGGACCGGATCTTCGGTCCGATCGGGCGCGGACAGGAGTGTCCGCGCCACACGGGTCGGTCCCACTCCGCCGATCCCACTCCGCAAACGCCTTGGGCGTCGAGACTCCTACTTCCGGCGTGACAATGACGCAATGAAACGCCGGCAAGTCTTGCAGCGGATACACCTGCTCGCCACGTCCGACGCCGAGCACTGTCCCGCCAATCAGGAACAACGGCAAATCCGATCCGACGTCCGCAGCGATCTCCAATCTGTCAGCCGCCGGTGGCAGAGATTTCTTCAAGGCGCGTTCGAGCGCGAGCATGGCCGCTACTGCATTCGACGACGCGCCGCCCAATCCTCCCTGCACCGGCAAGCGCTTTTCAACCTCAATGACCACCTTGCCCTTCGCACGGAGCATGGCCATCGCCTTGCGCACGATCTGATGGCAGGTATTCGATTCATCCTTCGGTACGCGTGGATCTTCGCAGCGAATCTCAACCCCGCTCCCGCGCTCCACGCTGACACGGATCACGTCATGCAATCCGATCGTCTGATATACGGTCAGCAGTTCGTGGAATCCATCGGCGCGCTTCGCGCCAATCCGCAAACCGAGATTGATCTTCGCGAACGATCGCACTTTCACGCTCATGGACGGATGATTGTAAAGCGTCGATCGAATTTTCCGAACTCTCGAAGAGCACTTTTGGTAATTTACTGGGCCATGAAACTGTTTGATCCCTGGCGACTGCTGCCGTTGTGGCGCGAGATTCTTGGCCCGGCAATCGCCGGTGCTCTCGCTCTTTGGACTTGGTTCAAATATCGACATGCCCACTCTTGGCCGTCCGCCCAGGGCAGGGTCAGTGGCGCTCAGGTGCACCGGGGGAGGGATTCGTATTTCCACCCTTGGAGCGCCGTGCTCACTTACACCTACATCGCCGAGGGCGAGTATTTCGCGGGAACCTATCGCCTTCGGGCGCGTAGCGAACGAAAGGCGGAGGAGAAGGTTGACGGCTGGAAAGATCGGATGGTTGTGGTCCGCTATTCCCCTAAGCACCGAGAGGTTTCAACCCTACTCAAGAGCGACCAGCCGGGCGGTCAAATCGGCAACTAAGGTCCACTCCAATCGGTTCGGTGAGGATCTGCGCCGCAGTAAGCCCTTCATCCCCTCCGTTTGTAAAGAATCGAGAACTCGAATCCCTGATTCGGCGGAAACAGCTCTGCAATCTTCCTGAGACGCTCTGCCATCGCTGACGGCGCCAACAGCGGATAATCCCGCTCCCGCAGATCGTGATAATCGACGTCGAGATAGAGCGAGAGCAGATAAATCGAAATCGAATCAGAGAACGCCGCCTCCAGATATTCGTTTTTGTAGCGCTCCGCATCCGGGCCGTTCGCCGTCGCCAGCCTGCGGGCTTCCCAGGCGTCCATGGAAGTCTCGCCGCGAACGCCCGCCTCGACCTGTCCCCAAGCCAGATCGCTGAACTCGCGCGAAACGCCGGCGCGCTCCACCAGTGCATGCCCGACGTTGATATAAAACTCAAATGCCACCGAAAACTTGTCGTCCATCAGGCGCGTGGAAATAAACACGCACTGCGAATCGCCGAGATTGAGGTTGCGATGGCAAACTGCGTTGTCGCTGAGCGCGACATCGTAACGGTCGGCAATAACGGTGTCGTCCCCCTGGTTTACGGCCAGCGGAACGAAGTAATACGCTTTGCGGTCAAGCGCGGCGGCAATGCGCGTGGGCACCGCGGCGATCATGCGCTCCAGATCGAAAGAGTTCACCGCGATCTCGCCCGCGGTGGCATAACATAACCCGTTGGGTGCTTGTGAAACCGGCGTGGTTCGAACCACGTCCGCGGGGCTCCGGGTGATCGCTGGGGCTGCCTGTGACATGCAGCTTTATTCTACACATTTGCGTGACTAGAGCTTGCAACGCGTCTCAACGCGAGAAATCCTTCTCGCGAAACCAGCGAGAATGCCTGTTCTGAAGCCTGTCGAAGAGTGAGGCACTCCAAGCCGGGCAGGCGCTAAAATGGAACGGGAACTCATGAGATCTGCATCCTATTCGCCGCGGTGGTATGGAGTGCCGGTGCGCATCTTCTTACTGACTTTCATCGCAACCCTGCTCTGCTTCGCGGTCACGTTGTTGCTATCCCTCATCGGCACGATCGCCGTGGCCGCGATTCGCGGTGTGCATCCTGATATGCGGGTTGCTTATCGTCATTTCGCCGTACCCATTGGGGCGGTTGAAGGTGCAATCATTTTCATTTGCGCCACCGTGCTGGAGATCCGTCACTACCACCGCGCCCGAACGTTGTCCGCGATCGAGCGCGTCAGCTGACATGGTGGCCAGCATGAGGACACGCCCTCGGATCGCCATTCCTATGCCACACGGATCGGATCCGAAGTATGCGGAGCGTGCGATTCCACAGTACGAGCAGGCCGTCGCCTTGGCCGGTGGCGAACCGGTGCGGATCGGGCTGAACCAAAGTGCGTCGGTTATCAGGAATTTGATCGAAGATTGCTGTGGCGTTCTGTTGCCGGGAAGCAAGGCCGATGTCGATCCGGAGCGCTTTCACACAGCGCGCTCGCCGAAGACGGCCGCTGCCGATCCACGCCGTGATGAAGTCGATAACGTTCTACTCGAGGATGCCTATCGACTCCGCAAGCCAGTACTTGGCATTTGCTACGGCTTACAGAGCCTGAATGTCTACCGCGCGGGATCGCTGATCCAGCACATTCCCGATTTTCTGCCCGAAGAAACGCGAGGCAAGGTCAACCACGAAGCCGGAAGCAAGGTGTCGGTAGCCCATTCGGTCGAGATCGATTCCGAGTCGTTGCTCGGCGAGATTTTATGTGCCAACGGCCGCACACCGCAGTCGGGCCAACCGCGGCTTGGCAGCCAAGCCTCTAAGATCACGCTGCCCGTCAATTCTTCCCATCATCAATCCGCCGAAGCAACCGGCGCGGGGCTGCGCATTGTCGCGCGCTGTCCGGACGACGGCATCATCGAAGCACTCGAAGGCACAGACGCCGAACATTTTCTGCTCGCGGTGCAGTGGCATCCCGAACGATCAGTCGATCAAGACGAAGCCTCGCCCATGATTTTTCTCGCCTTTGTGCAAGCTGCTGCCAGCATCAGTCGATAGCTGTCATCCAAAAGCACTAACGCGCAGTTATTTCGGCAAGACCTAGGTGCCCCCACCGGAGACCGCGATCACAAAGTTCATCAGGATCAACATGACCTCGTAAGCTCCATCCAGAAGGGTTGTCGCCCCAGAAGCCGGTGTGCCCGGCGAAGATTTTTTTAAATCGCCCCCAGCACGGTCAAGGGTCAGTCCGAACGCGGCTATCTGCGTGAGGACTCCGAAAGCCACGCCCAATCCGCCGGCAACTTCGGCTACGCCGAGGAAGATCTTGAAGTTCTTAAGGCATCTCGGTGCTCTTAGAGCGCGCTTCGGGATTTTTGAGATGGCTGTACTCGCTGGTCACAAAGACCAGACCGACCACAAGCCGAAGCAGAAGCAGGCTGATGTCGACAAACTACGGTGAGTGCAGCGGCATGGAAACTCGCAGGGTGTCGCTCGCAACGTTTAGGTGCTGCAACCGAAGCTACGCCCGCCCGTGGATCTTGGCCCACCACCAACGTACTCCGACAAACAGAAAGCGCCAGTCGCGGAAAAACTCCGGCGGCTTGCCTTCGAAGGCATGGCCGACAAACTGAAATAGCCAGCCAATCACGAACAGCGCTGCGGCCAGAATCCAGAGGCGATGAAAGAAAAATCCGGCAGCAAAGAACGCAATCGAGATCAGGATCGCGGGAATCCCGCAGGTGTGACACACACGATTGACGGGATGTTGATGACTTCTTTCGTAGCGCGCAATCCACTGTTCACTCGTAAGGCCGCCAAGCATGCCGCAAATCATACAACAGGTTTTCCCCGCGACGAAATACGGTCGCTTCGGTAGCAGACTTCGTTTCTTAAGAGCTGTGAATTGCAGAGCGCAAGACTGCCAGAAAAAGCGCCCCTGTGACGGTTGAGAGGGTTGAGTTGAGGCTCCCGCTTCCCGCGTGGTAGCATCCTAAGTTTTGGCGGGTTTGTTTTCGGCGGATCAGTCCGGCTCACCCCGATCTAGTCCTAATCTTCCTTGATGGGCCGTGTCTTCGATGGGCGACATCTTCCGCCGCGTCCTGCCGGAGGAGCCCAAATTGAAAGTCTATTCTGGAGAAAACATCCGTAATGTAGCGCTGGTCGGGCACGGGCATGCGGGCAAAACGCAGCTCGTCTCGGCCATGCTGTACACATCCGGCGCGACGCCCAAGATGGGGCACGTCGACGACGGCTCCGCCATCACCGATTACGACGATGAAGAAATCGCGCGCCAAATGTCGATCTCGACCGGCATAGCGTTTGCGGAGTGGGGCAAGACGAAGATTAACATCCTCGACACGCCAGGATTCAACATGTTCGTCCACGAGGCCAAGATGGTGTTGCCCGTCGTGGATGCCGCCATTGTGGTCGTAGATGGCGTCGCCGGCGTGGAGGTCGTCACCCAGCGGGTTTGGAATTATTGCGACGAATACAAGACGCCACGGCTGATCGTAGTCAACCGTATGGACCGTGACCGCGCCGATGCCGCGCGCGTGCTCGAGTCGGTAGAGAAAGCGTTTGGCCGGAATGTGATCCCCATTGAGCTGCCGATCGGAGCGGAAAAAAATCTGTCAGGCGTGATCGATCTCGTGCGCATGAAAGCGTACACCTACGAACTGGGCGGGAACGGCAAAGGGAAAGAAGCCGAGATTCCCGCGAATTTGAAAGAGCAGGCGCAGGCGGCCCATGAGCGCCTGGTCGAGCTCGTTGCCGAGGGCGACGACGCTCTGATGGAGAAATTCTTCGAGGCGGGGACTCTGGCAGAAGAAGATCTGGTTCCGGCGCTGCACAACGCCATTCGCGAGGACAAGATTTTTCCCGTGATCTTCAGCTCCGGGCTCGGAAATATCGGCGCGGATCGCATTCTGGATTTCATTGTGGATTACACTCCGGCTCCTTCCGAGCATGAGTGGGTTGCAGGAGACGCCAGCGGCAACGGCGATTCTCCGCGGCGGCATGAGACTGATGCCGAAGCGGTTTCGCTTTATGCGTTCAGAACGGTGCAGGATCCGTTTGCCGGCCGTATTTCCTACTTCAAAGTTTTCTCCGGCGTGGTGAAAAACGAAGCCAGCGTGCAGAATTTCCGGAGCAATTCTCCCGAAAAGCTATCTCATATCTCGATCATGCAGGGAAAGACCTCGATTCCGATCAACGAATTGCATGCCGGCGATATCGGTGCCGTCGCGAAATTGAAGGACACGCTGACCGGCGACACCCTCGGAGATAAGTCAGCGCCGATTCAGTATCCGCGGGTGAAGTTGCCAGAGCCGGCGATCACCTTCGCCATTGAGCCGAAGTCCCGCGCCGACGAAGATAAGCTCGGACCCGGCCTGCACAAGCTCATGGAGGAAGATGCCATGCTGCGCTTCTTCCGCGATCCCCAGACGAAGGAGTTTCTGATTGCGGGCACGGGCCAGCAGCATATCGAAGTCACAGTTTCCAAGCTCAAGAAGCGCTATCACACGGAAGTGAATTTGAAAGCGCCAAAGGTGCCGTATCGCGAGACGATTCGTGGCAAGGCCGACGTGCAGGGACGCCACAAGAAGCAAACCGGCGGCCACGGCCAGTTCGGCGATTGCAAAATCAAGATGGAGCCGCTGCCGCGCGGCGGAGATTTCGAGTTCGTCAACGACATTTTCGGCGGCGCGATTCCGAGGAACTTCATTCCGGCCGTCGAAAAAGGGATCAAAGACGCCGCCGCACGCGGATATCTCGCCGGGTATCCCGTAGTCGACTTCAAAGTCGTGCTCTACGACGGCTCGTATCACGATGTCGACTCGAACGACCTGTCGTTCCAATTAGCTGGGCGTATCGCGTTCAAGAAAGCCATGGAAATAGCTAAGCCGACGCTGCTTGAGCCGGTCATGAATGTCGAGATCACCGTGCCGGACGATTTCGCCGGTTCGATCATGGGCGATCTCAACAGCCGCCGCGGACGCATCCAGGGCATGGACAACAAGGCCGGCAACACCATCGTGAAAGCGGAAGTGCCCATGGCCGAAATGCTGACCTACGGCGCAGATCTGACCTCGATGACCCAGGGCCGCGGCAGCTTCAACATGGAAATGCATCACTACGACATCGTGCCCGGGCAGCTGCAGGAGAAGATCATCGAGAAGGCCAAGTCGGAACGGGGAGAAGTGAAGGAAGAGGAAGAGTAGTCCCGTCCCGAGTTGCGAGTGCGAATGCCGATCTATAAGTTCATCGGAGTGGCTCACGCCGGCGGGCTGACCGCAACAGTCGTTTCTCGGATCAACAGTACCGGCTGACCCAGCTTGGCCCGGTATTTCGACGAGACCGGGAATCCACGAACCCACACGATCTCATCTCCGCGCGCGATGACGGGCCAAGTCGCGCGAATCGAATGCGCGATGTGGAGGTCCGTCAAAAGCTCTTTGATTTTCTTTGGCGATTTCGTGTGCGCGGGCTGGAATCGATCGCCTGCTCGCCAGTTGCGAATTGTGAGCGGGCCCTGTAACGATTCCGCGTGCAGCAAAAAATCGAGCTCGAGTCCCGAGATGTCTGCGCGAGCAAAAACCTGCGCCGAGAATTCAGAGTTAAGAGTGCGCACGGCGACATGTCCCGGAACTGGGAGCGGATATTCGTAATCTTCGGAATGGCCTCGCGGGCGTAGGTTCGGCGGCAGAAAGATAAGCTCCGCCGATTCGCGAAGCAGCTTCCATCCCAAGGGCAGCGGAAGTTTTTTCCCTGAGGGTCCGTTCTCGGCGGCGAAACGAGCAATCTCATCCACATGTTTAAATTCCAGTGGAATGCTGGCCTCTTCGGCGATCGCTTTGATCAGCCGCCGCTGGACGGCAACAGGCTCGCCCAGAAACCACAGACGATCCACCGTGGCATTCATTGCCGGCGGCAGGCTTTTGTCATCCCGAGCGAGCGTCGTCCGCGGTGCAAGGGATCCGGGCGAGCCGCGCGAAGGGCCGTGTCCTGTAGGGTCCGACAATCGCGCGTTTGGCTCGCTTCCCTCGTCTGCGGGCTGAATCTGAACGAACTGCGGGTGCCCCACTTCTGGCTGATTTTGCCAGAGGTGGGGAGTTTCGTCTTTCGACCACTCTGGCCCCGACCAGCGGACCGCCGTGCCCATCCATCCGGCGACTTCGTTGTCCCAGTAGTCTTCTTCCTCGCGCGCAATTTCGGCCAATTCCGCCAGGCCTTCGGCGATCTTGGGATTGAATTCCTTCTCAAGAAGCGGCACCAGGAGCTTGCGGACGCGATTGCGCGTGAAGTGGTGATCGGCGTTGGTGGAATCCTCGCGCCAGCTCTGGTCAATGTCTTTGAGATACCCCTCCAGCTCGCAGTGACGGGTTTCGAGCAAAGGACGCACAATCTCGCCGCAATGGTCGCCATCGTCATCTTCAACGTCGATCCGCGGATAAATCGCTGCCAGACCGCGCATTCCCGCCCCGCGAATGATCCGCATGAGCACGGTCTCGGCCTGATCATCAAGCGTGTGCCCTGTAGCGATCTTGCCGAGTCCGGGCGGTGCTGGGTTGGCCCACCCTTCTCGCGCATTTTGCGAGAGGGTGGGGACTTTGACTTCCTGTGGAGCATTCCGAATCAGCGACCGAAAGAACTGATACCGCGGCTCCCTCGCGGCAGTCTCGATGCTGACACCCATTTCGCGCGCGTGCGCCGCGACATCCCCGCTATCGACATAGAACTCGAGGTCGTGCTCCCGCGCGAGATTGCGGACGAATTCCTCGTCCGCATCCGATTCTGCCCCGCGCAGCTTGTGATTGAAATGAACGACCGATAGGACAATCCCGAGTTCAAAACGTAGTTCCAGTAGCAGGCGCAGGAGCGCGACTGAATCGATCCCGCCGGAAACAGCCACGCCGACGCGATCCCCGGGGGTGAACAATTCATCGCGACGAATGTGGATAAGCAGTCGCTGCGCGAGGGAATGCACCAAAACATCGTACAACCGAGGACCATGTAGGGACAGCCGCCTCGGCTGTCTTTGGCGAGATTCACCCCTATTTGCATGAAGGAAGTCTGGCGAACTGGGCTCGCACGGAGGGCCGAGGGCGACCGTCCCTACACGAGCGTTGCCGACGACACCCTAATCTAAGGTCGCCTTGTTCTCCGCGATCAGCTTCTTGATCCTCTCCACGAACTCCGCCGTGAGCATATCTTCCGTCTTCTCTTTTCCCCGCGTGCGAACGTTCACCTTTCCCGCCTCCGCCTCCTTATCTCCGACGACGAGCAGGAACGGCACTTTCTGCAGCGCGTGCTCGCGAATCTTTGCATTCATCTTTTCGTTGCGCGCATCGACCTCGACGCGCACGCCGACTGCTTTCAACTGCTCCGCAACTTTGTTCGCGTAGCCGGCGTGACGCTCCGCGATCGGAATCATCACTGCCTGCACCGGCGACAGCCATACGGGAAACGCTCCCGCATAATGCTCGATTAGCACGCCGAAAAATCGCTCAACCGACCCATACAACGCGCGATGCACCATGACCGGCTGCTTGCGCGATCCATCTTCGGCCACGTATTCCAATCCAAACCGCGCCGGTAGGTTAAAGTCGAACTGGACGGTGGAGAGCTGCCATAGCCGGCCGATCGCGTCGACCAGCTTGATATCGATCTTCGGCCCATAAAACGCCGCTTCGCCGGGGATCGTCTTATATTCGACTCCCCGCTCCTTCAGCACTTTCTCGAGCGATTGCGTGGCATGGTTCCATTGCCCTTCGCTGCCGACGAAATTCTTCCGGTCCTCGGGATTCCAGGTCGAAAGCTCGGTCTGGAATTGATCGAACCCGAAATCCTTCAGCGTATCGAAAGCAAACTCCAGGCAAGCAGCGATCTCGCCTTCGATCTGCTCCGGCGTGCAGAAGATGTGCGCGTCGTCCTGCGTAAATCCGCGGACGCGCAGCAACCCATGCATCACGCCTGATCGCTCATAGCGATAAACCGTGCCGAGCTCACCGAGCCGAGCCGGCAGATCGCGATACGACTTCAGCGAATCCTGATAGATCAAAATGTGCCCCGGGCAATTCATCGGCTTCAGACGATACTCAGCATCATCGAGCTCCATCGCGTCGAACATGTTCTGCGAGTAATAGCCCTCGTGCCCCGAGGTCTGCCACAACTGCCGGCGCATCACGTGCGGCGTGTAGACGAGCGAATAGCCGCGTCTGAGATACTGATCGCGCATCCAGTCTTCCATTTCTTTGCGGATGATTCCGCCCTTCGGATGCCAGAAGATCAGCCCCGGCCCGGCCAGTTCCTGAATCGAGAACAGATCAAGCTGCTTGCCCAGCACACGATGATCGCGCTTTTTCGCCTCCTCGACCTGATTGAGATGGGCATCGAGCTCCTTCTTCGAGAAAAACGAAGTCCCATAAATCCTTTGCAGCTGCGGATTCTTCTCATCCCCCAGCCAGTACGCACCGGCGATATTGAGCAGCTTGAACGCCTTGATTTTTCCGGTCGAAGGAATGTGCGGGCCTCGGCAGAAATCAGTGAACTTGCCAGTACGGTAGATGGAAATCTTTTCATCGGGCTTGGTGAATTGCTCGATGAAGTGGCACTTCATGAAGTCGCCTTCTTTTTTGAACTCGGCCAATCCTTGATCGCGTGGCAGAAATTCGCGCGCGTAAGGAATGTTCTGCTGCACCAGTTCCTGCATCTTCTTTTCGATTTTTTCCAGGTCCTCAGGCGTGAACGGCGTCGGGCGATAGAAGTCGTAGAAAAATCCGCTCTCGGTTGCGGGCCCGTGGCCGAGCTTGGTCTCGGGAAAAAGTTCGAGCACGGCCGCAGCCAGCAGATGCGCCGAAGAATGCCGATATACCTGCAGTGCCTCCGGGTCTTTCTCGGTCAGAATGCGGAGCTTCGTGTCTTTTTCGAGCGGCCGGGTGAGATCGATCAACACGGCTTCGCCCGCCGCCTGATCGCCGTTAGAAGATATCTTGGCCACCAACGCCGCGTCCGCCAGCCGCGGACTGATTGATTTCGCGACCTCCAGCGCGGTCGTGCCCTTCGGATATTCCTTGTCGCTTCCATCCGGAAGCTTCACATGAATGTTCTCTGCCATAATTTCAGCCCTGCGGGATCACAGAATCCTTCAGTTTATTGGAGAGGTTTGGGAGGGTCAAACCCTGCTGGACAGCGATATGGGGCCGGGAAAATCCCTACACCCCGCCAAGCCCTGTCACGCAGCCCGGATGGATCATGCTTATTTTGGGAATCCTTCGAAGGCTGCGCACTCTTGACCCAACTTAGTGCCTGAGTCGCGGTATAATTCCGCGTTTTGCCAGGCCTGCTCCGGAGAAATGGAGTCTTTAACTTATGAACTATTCCCGCTCAATTATGTCTTCCTGCCTTTTCGCGGCACAACAAGTTATACCGCGGACGCATGTTGGGGCAGCGGTTCGCACGCACGCATGCATGCTCGCCATCCTTCTGCTTGCCGCGCTTCCGCTTGAGGCTCAGGTAAAGGCCAAAGTCACAGTCGATACGTCTCAGGCAAAAGCGGTGCTCTACACAACTTCCCTCGGAGCCGCGGCCGATCGCTGGGACACTCACGCCTACGATGCCGCCGCGATTCAGGCGCTGCAGGACGCGGGAATCACCGAACTCCGCGTTCCCGGCAATAACGGCATCGATTCGCTGTATCACTGGTCGACGGGAACGGTCACGAATCCATACACCGACGACCGGGCGCCGGCGTTCCCGCGGGAGAAGATGTTCCCGGCGATCGTCCCTGTGATTGATCAACTGGGGACGGCGATCGTCTCTGTCAACTACGGGACCAATCTGGAGGGCACCGGAGGCGGTGAACCAGCAGAGGCGGCGGCTTGGGTTGCGTATGCGAATGGCAGCCCCTCGAATGCGCAGCCGATCGGCAAAGACTCCGCGGGGAATGATTGGAAGACTGTGGGTTTCTGGGCAACGCTGCGAGCCGGCAAACCTCTGGCCACCGACGATGGATATAACCACTTGCGGATCGGACATCCAGAGCCGTTGGGCATCATGCTTTGGACCGTCGGCAACGAGCCGTGGAACAACGGGTTTTATAACCAGGCACGCACTCTAGGGTCTGATGCGGACAATAGCGGAAAGTATAACGAGAGTCCTTCACCGGAAGCTGACTTGCACGCCGGAAAGGTACCCAATTCACACGACTGGGCCCGTCATCAAAGCAATCCTAAAGTCGGGCCGGCCGCGTATGGTGCCGCCGTCGTGGAATACGCGAAAGCCATGAAGGCCGTCGACCCAAAGATTCTGGTCGGCGCCTTTTTGATTCAGCCGCCTTATGCCAGCGACGCGAACCAGCTCGGAAAGAATTGGAACGCCAGCGTGCTGAAAGCAGCCTGTGCCAGCATGGACTTCAGCGCGGCCAGCTTCTGGGAAGGCAAGGTGATCGCGAACACGGCGGACACTCTGGACGAGCAAGACCTCATCATGCTGGCAAGAGATCCCATGGACGTGCACCGGTACTTTCCCGGCGGAAACGGACTCCACTACGACCTGTCTCAGCTGGTGCACGATCTGATCGAGAAATATAAGAAATTTTGCCCAGCCAATCATCAACCGCCCCTGGCGATTACGAGTCTGGGTATCGCGCAATGGACGCCCGCCAAAAATCCCAGCGTAGCCGCGTTGTTTTCAGCCGACGCCGTCGCCACGCTGCTGGAGTTCGGCGCCTACACGGTCGTTTGGTCACCCATTCACGCTCCAAGCCCCAGTTTTCTCGATGAAAAGAATCAGCCGCAGCCGGCGTACTATGGCATCAAGCTCATTCATCAAATCGCATCGCCTGGTGACACTTTTGTCGGCACGACCTCAGACCTCGACACTCTCGCCGTTCATGCAGTCAAAAGGCGTGACGGCGGGCTCGGGTTGTTATTGATCAATAAAGATCTTTCCCGCTCAGCCTCGGCCACGATTTCCGTTAGTGGTTACAACTACGCTACCAAGGCAACACGTTACGATTATGGGAAGCTGACGGTGGAAGCCGGAAAGACGATTATCGAAGCGCCCATAGATAACCTTGGTCCCACGTTCACTGTGGAAGTTCCGCGATACGGAGTGACCGCCATCGTCATTCCGAAGGCACAATAGGGCGAGTGGGTGAACGCGGTCTGGGACTGCGGGCAAGGCTTAGGATCTGAGAAATCTAAAGCAGCTCCCACGCCTTTTACACTCATTGACCGACGCGTTTCTCGCCTCCGTCCCTTTGGTGCCGAACTGTACCACACAAGGGCCATTTTCGCCTCCGCTCTACAGGTCTAGGCTCTCAGTAGTCTGTGAAACGGTCTCGCTCAAATCATCACGATTATGAGGAGGGAGACAAATCATGTGGATGCGATCATGCGCCGTCTGCAAGGCTCTCCTGAGAAAGCTCCGATTATGCGATTCGGTGCGTTGCCAATGCGGATGGGAGTGGCAGGGATATGGATCCTACCGTCCAGACTTGGCGAGAGCCGGAACGAAAGAAGCAACGCAGGAGATCAATCAGTGGCTAACGTAGTCGAGTTTTAGACTGTCGCAAAATCCGCATTGCACCCAGAACCGCCCAACTACACCGGTCCTCGCGGAATCAGGAGCGATGCCTCCAGCGCAGGCAGCCCTATGCCGAACTCTTCGATCCCGCGGCCCTCCCGATCAGTTCGCGCAGGCGGCGCGAGAGGCTTGACGCGAGCGAGTGATAGAAGCGCGATCCCAGGTGTGGGAACAGCTCGAATAACGATTGCAGCGTCGCGCGATCCAGGTAGTAGGCTTCGACCGCGTCCTTGGCCATTACGTTGAGCGTGGCCGGTTGTTCGTCCAGAAAGGAAATTTCCCCGCAGACCTCGCCCGGACCAATGATCGGCGCCGTCGCCTGCCCCGGAATCTGCACCCAAGCTGTACCATTGATAATCAGGAACACGCCATCATTGCGGTTGCCCCGGTGAATGATCGTGTCGCCCGCCTTGAACTCAACTCGTCTGGCTTTGTCGGCGATCAACGTCCAATCATTCGCGGTGAGAAACACCAGTCCGTGCTTGGACGCCGACAGCACCGACACATCGTGCTGATGAGCAGGCTTCGCCATGGCGGTACACTCTCGGTCTGTGGGCGGGACTCTCCCGATTTAGCCAAACACAACAGGGCTAGCGTTACATTATCAGAGAAAACGGATTTCGATCGTTCTGTGTGTTGTATCTGCGATCACTGAAGTAAGTCACTAAATGAGCATTGGCGCAGAGCCAAGTGCATCGCGCCTGGAATCCCGTGGCTTATCAAATCTAATCTTCGTTCTCGATGTTGCTGAGGGTGCGAAGCGTCTGAATTGCGAGATAAATCGGCCGGAGTGTGACTGGGCACCGATTTCACGCAAGGCTACCGCCGGTGAGCCGCGGCTTTACGTAAACGAGCGCTGTGGGCCGCTGCTGGTCCGGTACCGCTCGGGGGTTTGCGAACACCCTCAAGCAGCTCCTTCAAAACGGTCGCATTATTCTGATCTTCATTCTTGGAAGCAAACAAAAGTGTCAGGCGTTTACGCTTGTGTGCAAGCTGATAGATTCTCTCCAGTGCAGGTTGGGCCTGCAGCGCTGAGAGCTCTTTCAGATATTTTGAGCGGAAAGCCGTCCACCGTGCCGGCCGGGCGTGATACCAGCGGCGCAAATCGTCCGACGGAGCCGCATCGCGGAGCCACTCGTCTACGGCCGCCCGCGTCTTAGTGAGTCCGCGCGGCCACAAACGGTCCACCAGCACGCGCGTACCATCAGTTGGAGACGGCGGATCGTAGACGCGTTTGACGGCTACCGTCATTTTGACGGGCTTTCTTCTATTATTGTACTGCCGCGTGCGAGACCCCGGCGCAGCGCAGCTGCAGGTCCCACGGCACTCGAGTTCGGCCAGGCGATGCATGAAGGAGGGCAAAGTTTGATCGATTGTAAGGGCGGCGATAGCCGCGTGGTCCGTTTGCTCGTGATCGCGATTTGCGCGCTTGCCCTGGCGACTATCTCGGGCTGTAACGTCGAGAGGCGCAAATCCGATGCGGAGCTAGGATTGAATCCACAACAGGCAACCGGACGCAAGATCTACGACCAATATTGCGACCGTTGCCATGAACCCTACTCGACCCGGGGCAAGAAAGGGCCCGGCCTGAAGGGGATGTTCCAACACAAGTATTTGCGTCTCAGTGGGCTGCCCGCAAATGACGAGCGCGTGACCGATATCATTCGATTGGGCCGCAATGAAATGCCGGCATTTAGCCAGACCCTGAATCAGCAGCAGATTGAGGATCTGCTGGCATATTTGCACACGCTGTGAAATACGCAGCTTCGGACGACTTACAGAGATGAAAAGCACAGCCAGGTCGGAATTGTTTCGCGAATTACCCTCCGTGGATGAATTCCTGCGGAAACCGGAACTCGCCGCGCTCATCAACGAGCACGGGGCGACGGTTGTTACCGATGCAGCGCGGGCCGTGCTCGCGAGGGTGCGCCGCGAGATCGGCTCCGGCTTGCTCGATCCAGATTCACTGCAGGTTGCCTTGGCAGGCATGCCCGCGGCAATTGAAGAGCAGCTTCGCCGCGACACGCAGTATTCGCTGTGTCCAGTCATCAACGCCACCGGCGTCATCTTGCATACGAATCTTGGGCGTGCTCCGCTCACCCATTCCGCTTTCTCACATATCGCACAGATCGCCGGAGGATACTCGAATCTGGAGTTTCAGATCGAGGGCGGTGCGCGCGGAAAGCGCGACGTCCACGTGGAGCGGTTATTGCGGAAACTGTTGAACGAATCTGCGAAGCAACACGAAATCTCGACGATCGTCGTCAACAATAATGCGGCTGCGGTTTTGCTTACGTTGAACACGCTGGCCGATGGCGGCGAGGTGATCGTCTCGCGCGGCGAGCTGGTGGAAATCGGCGGATCGTTTCGCATACCCGACGTGATGTCGAAATCGGGAGCGATTCTGCGCGAAGTTGGGACCACGAATCGCACGCGCGTCGCTGACTATGAGAATGCCATCAACGCACGAACACGTCTGCTGCTGCGCGTGCATCGTTCCAATTTCGAGATCAGCGGATTTACCGAGCAGCCTTCGATCGCAGAGTTGAATGATCTGGCGCGACGACGCGGTCTGCCGCTCATGGAAGATCTGGGAAGCGGCGCGCTGGTGAATCTCGAAAATTTTGGAATCCGCGGCGAACCAAACGTTCTCGACAGCTTGCGTGCCGGAGTTGACATCGTCACGTACAGTGGAGACAAATTGTTGGGCGGCCCACAGGCGGGATTGATCAGCGGCCACGCCGAACTGGTTTCGCGCATGCGATCGAATTCGCTGTTTCGCGCGTTAAGAGTCGACAAGCTCACCTACGCGGCGCTCGAGGCAACACTTCTCGCTTACATCAAACGCGAGCACGATGCGATTCCCGCACTGAAAATGATGCGGCTCACGGTAGAAGAGATCGAGCAACGCGCGCAGAAAATCGAAAAGCAAATACGCTCGCCAAGATTGAAAATCGAGATTATTGACGGCGAATCGGTTGTCGGTGGCGGAGCAGCACCGTCTTCGGTGCTGCCCACACGATTGCTAGCCCTTACCCATGAACGAAGCAGCGCCGATGAGTTTGCCGCGCGTTTGCGGCGATCGGATCCGCCGGTCATTTCGCGGGTTGAGGAGGCGCGCGTTCTGCTGGATTTGCGAACCGTATTCCCGGAGCAAGACGAACTGATCATAGCGGCGCTCGAACGTATCGCTGAGTAAGTTTCGTCAGTCCGTTTTCAATTCTTCGCGGAGCGCCTTGTCAACCTGGTGCGCGTGCTCCGTCGTCAGTTTCTTTCCGCCCGAGGTCAAATAAAACGTGTCAATCGCCATCTGACCCTCGGTATCGATCAATGCGATTTCGATGTTGCACTTCTCGTGCGAGAAGCAGGAAGCGACGCGATGCAACAATCGCGGGCGATCCTGTGTGATGACCTGCACGAGCGTCGTTGTCTCCGAACAGGCGTGATCAAATTCGATTTTGGTTTCGACCTTTACTTTCGCGATCGCGCCTTTGTCGGCCCGCTGGCGGTCGCGCAACATTTTTTCGAGGTCGGCTTCCCCGAGCAGCACGCTGGTCACGCTGTTACGGAAGCGCGCCCACTCGGAAAGATTCAATTCCAATGTGCGAAAGCGGTCGGTGAAATGTAGTGTGTCGACGACCGTTCCGGCCTGATTGGAAAAGGCATTGGCCTTGACGATATTCATGCCCCACGCTGCGAGCACGCCAGCGAGCGTGGCAAACAGGAATGGACGATCTTTGGTCACCAGCGTCAGCTCATACCAGTGGCGGCCGCGCTTGAGTTCAACCTCTACAGGATTGCGCGCCAACTCCTCCGCCATATGCATGTGCCGCATGATGTCCTCGGCGGTGTGCACAAGCAGATAACGATGGGGGAAGCCTTCGAGAAAATCCTTGAATCTGGTTTTCGCGACCGGCGCGAGCGAACGCAGGCGGGCGAGTTTTTCGTCGTTGACGTCGGCGTGCACGCGCTGATCGGCGCTGCGGTTCAGATAATTCTCAGCCGCGATGTAGAGCTGCCAGACGTTTTCTGCTTTCCACGGTGTGAGCGCCTCGGGATTTACGGCCTTGATGTCGGCATAGGTGAGCAGGCAGAGCGTTTTCAATCGCTCCGGAGTGCCCATCTTTTCTGCAAAAGCGGCGACCGTTGCGGGATCGAAAATGTCGCGACGCAGTGCCGCCGACAACTCCAGGTGATTCGCGATCAGGAATAAAACCTCGGCGCGTTCTTTAGGATCAATATCAAGGCGATCCATTGCCCGGTTCGCGATATCGATGCTGGATTCCACATGATTACCGTTGGGTTCACCTTTACCGGTATCGTGCAGCAAGAGCGCCAAATAGAGTAGCTCGGGATTTTCGAGTTCGCTCAGCAATTCAGCGTAGCGTTTGTCCCATTCCGACTGCGACTGCTTCAGTCGATGCAGGCTTTCAATCGCCAGAAACGAATGCTCATCGACGGTGAAGCGATGGTAGAAATCGCGGACGACGAGGGAGTCGATCAGTTTCAGTTCGGGCAAGAGGAGCGTAAGCAAGCGGAGGGAGTGCATGGCACGCAAAGCATCGGCAGCATACGGCTGCAGGAGAGTTTCTTGCAGATAGAGCCATAGCTCGGCTCCGCGGGGAGGGGTCGCAGCCAGCGACGGGAGCGCCTGCTCAATGCGCATCTCTGTGGTCGCACTCAGCTTCAGTCCGTGATGGGCCATGAAATGGAACAGACGCAGTAGGACTTCGGGATCCTGCAGCGAAGACGGCTGCTGCAGGAAAATCAGGCCATCGACGACCGAGAAGTCGCTGGTGGAAAGTCGCGAACGCCAGCTCTGGACTTGCCGATATAACGCCGACCATGCTTCCGGGATCTCTTCCAGGAGCTGAGTGACCGCCCTCTGCACGTTTCGCGCGTGACTGAAGTAAATGCGCATCCAGTCGGCGGCGGAGAGTTGTTCGGCGTCGGCGGCGCCGATTCTTCGCGCAGCGGCTTCGTCTTGGGCTTCCCAGCTAAGGGTGTTTTCGTCGCGCCCGTGCCGAAAATGCAAAAAGCAGCGGGCCGACATGAGGAACTCCAACGCAGATTCCAACTGCTTGCGCAAAGGAGCACGAAGCGGGCTGCCTTCAGGCCAGTCGCGCAGTTTGTCGATGGCGGAAATCAAAGCCAGCCAGCAGGCAACGTTGTAATCGCGCAGCCCCCCGGGAGCTTCCTTCAAATTCGGCTCGAGATGGTAAAGAGTGAGACCGTGTTTGGCGTGACGCTCGCGTGTGACCTCGGCAAGTCCCTGGACGAGAGCTTTCGATTCGCGCATCACGAGCTTGGGAATGACCTTATCCCGCAGACGGCGAAACAAATCGCGATCACCGGCAAGATAGCGGCAGTCGAGCAGGGAAATCGTGAATTCCGTGTTGTTAGGATCGTAACGCTCGCATTCGGAAAGCGTGCGGGAAGCGGGGCTCAGCTTGAGCCGGAGGTCCCACAATTCCTGCGAAAATCGACGTACTGGATCTTTGAACGTCTGCTCCGCATCTCGATCGGCAAACAGAAAAAGCAGGTCGATATCGGAATAGGGGAAAAGCCAGGTGCGTCCGAAACCGCCGGTTGCGACAAGCGCGAAATTCGACGGGCGATCCAGCGCTGCTGGGGTAGAGGGTTCGACAGAGATAAACTCACGCCACAGCTTGTGCAGGATTCCTTCAATCAGCTGCGTACGCTGAGTGACGGCTAAACGGCCATCTCCGGTGAGTTCGAACTCTTGACGGATGCGGGTGGATTGCTGGTTAAGGGAATCCCGCAGTTCGCTGATGATGGAGGACGCCGCTGTCATGGAAATAAGATCACACCGCGATTCCGGCAAGCCCACGTATCGAGCCGAGACGTCCTCAGTTGCATTGGTTCTACCTTTGTCATTCTGAGCAGAACGAGGAATCCGGGTCCATCCTGGTAGAAGCTGGATCCCTCACTCCGTTCGCGATGACAAAAGTAGCAAGATCCCGCCACTCTGAATTTCCCACTTCTGGCAAAATCGGCCAGAAGTGCGGCACCCCTTGCCGTTACAGGGCGCCCTCGCCGCGCTCGTCGTTGCGGATGCGAATGGCTTCATCGATGCGCGAAAGAAAAATCTTCCCATCGCCAATCTTGCCGGTTCGCGCAGATTGCAAGATCGCGCTGACCGCCTTGTCGACAAGAGCGTCGGCCAGAACCATTTCGAGTTTCGTTTTCGGAATGAGATCAACGCTATACTCGCGGCCGCGGTAGACCTCGGTGTGTCCCTTTTGACGGCCAT
>Ga0335072_10001542_pt1 | contig 37294 bp, 34 predicted proteins | sample Lox_Sample_21_FD_206725 | JGI IMG/M metagenome (GOLD analysis project Ga0335072, IMG submission 206725) | Soil microbial communities from Loxahatchee National Wildlife Refuge, Florida, United States - Lox_Sample_2.1 | ecosystem: Environmental > Terrestrial > Soil > Wetlands | place: USA... | reverse complement strand
ATGCAGCCCGCAACCTGCCTGCTCCCCAGCTCTGCTGGAGAGCCTACCGCCTCAGATTTCCGCTGTCCTATTCATGCTATCTCCTTTGAAGTCGGCTTATCGGAAGTTGGCTCCAAACTTCCCGGAAATTCCTATCAGTAACTTCACGCCCAGGTCAAATTGACTCACTACCCGGGCCTGAACGATCTTCCAATGCGGGCTGGGGCTACCTGGCGTCGTCGATCCAATAGGCGCTGCGGGCCTTCAGCTCGAAGGGTGGGTGGTCTTTTAGCTCGACGTGGAGGTCGTGCAGGCCCGGGGTGGGCGGTTGCGGGTGGAAGCTGAGCAGGTAGAAATTCGGCACATCGTTGATGACATCGGCGAGGCCGTGCTGCAGGTCTTTGGCGTTGTGGAAGTGAACGAATTCGCCTCCGGTGAGTTGCGCGATGGATTCGGCGGTGTTGGTGCGGAGCGAGTTGCGGGCGGCGACGAAAGCCATAGTGGCGAGACGCACGGGCGGCGCAAGCTGGCTGATGCAGTCGAGCACCTGCTTACTATAGTGGCCTTCGTATTCGGCGTCGGCTCCGTCTCGGCTGAAGCAGCCGTGCGTTGGGCCGGGTTCACCTTGGTTGAACTTGGACGCTTCGTGGCGCACGGCGGGGTGCGTGCTGGAAAAGGCAAAGCTGTACATGGTGGTGTTGGTGTTGCTGATGAGGCGCAGGGCTTCGCCCAGGGTAGTGTTGCTGTCCTGGTCGAGCGTTTCGCTGAAGAGAAGAATGGCGTGGCGGTAGTTTGCGGGCTGCTGCTGGAGCTGCGAGACGGCGAAGGCAACTCCGTCGAGGATGGCGGCGCCGTTGTTTCCTGGCTGCAGATTGTTGAGCTGCTTCGCGGCTAACTCTGTGCTGGGAGTGAAGGGCTGCAGGAGATGCGGCGCACTGTCGAAGCCGACGACGGCGACGAGGTGGTCGACGTTGCCGATGATGGCGTCGAGGATGGGGCTGAGGCCGTAATAGTCGCCGAGATGCTGCGTGCCGGCTCCTCCGGTTTGGACAACGATGGCGAGGGCGAGCGGCTGGGAGCCGGTGTCATCGTCGAGCGTGATGGACTGGGGAATGCCGTTGTCGGTGAGGAGAAAGTTGTCGGCGGTGAGTTCGAAGACGTTCTTGCCGGACTTTGTTTTGACCTGTACAGGCACCTGCACCAGCGTGGAGCGCACGGTGATGACGGCGGGTGAGCCCTCAGCCTGTTGGGCGATGGCAAGAACTGTAGAAAAGACCAAAGACAGAGTGAGGATGATCCGCGTCATTTTTGCAATCATTGTAGGCCCAGAGTTTACTGGCTTGACCATGTCTTACCGCTGGACCATGTTTTGTCCCCCGAGGTACAGATGGTTTCGAGGGTGCAATCGGCACATTTTGGCTTGCGCGCGATGCAGATCTGGCGGCCGTGGTGGATGATTTCGTGCGAGTAGGCGATCCAGTGGTCTTTGGGGATGATCTTCATCAGATCCTGCTCGACCTGCTTTGGTTCGGTGGCCTGCGTGAGGTGCAGTCGGCGGGAGATGCGCAGGACGTGCGTGTCGACGACGATGCCTTCGGCAAGGCCGTAGGCTACTCCGAGAACCACATTGGCGGTTTTGCGGGCGGCTCCGGGGACGGTGGTCAACTCGGCGAGCGTGCGCGGGACTTTGCCTCCGAAGTCGTTGGTGATCTTTTTGGCTGCTCCGAGGATGGATTTTGCCTTGTTCCTGTAAAACCCTGTTGACCGGATCAGCTCTTCCAGGGCGGGCTGCGAGGCTTCGGACATGGCTTTCGGCGTAGGGAACTGGCGGAAGAGCTCGGGTGTGACCATGTTTACGCGTACGTCGGTGCATTGCGCGGAGAGGATGGTCGCGACGAGCAGCTCCCATGCGTTGCGGTGGTGCAGGGCGCACTCGGCGTTGGGGTAGGTTGTGGCGAGGCGCTTGAGGATTTCAGCTACGCGCTCGGGGGCGAGGTCGCATTTTGGGTCGAACTTGTCTTTTGGCTTAGCTGTGGATTTTGCTGGTTTCGTTAGAGCTGCGTTCAGGCTGGAGGATTTTGCGGTTTTCTTCGGGGCAGCTTTCTTGGCTGGCATAGGGATGTTTTACCGCAAAGGCAAGAACGAGGCGAACTTTCAAACCGAGCGCTTGAAAGTTCGCATTTTGCGAAGTAATCTGGTAATGTGAAGTGGTTTTTAGCATGGGGTCGGCTTGCACGTCATCAGTCGCAGAAAGCTCAGAGAAGCCGCAGATCAAAACAGTGAATTATCGGCCGCTTTGGACCTTTGGTATCGGATTGCTAAGAAGGCGGAATGGCAAAGCATTGTGGATGTGCGAAAACAGTTTCCATCTGCTGATGCGGTTGGAAGGCATACGGTATTCAACATTAAAGGCAATCACTATCGACTGATCGTCGAGATTTACTATGCGTCCCAAGTGATTCTGGTAAGGCATGTGCTGGCGCATGTGGAATATGACAGAGGAGATTGGAAAAAATGAGCGCTTTGCCGATTCCATTAGAAACACGGCCAGAATATGTTCGGTTGCTAACGGACACTTTGCCGTCTGTCATTCACTCTGAAGAGCAGCACGCTTATTATCTGCAGAAAATCGAGGAACTGCTCGATCATGAGCAGTCGTTGTCTTTAGCTGAAAGAGAGCTGCTGGGTCTGTTGACGTTGCTGGTTGAGAAGTTCGAGGACGAGCACTTTGAACTGCCTAAGTCTTCACCCGTCGAGGCGGTGGAGTTCCTGATGGATCAGCATGGGCTGAAGCAAAAGGACCTGGTGGAGATATTCGGCACCCCCAGCATAGTATCCGAGATTTTGAAAGGCAAGCGGGAACTCAGTAAGGAACATATCCGCCGTCTGATCGAGCGGTTTCACGTTTCGGCAGAATTATTCTTTTCTTGATAGGGAAGTAGGGTCATCGCGTGGGCCGATTTGAAACTCTTGCACTTTGCCTTGGTATTTGTTGGCAGCAATTGCGGGTAACTCGCAGTCTACTGCGAGCGCATTGGAGCCGCCAATCTGGGCGAAACAGGCGACTGTGCTGGATTTTAGTTGCCCATCGCAAACCCAAGCAATTGCATCCCCCAACCGTCAGTACATTCTTCAGGTGGTTTGCACTAAGCAGGGAGAAGATGATCCGACCTATGCACTCCGTCTGATCACTCCCGATAAGAATCGTTACGAATCTCCCTTGGATGAGGGCGCACACGAATTACTTTGGGCGCCAAACTCCACTGCATTCTTTGTGGACGGTGGGAGGAGCGCGTATGCAGGCTTTTTCGTTGCGGTGTATCACATAGAACCTTCTACAGGCATACGTAAGGAGGTGATTACGGGCGCTGCTCAACGGGATATGGTTGAGCGATTTCCACCCTGCAAAGCGTATAACCGGGATGAAGAAACCTGCAGGAGTATTACCATGCACCCCGCATACAATATGTCGGGCCTCACCTGGCGGGATGATTCAGCGGCGATTTATGTGTTTGCTGAGGTCCCCTGCAGTAGTTCCTATGGCGGCATCATGTGTCAGGTTCTCGGGTATGAACTGAGCGTACCTGATGGGAAATCGTGGCGCGACTCTCAGCTCAACAGGCAAAAAAGCGATGGAGCAAATACGCAGCGTGGGATATTCATGTTCCGGACCCACCCGAGTATGGGCCAGCCCATGTCACGTGGTAAATTTGGCGTCAGTCGTAAGCTAGCTCGACTTATCATGGAACCCGTTTTTCATGCTGATTGATGCTAAAAGCAGATCCTTTGCTCCGCTCAGGATGACAACTGCCTAAATGTGTGGCTGGGCCTAATTACCCCAGCTTGTCCAGCATCTCTTCCGGGGTCATGCGGATGCAGGTGAAGATGGGCGTGTCGCGGAGCGTGTAAGCGCTGGCTTCGGTTTCGCGGAGCTGCTGCACTAAATCGAGAAAGTCTTCGGGGAAGTTGGATTCGAAGGCTACTACGAATTCCTGGTCGTCGATGCCGAAAGAATAGGTGGTGTTGAGCTTGACGCGCGGGTAGAGGTGGCCGACGCGGATGTGCTCATTCATCAACCGCTGGCGTTCTTCGATGGGCAGCAGGTACCAGGCGCGGGTCTTCCAGAAGGGGTAGATGAAGATGTATTTCTGGCCGCCGGGGCGGAGGAAGCCGCGCGAGTCGGCCTGGCCCTCGTGCTCGTGGCCGATGAGGTACTGCGACCGCTTGGTCATCGACAGGAAGCTATGCGGCGTGGTGAGGTAGCTGCCGAGCGGGGTGGCCATCAGCTCGGCCATCATCTGGTTGAGATCGTCGACGGAGTAGCAGATGCGCCAGAGGACCATGTCCACGTCGCCGCGCAGGCCGACGGTGGAGTAGCTGAGGTTGAGCATCTCGCCGGGCTTGTTCCAGCGCTTGATGACCTCGGCGAACTGACGCTTATGCTCGGCGCGCTCGGCAGCGGGAAGACGGCGCCACTCGGGCAGAACCTTGAAGAAGTTGAAGCTGATCATCTGGCGCTGGATCTTCTTTTCTTCAGACTTTGCCGGGGAAGGTGCGCTAGCGGTGTGACCTGTGGTTTCGGCGGCGGGAACGGTAAGCGTGTCAGCCATGATCTACTCCTGGTCTCTTATTCCATGCTAGCAGGGACTGGCGGTGCCGGGGATGACTGCACATCGCCGATATTTTTTCTGCCCCCTGTTAACCATTCGAGCCTTTGCCGCGTTTTACCGGTTGAACGCACAACGGGAGATTGCACATGGAAGACATTCTGATACCAGGAAGCTTATTTTTCATGATTGGGTGGATCGTCTGGGTCCTTTTTTCCTCGATCCGACGCTACAAGATCGCCAAGTTTCAGGCCGACGTCCAGTCGCGGCTGCTGCAAAGGCTGGACTCGAGCCAGAGCCTGCTTGCCTATGTGGAGACACCTGCCGGCAAGCAGTTTGTGGAAGGGTTGAGCACGGAACGGGTGACGCCGTATGAACGTATCCTCAGCAGCACGCAGGCGGCCATTATTATTACCGCTTTTGGCGTGGCGTTGCTGGTGCTGCGGGCGAAGCTTCCTTTTTCCGATGAGGCGTTCACGATCTTCGGAACCCTGGCGATTGCGCTGGGCGTGGGCTTTGGAGCGGCGGCTGCGGCGTCGTATTTCCTCTCGCGGTCCTTTGGATTGTTTGATCGCGGGCCGCGTGCATAGCGAGTAGAAGTCTTTACGGATGACTTTGGCGGAATCCATTACGAACTATGCCGCAGGCGCGAGCCCGGATGCGTCTGCGCTGGACGAAGCTGCGTTTCAGTTGATCTACGACAGTACGGCGCGCCCGCTCTGGGCGTACCTGCTGCGTGTTTCCGGCAGGCGCGATGTTGCCGACGATCTGCTGCAGGAGACATATTGCCGGTTTCTGAGGCGCAGGGATGCAAAAGGCGAGTTGGCGATGAACGAAGCCGAGACACGCAGCTATCTTTTCCGTATTGCGACCAACCTGCTGCGCGACCGCTGGCGGCGCGGCGAGAATGCTTTCGATGGTGATGGCGATGCAGGTGAAGAGCCGGTTGTCGAGGACGATCCTGCTGCGAAGATGGATGTTCGCCGCGTGATGCAGGCGCTGAAGCCGCGTGCGCGTCAGCTGTTGTGGCTGGCTTACGTTGAGGGCATGAGTCATGCGGAAATTGCCGAGGCTACGGGGCTGAATGTGCTGAGTATCCGGCTGCTGCTTTTTCGCGCGCGGCGGCATGCGGCGGGGCTGCTGCGGCCCGATACCATGGAAACGAGATGAATGCGATGCGATGCCGATACGAGAACGAGATGATTCGGGCGCTGCAGACGGGCGCGTGGTCTGAGAGTTTGATCGAGCACCAGAAGAACTGTGCGGATTGCCGCGACGCAGTTGTGTTGGCGCAGGCGTTGCGGCGAGATGCGAATGATGTGGCTGCGCGGTATGCTCCGCCTCCGTCTGCGCAAGTGTGGGCGGCGGCTGAGCGGCGGCGGCGGATGGCGGCGCTGGAGCGGGCTACGCGTTTTGTATTTGCGCTCAAAATCGCAGGCCTTATTTATGCTGCTGTGCTTGTCTTATGGGGTGTGCGTGCGCTGGCTGTGCATGGGGTAATTGTGCCGGGGCTGGATTCCAAGTTGCTTAACACTGCGATCGAAGGTGCGGGATTGGCTGCGCTTTTGGTCGGCAGCGGACTCTGGTACACCTTGCGCGGGGACGAGCGGCGGACTGGCTGATTTCTTTTCTGCCGCTTCGAGCTACGATTTTTCCGCAGTGTTTCGCACGAGCCGGATGGCGTCTTCAGGGCAAGCCACGGCGCATAGATTGCATGCATGACAGGCTTCTGCCTGGACGGTGAAGGCCTGCCATTTTCCGATGAGTTTGTGCGCTTTGCGCGGCGCGACCGGGAGCATGGCAAGGTCGAGCGCGGTGAGGCGCTGCATGGCGAAGACGTCGAAGGGGCAGACGGCCACGCAGTCCTGTTTGCCGTTGCAGCGGTTGCGGTCGATGATGGGGAGCATTGTGCCAGCTTCCGGCTGGCACTGGCTTGGGCGCGGCTTCATAAAGATTTAGATGCGGGCAGGTATACTCAACAGGAATGACCGAAAAAATCCTGGCCGTTCTTGCCTCCTTTATTATTGCTACGATTTCCGCTTCCGGATATGCCGGGATCGCGTTGTTAATGGCGATTGAATCGGCGTGCATTCCGCTGCCGTCGGAGATCATCATGCCATTTTCCGGCTACCTGGTGCATACCGGGCAGCTGAAGCTCTTTTGGGTAGCGACGGCGGGAGCGATTGGCTGCAATCTGGGGTCCGTGGTGGCGTATTGGGTGGGCGCGCTGGGTGGGCGGCCTTTCATTATGAAATATGGCCGCTTTGTGCTGCTGAACCATCACGATCTGGGCCGGGCGGAGCATTTTTTCCAACGCTATGGCGGGATTACGGTCTTTGTCGGACGGTTGCTGCCGATCGTTCGTACATTTATTGCATTGCCTGCGGGCATTGCCAAGATGCCGCAGCTTCGTTTTCACATCTATACGTTTATCGGGTCATGGCCGTGGTGCTATGTGCTTGCTTATGTGGGCATGGAGCTGGGGCAGGCGTGGGAGACTGATCCGAGATTCAAAGAGATTTATCACCGCTACCATATTGCGATGGAAACGATCATTCTTGCAGGCGTGATCTGGTTTGTGTGGACGCACTGGAAGAATCGCGTGCGGCCCGAAGAGGCCTGATCCACCTCGCAGCTGAAGTTCATGTTAGTTCCAGAATCTTTCCATTCACACCATGCTAATCACCATTTGAGCCGGGCTCATTTGCCAAAGCATACTCTCAGGGCTGAGACTACATAGTTTGAAACAGCCAACGATTTTCATTTGATAGAAGGACGGTTGAAGCAAGGAATGTCTACGCCTGAAGACAGCGGCAAGAACACCGCTGCGGAATCAAAAGTTCAGCCAGCTACGGGAAAACTTGGAGTGATGACGGTCGGTATGGGGTCGGTGGCCACGACGCTGATTGCCGGGGTCGAAGCGGTTCGCATGGGGCTCGCGAAGCCGATCGGATCGCTGACGCAGATGGGGACGATTCGGCTGGGCAAGCGCACCGATGGGCGCTCGCCGCTGATCAAGGATTTTGTTCCGATTGCTGATTTGAATGACGTGGTGTTTACCGGGTGGGACATTTTTCCGGAAGACATGTATGAAGCGGCGGAACATGCTGGCGTGCTCGACCGCGATCACCTGAAGAGTATCAAGCCGTTTCTTGAAGCGATCAAGCCGATGCCGGCGGTCTTCGATCAGCACTATGTGAAGCGGCTGAACGGCACGCACGTAAAGCAGGGAAAGAGCAAGTGCGATCTGGCGCAGCAGCTGCGGTCGGATATTCAGGCCTTCAAGTCGACTGTGGACCGGGTGGTCGTGATCTGGGCCGGGTCGACGGAGATTTTTCTCGAGCCTTCGGCTGTGCACCAGTCGATTGAGGCATTTGAGAAGGGGCTGGTCGATAACGATCCGAATATCGCTCCTTCGCAGATTTATGCTTACGCCGCGCTGAAGGAAGGTGTTCCTTTTGCTAATGGCGCGCCGAACCTGACCGTCGATCTGCCCTGCATGCAGCAGCTTTCGAAGCTGACTGGCGCTCCGATTTGCGGCAAGGACTTCAAGACCGGGCAGACGTTTATCAAAACGGTGCTCGCCCCTGCCTTTAAGGCGCGCATGCTGGGGGTTGCGGGGTGGTATTCGACGAACATCCTAGGCAACCGCGATGGCGAGGTGCTGGACGATCCGGAGTCGTTCAAGACGAAGGAAGAATCGAAGCTGGGCGTGCTGGATTTTATTCTGCAGCCGGAGCTTTATCCTGATTTATATAAGGACATATACCACAAGGTTCGCATTAACTATTACCCGCCGCGCGGTGACAACAAAGAGGGTTGGGACAACATTGATATCTTCGGATGGCTGGGCTATCCGATGCAGATCAAGGTCGATTTCCTCTGCCGTGATTCGATTCTGGCGGCGCCGATTGCGCTGGACCTGGTACTCTTTCTCGATCTCGCGCAGCGCACTCCGGAGTTGAAGCATCTCGGAATTCAGGAGTGGCTGAGCTTCTACTTCAAGTCGCCGATGACGGCGGAGGGGTTGTATCCGGAGCACGATCTGTTTATTCAGTCGATGAAGCTGAAGAATACGCTGCGGCACATTATGGGTGAGGATTTGATTACGCATCTTGGGCTGGAGTATTACGACTGAGATTTGCTAGAGAGGAAAGACGGCGGCGTGCCTTTTCGGGTGCCCCGCTTTTTGCTTTCGGAATCGAGACGGGGAGCGATATTCTGGGAGGGTTAGGAGGACTGAATGGCGACTTCGACACATGTGCCCATTGAGGTGTATCTACGGTCTTCCTACGAGCCGGACGCTGAGTATGTGGACGGGGAGATCGAGGAGCGTCCAATGGGTGAACGGGACCATGCTGCGTGGCAGGCCGCGATTCTTAAATGGTTTTGGCAGCATGAGCAAGAATGGAATATACATGTATTTCCTGAACTTCGTGTTCAGACAGGTTCAACAAGATTCCGCGTTCCGGATGTTGCTGTCATTGACTCGTCCGCTCCAGTCGAGCAGGTCACAACGCATCCTCCCATCGCTGTTTTTGAAGTACTCTCGCCGGAAGATACTGTCCAACGGTTGAAACACAAGCTGGAAGATTACGCGACGATGGGCATTCCGCAAATCTGGGTCGTCGATCCGGAGGACGGCAGCTTTTCCCGTTATGAAAATAAGCAGTTGTTGAACCGTGAACGTTTTGATGAACCGGGGCACGGGATTTCGTTCGAAGTCACTGAAATTGCGAAGTTGCTCAGACGATAAGGGATGGTTTCGATTGTCGAGCGCACGCATATAGACGCTCCGGTTGAACGCTGCTTCTATCTATCACTGAATATTGATCTTCATCAGGAAAGCACGGCGCGAACGCGAGAACGCGCCGTAGCCGGCGTTACGAGTGGGCTGATTGGACCGGGCCAGCGTGTTACCTGGCAGGGTCGGCATTTCGGCCTCATGCTGAGGCATACGAGCGAAATTACCGCCTATGAGGCTCCTTCCTTCTTTGAAGATGCGATGGTTTCAGGGGTATTTCGCAGCTTCCGGCATCGGCACTTTTTCGAGCCAGAAAACAACGGCACCGTAATGGAAGATATTCTGGAATTTGCTGCTCCGATTCCGTTGTTAGGACGGATCGTAGAAGTCCTTGTGTTGAAAGAATATTTACGGGGATTTCTGCGCGAGCGCAACGCCTTCGTCAAGCGTGTTGCGGAATTGGAAGAATGGCGGAAGTACCTGCCTGATTAATTCCGCACCAATTTCGGCACTGCTTTTCCTCATCTCATTCAAGTTTTGCGCTTTTGCTTCTCCTGAAGCGTGTGGCGCAGCGGAACTAAAATAGCTATATCCCCATGGCTGAATTTACCCATCTGCATCTGCATACCGACTACTCGCTCCTGGACGGGGCTTGCGACGTGGACAAGCTGGTGAATCGCGTGGCCGATATCGGCCAGCAGGCGGTTGCGATTACCGACCACGGCAATATTTATGGGGCGGTGCATTTTTTCGATGCGGCGAAGAAGCGCGGCGTGAAGGCGATTCTGGGCTGCGAGCTTTATATCTGCAAGAAGGACGATCACCGGGCCGATCCGCAGGGTGATGACTACAACCATCTGCTGGTGCTGGCGGAGAGCGAAGAAGGCTACCGCAATCTGGTGCGGATTACTTCGGAGGCTTCGCTGCATGGTTTTTATCGCAAGCCGCGCGTGAGCAAGAAGTATTTGGCGGAGCACTCGGAAGGGTTGATTGGTTTCTCGGGCTGCCTGGCGGGCGAGCTTTGCGAGAACCTGATGGCAGGGAAGTATGAAGCGGCGCGGACGACGGCAGGGCAGTATCAGGAGATCTTCGGCAAGGGGAATTTCTTTCTTGAGATTCAGGACCAGGGACTGGAGCTGGAGAAGAAGATTCACGCCGACTTATTTCGACTGGAGAAGGAATTAGGCATTCCGTTGGTGGCGACGAATGACAGCCACTATCTCTGCGAGGACGATTCGCATGCGCACGAGGTTCTGCTCTGCGTGCAGACGGCGTCGTCGATTCACGATCCCAAGCGCTTCAAGTTCGATTCCGATCAGTTTTATGTAAAGACCGCGGCGGAGATGGAGAAGCTCTTCTCGCATGCTCCGGAAGTGGTGAGCCGCACGATGCAGTTTGCCGAGCGCTGCAACCTGAAGCTCAACAAGGTGGATAATCCTTTTCCGGAATTTGCGGTGCCGGTCGGCCACACCATCGACAGCTATTTTGAGCAGATTTGCCGCGAGGGATTCCGCAAGCGGCTCGATACTGCGATTCGGCACTTGCAGGACCGTGGATTGCTGCGACAGCCGATTTCGGAATACGAAGCGCGGCTGGAGCGCGAGATTTCGATCATCAAGCAGATGAAGTTTCCCGGCTACTTCCTCATTGTGTGGGATTTCATTCGTTACGCGCGCGAGCATGGGATTCCGGTTGGGCCGGGGCGTGGCTCGGCAGCTGGTTCGCTTGTCAGCTACGTGATGGAGATTACCGATATCGATCCGCTGCAGAATGCGCTGCTTTTCGAGCGCTTTCTGAACCCGGAGCGCGTATCCATGCCCGATATCGATATTGACTTCGACATGAACCGGCGCGGCGAGGTGATCGAATACGTAACGCGCAAATATGGGCGCGAGCAGGTGGCGCAGATCATCACCTTCAACACGATGGCGGCGAAGGCTGCGATCAAGGACGTGGGCCGCGCTCTCGATATGCCCTATGGCGATGTGGACCGCATCGCCAAGCTGGTGCCGACGACGATTGGCGTCACGATCGAAGACGCGCTCAAGGATTCGCCGGGGTTGCAGGAGGCGTACGACTCGAACACGCAGGTGCGCGAGCTGATCGATACGGCGAAGAAGCTTGAAGGGCTGGTGCGCGGCGCTGGCGTGCACGCGGCCGGCGTGGTGATTGCGCCGCGTCCGTTGACCGATCTGGTTCCGTTGTCGCGCAGCAAGAACGACGAAATTGTGACCGCCTACGACATGAAGGCGGTGGAGAAGATGGGTCTGCTCAAGATGGATTTCCTTGGGCTGACGACGCTGACCGTCATTGACGATTGCCTGAAACTCATCAAGCGCAATCGCGATGAAGTGGTGGATATGGCGACGATTCCGCTGGACGACCAGACGACGTATGAGAAGGTCTTTCATCGTGCGCTGACTTCGGGCGTCTTCCAGTTTGAATCGGGCGGCATGCGCGATGTGCTGCGGCGCTATAAGCCGACCACAGTCGAAGACCTTACGGCTTTGAATGCGCTCTATCGGCCGGGCCCGATTCAGGGCGGCATGATCGACGACTTCATCGAGCGCAAGTGGGGACGCCGCAAGGTTGAGTATGAGCTGCCGCCGCTGGAAACGATTCTGAAGGAAACGCTGGGCGTCATCGTTTACCAGGAACAGGTGATGCAGATTGCCAACGTGCTCGCGGGCTACTCGCTGGGTGAAGCGGATTTGCTGCGGCGCGCCATGGGCAAGAAAGATCCTGCGGAGATGGCGAAGCAGCGCGACCGTTTTGTTTCGGGCGCGACGGAAAAGAAATTTCCAAAGGACAAGATCACGAAGATCTTCGACCTGATGGAGCAGTTTGCGGGGTACGGCTTCAACAAGTCGCACTCGGCGGCGTATGCGCTGCTCGCGTATCACACGGCGTATCTGAAGACGCATTATCCGGTCGAGTTTATGGCGGCGCTGCTGACTTCGGAAATTTCGAAGCCGGAGAACGTGGTCAAGTACATCAAGGAATGCCGCGAGATGGAGATTCCGGTAGAGCCGCCGGATGTTCTGTTCAGCGATGCGGACTTTACGCCGCACGGCAAGGCAATTCGCTTCGGGCTGACGGCGATCAAGAATGTCGGGCGCAACGCGATTGATTCGATTCTTGCGGCGCGGAATGAGCTGGCGCAGCAGAAGAAGACCTTCGCTTCGTTCTGGGAGTTCTGCGAGAAGGTTGATCTGCGGCTGATGAACAAGCGCGTGATCGAGTCGCTCATCAAGTCTGGTGCGCTCGATTCATTTGGGCGGCGCGCTGCGCTGATGGCTTCAGTCGACAAAGCCATGGAGCGGGCGCAGAAGACGCAGCGTGACCTTGAAGCGGGGCAGCATGGATTGTTCGGGATTTTTGATGACCATCCTGCGACTGCGGCGAAGGCAGATGAGCTGCCGAATATTGCGGACTGGGATGAGTACCAGAGGCTGCAATCGGAGAAAGACGTGCTCGGATTCTTTGTCTCGGGGCATCCGCTGGACAAGTATGCGGAGAAGCTGCGGAATCTGCCGGGCGTGATCGATACGGCGACGGCGCTTGAAATGAAGCCTGCGCCGAGCAATGGGCGGCGCGGGCAGGCTCCGGAGAACGAGACGGCGATTGCCGGCGTGATTGTCGGGTTGAAGGTTGCGAAGTCGAAGCGTTCGGGCGAGCTGTATGCACAGGCGTCGCTTGAAGATGCGACCGGCAAGATCGATCTCATCTGTTTCCCCAAGGACTATGAGCAGCTGAAAGAGACGTTGAAGATCGAAGTTCCGGTGCTGGTTCGCGGACAGCTGCGCGCGGAGGAAGATGCAGCGCCGAAGCTGGCGGTGTCTTCGATTCAGGCGCTCGAAGATGTGAAGGTGCGGCTGCCGCAGCATGTGCGTATCCGCGTGCTGCTGGAGAGGGCCAGCGATGCCACTCTGATTGAGTTGCGGCAGATGATTGCGGCTTCGCCGGGACCGGGGAAGCTGATGTTGAATCTGGAGCAGCAGGGCGAGTTCTGTGTGATGATGGAGCCTGTTGGGGTTACGGTGGCGGCGGACCGGGCGTTTGTGGATCGCGCGGAGGAGCTGCTTGGGCGCGGGATGGTGCAGGCTCTGGATTAGAGCAGCGATCAGCTTACGGTCTAAGCTTGTCATCCTGAGCGCAGCGAAGGATCTGCTTTTTTTCCCTCCAGTCTAAAATCTACTGGTATCGGAGTGAGCATTCGAGAGCGAAAGTTCATGATTTTCTCAATCAATATTTGGCCGGGCAGAGGGAAAGCAGATCCTTCGCTGCGCTCAGGATGACAACTCTCTACAACGGGGATGGGCTTTTCATACAGGTCCTGATTGTTATGTGTTGGCACAGTCGATCCTTTCCTCATCTTCTGTGGTTTGAGCTCCTACCCCCTGTACAATCAGAAAGTAAGACTTGCAGCGTCTATGACTGAGCAGGCTGGTAGTGTTGAGCAGATTCAGGCGGTGGCTGAGGCCACGCCTGCGGCGTGGGTGAAAACGGAGCTGGCACGGCATCCGCAGCGGCCGTATCCGATGGACTATATCGAAAATATATTCACCGACTTCAGCGAGATCCACGGCGACCGCGCCTTTGGCGATGATGCGGCGATGGCGTGCGGCATGGCCCGTTTCCATGGCGAAGAGGTCATGATCATCTTTAACCTCAAAGGGCGCACCGTTAAGGAGCGCATCCAGCGCAAGTTCGGCTCGCCCGATCCCGAGGGCTATCGCAAGGCATTGCGCGCCATGAAGATTGCCGAGAAATTTGGCCGCCCTGTCTTCACCTTTATCGATCTGGTGGCAGCAAATGCTGGGATTGGCGCCGAAGAGCGCGGTCAGGCGGAAGCGATTGCGCGCAATCTGTTGGAAATGTCGCGGCTGCGGGTCCCCATCATCACCGCCATTACCGGCGAAGGTGGTTCTGGTGGGGCGCTGGGACTTGCGGTTGCCGACCGTGTGCTGATTCTCGAAAACGCAATCTATTCTGTTATTCCGCCCGAAGGCTGTGCCGCCATCATATGGCGCGATGCGAGCAAGCGCATGCAGGCGGCCGAAGCGCTAAAGATTACCGCACAGGATGTGAAGGCGCTGGGCTGTGTGGACGACATCATTCCTGAACCTGAGGGCGGCGCGCAGACGAATCCGGAGCAGGCAGCGCAAATTCTGGATGAGAAGCTGACCTGGCACTTCAACGAGATCAAGGCGCTGCCGCTGGAAGAACTACTGTCACGCCGCTACCAGAAGTTCCGCAACGTTGCGCAGTTTTATACGACCTAGCGGTAGAATGGGTATTGCGGTATTACTGTATGAAAGCAGCAACCAAACAAACTATCGTGATCCGGCTGACCAGTAAATGTCAGGCTACGATTCCTGAAGCTGCACGCAAGGTTCTGGGCATTGGCCCTGGCGATGAAGTTGCGTTTGAAGTCAGCGAAAAGGCGAACTCTCCGGTGATCGTGCGCAAGGCGCATCTGCTGGACCGGCAGTTTGCATCGGCTGTGTCCGATACTCTTGCTTCGGAATGGTTGTCCCAGGCCGATGAAAAGGCCTATGGCGATTTATAGTTATCGGTGCGGAGATGTGGTTGTTGTTCCGTTCCCGTTTACAGATAAGCAGGCAATGAAGCGCCGTCCTGCGGTTGTTCTGTCTTCGAGCAGAATGTTTTCTTCCGGCCACAGCGTGCTGGCGATGATCACAAGTGCGGCGAACGCGCCCTGGCCGTTGGATGTTCCAATTGCTCACGGTGCGAAGGCCGGCTTGCGGGCTGCATCGGTTGTTCGCATGAAGCTGTTTACACTGGATGAGCGGCTGATATTGCGGCGTATCGGGGCGCTTGCATCCGCTGATCGTAACCGGCTTGCGGAATCAATAGCACAGCTAATGCTGGATTTAGGGATAAGGGCTGTCTGATCATGACCGGCTGTTACAGAATTGTCCCGCGCATGGTGAGTGCATGAAATCAGCCGGACGTCTCCGCGCCTTCAGTTGGTTTATCATTGCGGCCATCTACTTCGTCTTTGCGCAGCAGATCTCACTGCGCGCAGCCAATGGATTGAGTTCCGGCGACTTGTTCCTGCCAGTCCAGAGTCTCATTCTGCTGTTTCTGCTGCTGGTAGGGTATGCGGCGATGGGCTACGCCGGGCAGAGCCAGCGTGAGCCGCTGCGGGCGATGGGCCTGGCGCGGCGCGAAGGCTGGAAGCGCGAGTTTGCCCTGGGCGCGGCGCTCGGATGGGGCGGCGTGGTGGCCTGCGTGCTGCCGATGGCGCTGTTCGGCGGCCTGGTGGTCCGCTTCTGGACCGACGGTCATCAATTCTTCCTGGTTTTTGTGAACCTGCTGACGCTGGCGATCGCTGCGCTGGCGGAAGAAGTCGCGTTTCGCGGTTATGCATTTCAGCGGTTGATCGACGCAATTGGACCGACGCTGGCGACTCTCGGCATGTCAGTGCTTTTCGCGGCCATGCATTTGCTGAACACGAATGCGAGTGCTGCCAGCACGCTGGTTACGATTCTGGCAGGGTGGTTGTTTTCGATCGCTTACCTGCGCACGCGGGCGCTGTGGCTGCCGTGGGGGCTGCACTTTGCCTGGAACGCAAGCATGGGCGTTCTGTTTGGACTCCCGGTGAGCGGACTGACCATGTTCAATCCCGTTATCACGACGCATGCGGTTGGGCCGCTATGGCTGACCGGCGGCGGCTATGGCCCGGAAGGCAGCGCGATTGCGGTGATTGCTCTGCCGGCCCTGATGATCGTTCTGGTCAGAGTTACGCGCGATTACGCCCACCGATACGCGCAGCCCGTGATTGTGCCCGGGGGCATTCCGGTCGATCTGGACGCGATCGCCCGGCGGCAGCATGAAGCCGCGATGGGTGTTCCCAGTGCGCCGCCGCTCGTCCAGATTCTGCCTGCGGCTGATTCCGGCAACGGTAGTTCTTCCCAAGCTTCAGAAAAGAAAGCGGATGATGTCGTTCCCGGGCAGCTTCCGGAATAGTCAGACGCGTATCGATTTTCGCCCATTTCAAAACAATATGCACACGGTTCGTCTTTGAGGGCTTGCAAACACAACTGAATAGAGCCATTCTTATAGTCCGAAGACTTTGGGGGCCTCAGGATGCAGGGGTTCGCAACTCACGGCACGTGTAACCGGCGCCTGTTGCGAGGAGCAGCGGGAAGGCTGCTGCGATTTTCAGTTTGTGTCGCTGGATCGCTCCTGCTTCAATCCGGCATAGCCAATTCCCAGGTGTTCACCGTAAATCCTGAAAAGATAGACGGTCATTACCTCGACTTTCACCCTACCAATATTCCACTTCCCACAGAACCTATCTCCGAACGCGGCCGGCAGGAGTTGATCCGCTTCCTGACGGCGGAGCAGGGATTTGCCATGCGGCCGTTGCCGCTCGCAAGCAAAGGGCTGATCCTCCACGCGAACGGCGATATGCAGCCCACAGGCGCGGATTACATCAACGAGATGAATGAACACGGCACCTCGGCGAAGGCTGGCGACCGCTGCGTGATCACAGATGTGAAGATTAAGGAGGACAAGATCATCCTCGAGTTGAACGGCGGCCCGGACCACAAGCACAAATGGCTGCGGCATGTCTCGATTGGGATGGACCCTGACTACACGACACCGGTGGTGCAGGATAATGGACAGGAGCCGGTTGGCTCGCGCCTTACGCTCGTCTTTCCGCACGCCGTTCCCGAGATATCCGGCAAGCAGGTCGAGGCGCTGCTTGCCCCAATCCTCGGGTTTGGTGTGAAATCGCCCGTTAAGGCATATACTGACACGCTGCCGCCGATGCTGAAGAAAGCGATTCTTGACCATCATGTGCTGGTAGGGATGAGCACTGACATGGTGATCTATGCGATGGGCGAACCGCAGCAAAAGATCCGCGAGCGCGAGGGGCAGATGCCGTTTGAGGAGTGGATCTATGGCGAAGCGCCCAAGCCGGTCGAGTTTGTGCGCATCAATGGCAACCGCGTGATTCGCGTGGAAATTGCCGAGGTGGGCAAGCCGCTCGTCATTCACGCAGAGAATGAGATGGGCGACTACTGGAACACCGTTCCGTCGCAAAACGTGCACACGGTAAAGCTGGGGGATGAAGACTCTACAGCCGAGGCGAAGCAGTCGGCGCCACAAGCTCCGCCTACTTTGCGGATGCCGGGGGAAACGCTGCCCACGGACAAAGATCACCCTACGATGCAGCCTGTCCAATTCCCGCCAGGCATGGGTCCTGGGGACAGTTCGGGAACAAGCTCCGGCCAACAGAAGCAGCCGTCGAATCCTCCGCAGTCTTCGCCGCAGACATCTCCGAGCGGGAATGCACCTCCTCAGCAATACATCGCGGCGGGCTCTGCGCCACAGCATTAATCTCTTCTGACTACAGTGCGGCCCCTTGGCGGTCCTGGCGAGGCATGTATTCTGATTACATGCTCGACTACGAAATCACTCCGTCGCAACTGGCCTCGGTTCTTTCCTCGCCAGAGCGGGAGTCTGTTGTCCTGCTGGATGTGCGTGAGCCCGCCGAATACGCCATAGCGCGTATTGACGGCAGCACCCTGATGCCGATGGGCGACGTGCCCGGACGCGCGAATCAGGAGCTGGATCCTGACGCTCACATTGTCGCCATCTGCCATCACGGAGTTCGCTCAATGAACGTAGCTGTGTGGCTGCGGAACCAGGGCTTCGAGAAGGCGCAGTCGCTGCGCGGCGGAATCGATGCCTGGTCCTCGCTGATAGATCCAACCATGGCGCGCTACTAGCCCGACAAAATGCCCAGAACGCGACTCTATCTCCTGCTGCACTGGATTCCCGCAATCATCGGCGTCATTGTCATCATGGTTGAATCGACCGGAACGATGTCTTCGGCAAATACCAGCCGGTGGCTCCTGCCCCTGTGGATCAAGCTCTTCGGCCCGATCACGCCCGAGCACTGGGCCATCGTCCATCACTGGATTCGCAAGACCGGCCACTTTGTCGGGTATGGACTGGTGAGCCTCGGCTTCTTTGAGGGCTGGCGCGCGATCTTTGCCGAAAAAGCGCGCAGCAAAGCTATGCTGTTTGCCCGCGCAGCGCCGCTGGCTCTTGTCTCAACACTGGCATTGGCGTCGTGGGACGAGTGGCATCAGTCGTTTATCCCCGGCCGCACGAGCAAGATCTCAGATGTAGGGATCGATGTCGCGGGAGCAGTCGTGGCGCATATGTTGTTGCTGCTGGTGTTTGTGATGATTTGGCGTGCCAGATCTGCGCGTTCGGGTGTGGCCGCTATCCAAGGGTAAATCTGTGCTAAGCGAAAAATGAAGGTGCGGCGATACACTGGATGGTTTGTATTGAGGAAAAGCTATGCCAACTGCGGTTGAATATGCGCGCGGCGAGTATCCGCGCTTTCTGGATGAGTTGAAGGCCCTGCTGCGGATTCCTTCCATTTCCACCTTGCCCGAGCACAAGGACGATGTGCGCCGCGCAGCGGAAGCGCTGGTGGCTGAGCTGAAGCGCATCGGCATGGAGAACGTCCGGCTCATCGAAGGGAGCGGCCATCCGCTCGTCTATGCCGACTGGCTGCATGCTCCGGGCAAGCCAACCTGCCTTTGCTATGGGCACTACGATGTGCAGCCTCCTGATCCGCTGGACGAGTGGCTGTCTCCGCCGTTCGAGCCGACCGAGCGCAACGGCAATCTGTATGCGCGTGGCGCGGTGGATGACAAAGGCCAGATGTATATGCAGGTGAAGGCGTTGGAATCGCTGTTCGCCGCACACGATGGCAAGCTGCCGCTGAACATCCGCGTGATTCTCGAAGGCGAAGAAGAGGTTGGCGGCGAATCGATTGCGAAGTTCGTGCGCGAGCATCCGGAGCAGTTGAAGGCTGACTTCGCGCTCGTTTCAGACACCGAAATGTTTGCGCCGGAACTGCCAACTCTGTGTGTAGGCCTGCGCGGCATGATCTACACCGAGATAGAAGCACGCGGCGCGAAAACCGATCTGCACTCGGGCCAGTACGGCGGCGCGGCGCCGAATCCTTTTGTTGCGCTGGCGCAGATCATTGCGCAGCTTAAAGATAAAGACGGCCGCATCCTGATTCCTGGCTTTTACGACAAGGTGCAGGCTCCGAGCGCGGATGAGTTGAAAGCATGGAGAAGCCTGCCGTTCGACGAAGAGCACTATCGCAGGACGGAAGTGGGTTCGACGGCGTTGACCGGCGAACCGGGGTATTCTGTGATTGAGCGCACCTGGGCGCGGCCTACGCTCGATGTTCACGGCATGCCCGGCGGCTTTACGGGAGCAGGCGCGAAGACCGTGATTCCCGCGAAAGCCGTAGCCAAGGTCTCCATGCGCCTTGTGCCCGATATGACGCCGCAGGAGTCCTTTGCGCAGTACAAGAGCCATGTCGAGTCGCTAAAACCTGCGGGGATTGAGCTTGACGTCCGGCTGATTCATTCCGGCGACGCGATCGTGATCGGCACCGACAATCCCTACATCAACGCGGCGACAAAGGCGTTGAAGCAGGTCTGGAACAAGGACACGGTCTTTATCCGTGCAGGCGGTTCGATTCCCATAGTGGGGGATTTTGAGCGTCACCTGAAGATTCCAACCGTCATGATGGGCTTCGGCCTGCCGGACGACAACCTGCATGCGCCGAATGAGAAATTCCATCTGGCGAATTTCTCTCGAGGCATCGAGTCGATCATTACCTTCTTCGAAGAGCTGGGGAAGTGAACGGATTTATTCTTGCCGGTGGGCGCAGCACGCGCATGGGAACAGACAAGGCGCTGCTGCACTATGCCGGACGGCCGCTGATTGCGCATGCCGTGGATTCGCTGAAATCGGCAGGGCTGGAGCCGTGCATCGTCGGAACGCGGCCCGACCTTGCTGCTTACGCTCGCGTGATCGAGGATTTACATCCGGGCCGCGGCCCGCTGGGCGGCATCGAGGCTGCGCTCGCATCAAGCGGCAGCGAGCGCAATCTCTTTGTGCCCGTCGACCTGCCATTGTTGCCGCCGGTTTTTCTCAGGTATCTTCTGGAGCGCTCTGCCATTACGGGTGCGCCGGCGACGATCCCAACGCTGGCGGGCAAACCTGAGCCGCTGTGCGCCGTGTACTGCCGGGAGTTGCTGGACGGTATTCGGGAATCGCTGGAAGCGGGAAACTATAAGGTCATGCATGCCATCGAACACGCCGTAGGAAAGTCATCTCTGGACCTTTTCAGCTTGGAAGCCGTCGCGGCAACACGCGACGACTGGCCGCTCGATCCGCCGCTGCACCGCTGGTTTCAGAATCTGAATACTCCGGCGGATTTAGCGCTGGTAAGCTGATGATGAGGAGTCCGCATTGAGCACTGTTCCCATCGTCATTGTGGAAGAAAAGAGCACGGCCGCAGCGCCGGAGCCATATATCGCCTTCGACAAAGTTTCGAAGTCGTTTGGCGATCTTGTCGTGCTCGACAACGTGAGCTTCTTCGTATTGCCCGGAGAAACGCTCTGCATCCTGGGACGAAGCGGCGTCGGCAAGTCGGTTTCGCTGCAGCAGATCATGGGCTTCCTCAAACCGGATTCGGGCGAGATTCTGGTGGCGAACGAGAACATCTGCGGATTCACTGAAGAGCAGATGCAGGCGATCCGCCGCAAGGTCACGATGGTCTTTCAGAACGGCGCCCTGTTCGATTCGTTGTCCGTCGGCGAAAATGTTGCGTTCCCCCTGCGTGAGCGCGGCGAACTGATGGAGGACCAGATTCAGCAGATCGTGAACGGGCTGCTCGAAATGGTGGGCGTGGCGGGCATGAAAGAGCTGCTGCCGTCCGATCTCTCGACCGGCATGAAGCGCTGTGTCGCCATCGCACGCGCTCTTTCCGCGCAGCCTGAGGCCATTCTCTACGATGAGCCGACGACGATGGTCGATCCGCTGATTGCGCGCCTGCTGGGCGATCTGATTCAGAAGCTGAAGCATCAATTGCATCTCACCAGCATTGTCGTCACGCACGATATGCGCTTCGCCAAAAAGCTTGCCGATCGGGTACTCTTTCTGCATCAGGCAAAGGCGCATTTCTTTGGGACGATGGAAGAGATGGAGAGATGCGACGACGAGGTGGTGCGCCAGTTCCTGGAACTCGATGCGCTGGTGCTGCCGGAAGCGTAACTATGACCGCTACAAAAGAGTTGGAAGCAAGCAGTCACACTACGGCCAGCGACTTTATCGGGACGTGGAAGCTGGTCGACTATTCCTTTCTGCACGAGGATGGAACGGTCGAAAAGCCGTGGGGCGATCATGTAGTCGGCTATCTGCTCTACTCTGCCGAAGGCTACATGAGCGGCAATCTAAGCCCCGCAGGCCGCAGGCACAATCCGGAAAAAGTTGACAGCCAGAAGGCTCGCCGCAAACGGGATTACATCGCCTATGCCGGCCCGTACACTGTCGAAGGGGACACGGTCACGCATCATGTGGAAGTGAGCCTCTTTCCCAATTGGCTCGGCACGGCGCAGCTGCGCTACCACGAGCGCGTGGACAACAGACTGATTCTGCGCACGCCCCCCATCCCTTCCGGAGACGGTGTGGTAGCCGTGCAGCTGACCTGGGAGAAAGTCACGAAGTAAGGTTGTTACACTAAAGTCGTGAAGATTGCGCTCGCTCAGATCAATCCCACCATTGGCGATTTCACCGGAAACGTTGAGAAGATTCTCGATTTCACCCGCAAGGCAGCCGAAGGCGGCGCCGACCTTGTTCTTTTTCCTGAGCTCGCCGTCTGTGGCTACCCACCTGCAGATTTCCTGGACAAACCGTCTTTTCTTGCGAGGTCAGAAGAAGCGATCGCTGAGATCGCGCAGGCGACGGCAGACCTCTCCATAGCAAGCATCGTTGGCTATGTTACGCCCGCCCCTGCAGGAACAGGGAAGCGGGTGATGAACTCAGCGGCTCTGGTGCGCGAAGGACAAGTGGCGTTCGTTCAATCAAAGAAGCTGCTGCCCTTCTACGATGTCTTCGACGATCAAAGATATTTTGCGCCTGCTGAAATACAGCATCTCTGCCACTTCAGCGGCAAGCGGGTGGCGCTTACCATCTGCGAAGACACATGGAACGACAAGAATTTCTGGCAGAAGCGCCTGCACGCCGTTGATCCGGTAGAAGAACTGATGCGCGAGGGCGGCGAGATCATTCTGAATATTGCCGCATCACCCTACTGGCGGGGAAAGCGCAAGACGCGCCGCGAGATGCTGGCGGCAATTGCGCGCCATCACTGCGCGCCAGTCGTCATGGTGAATCAGGTAGGCGGCAACGACAGCCTGCTTTTCGACGGATCGAGTCTCGTCATCGCCGCCGATGGCTGCGTCATCGCGCAGGCTAAATCCTTCGAGGAAGACCTGATCTTCTGCGACCTCGGCGCGCGCACCGGCGACATGCACTGGCAGACGGCCAACATCGATGAGGCAGTCTACAACGCGTTGGTGATGGGCACGCGCGACTACGTGCGCAAATGCGGCTTCTCAAAGGTGCTGGTTGGCCTGAGCGGTGGCATTGACTCGGCGCTGGTTGCGGCCGTTGCTGTCGACGCGCTAGGCAAGGAAAATGTGATGGGCGTGGGCATGCCAAGCCCATACTCGTCGGCCGGATCAATCGATGACAGCCGCCAGCTTGCAGAAAACCTTGGAATACGCTTCGAAATCATTCCCATCAGCGATCTTTTTGCCGAGTACGGCAAAGCGCTTGCCCCGCTTTTTACCGGCCTTAAACCGGATATTACTGAAGAAAATATTCAATCGCGTATCCGCGGCAGTCTGCTGATGGCCTTGTCAAACAAATTCAACTCTCTGGTGCTTACGACCGGCAACAAATCAGAGATGTCGGTTGGCTACTGTACGCTTTATGGCGATATGGTTGGCGCTCTGGCTGTCATTGGCGATGTCGTCAAGACGCGCGTCTATGCGCTTTGCCGCTTCGTGAACTGCAAGGGTGAGCGCATTCCAACCGCGATCCTCGAAAAGCCTCCGTCCGCCGAGTTGCGTCCGGGGCAGAAAGACACCGATTCGCTGCCTCCTTATGAAATGCTCGATCCGATTCTTGAAGCCTATGTGGAACGCTATGAAACGCCGGAAGAGATCGCGACGAAGCAGCGCGTCGATCTCCAATTGGTGAAGAAGGTCGTCAAACTGGTGGAACGCAGCGAATACAAGCGCCAGCAGGCCGCGCCCGTGCTTAAGGTAACGATGAAAGCCTTTGGCCCCGGCCGCCGCTTTCCCATCGCTGTAAAAGTTCAGGTATAGACTCTGTTAAGACTCGCTGCTTCGGCAGAAAGGAATTCGATGCAACTTCTTGCTCCTCTTCGCAATACTCTTTTTGCGATCGCCCTCATTGGCATGGCCACACCACTGCTGCATGCGCAACAAACCACGGAAGAGGTGCCGTCGGCACCCAGCGCTCCCGCTGCCGCACCCGCTTCCGGACCGCCGCAGTTTCCTCCGGTAGACCCCGCGAACTTTACATCGGACACGCCGACGAAGGACACGGTGAATGCCTTCCTGCATGAGTTCTGGGGTTATGATCCGGACCGCATCTGGCAGATTCAGGCCATTCAGAAGACCGCTGCTCCCGGCGTGAGCAGGGTAACGGTTCTGGCGGCACAGAAGACCCGCCCGCAAATTGGAACGCTGCAGTTCTTCACAACTCCGGATGGACAGCATCTGATCTCGAACGAAGTCATGCCATTTGGCGCGCATCCATTCGACGCCGCCCGCAAGACGCTGCTGGCGGAAGCCAATGGCCCGTCGCGCGGCGCTGCTTCCAAAGACCTGCTACTGGTGGAATTCGCCGACTTCGAGTGCCCGCATTGCAAAGTTGCGCAGCCAACAGTGCAGAGGCTGCTGCAGGATTTTCCCAACGCGCATTTTGTTTTTGAGAACCTTCCGCTCACCTCAATTCACTCGGAAGCCATGAAGGCGGCTCTCTACGGCGTGTGCGTTGCCAAGCAGAACGGCAACGACGTCTTTTTCAAGTTCGCCGATCTGGTTTTTCAAAATCAGGCCGGCCTGACGCCGGAAACTTCTGACAGCACATTGAATGACGCGGCCACAAAGGCTGGCGCGGATGCCGGCAAGGTCGGCTCCTGCGCGCTGACGCCTGAGGCCAAGGCAACAGTCGAAGCTTCCATCAAACTGGCACAAAGCCTCAATGTGAATGAGACGCCGACGCTGTTTGTCAATGGCCGCGGAATTCCCATGGGCGCCGCGCCTTACGAAACTCTGCAGAAAATTGTCGCGTTCCAGGAAAAAGAAGACAAATAGCATCAGCCGCAGCCTTATCTTTCAGAAAAATGAAAGATGAGGCTGCAGTAGCGCTTACGGATGCACAGGCAGCATCACAAGTGTGCTTGCCGGCTTGGTATGACTCAGGCGCATGATATGCGGCGTGATGAGGATGACCAGCTTCGAGACATCCAGATCGCCTTCCTTGTTTGTTGTTGACTGAAAACCCGGCAATTCACTGAGCCCCGGAATGCCGGTGACGGCCGCGCTCTGCTGCCGCGTCAGATTGCTTACCACCAGCGCGCTCTCGCCCTGCAGCAGCGTTACTGTGCCGGTGTATTCCTGGTTGGCGAGAATCGGATTGCTGTTGAGGGTCTGACCCGTCAGAGACTCAATTTTCAGATCAATTTTGAGTGTTACGTCCTTGTTCTGTTCGATGTGTGGCGTTGCCTTCAGCGTCAGGCCCAGGTCTTCATATTGCACCTGAGGAATCGTCTGGCTCGTGGTGCTTTGCAGTGCGCTTGAGCTGATGCCCAGGCTCTGCAGAGCGCTGGAAATTCCCGCCTGCGAAACACCGGGAATGCCCAGAGACGTTCCGGCCAGGCTGGAATACGTGGACGTAACGATGGGATAGCGCGTGCCGCTGCGAATGGTTGCGTCTTCCTGGTCCTGCACGCGCAGTTGCACTTCATCCAGCACGCGCGTGTCGGACGAATTAAGGCTGAGGTTCGCCGTTGCGCCCTGAGTCAGCGCCAGGCCGCTTTCGGTAATCCCACCGCCAAATAAGGCAAACGGCTGGTTGAAGACCGTGCCGGAGACGACGCCGGTGGCGATCAGAACGGCCACAATGGCTATATCATCCCCCGCGGGCGCGAGTCCTGCGGCAACGACCTGCTGCGCGGCACTCTCGTTGGCCTGGATGATCTGATTGACTTCCGTAGGGACATTGAAGACGGTCGTTCCCTGTGGAAGTTGCGCGCCGATGTTTGTCATGCGCGTGTTCTCCACCTGGAAGAGGCGCAGATTCAGCAAGAGCTGACTGCGGCCGTCGAGCAGGTCGACCAGAGTGTGATTCAAGGCGGCAATGCGGTCCTGCGGCGCTCGCAGGGTGAGCGTGTGCGCTGTGGCTTCAACGGAGGCCTGCTGCGCTTCAAACACATTACGGGCAATGTTCCCCATGTCGCTCATCTCGGTCGCGGTCAGGCCGGGAAGATAGACCGTCTCCATTATTTGGCGTTGAAACTTGGCGCGGTTTTCCTTTGTGTCCAATGCGACGAGCACGCGCTTTTCATCCAGCGGAACGAAAAAAGTGCCGGTAATGAGCTTGAGCATCGTCGCCGCCTGCGCGAAGTTGACATCATCGGCGTCGAAGCGGACGATCTGGTTCTTGACGGAAAGATCCAGCGTCGGCGTGATGCCGAACGCGGTCAGCACCTGACGCAGTACATCGTTTGCCGCACTGCGGATGTGGAAGCTCTGCCTGCCATCTTTGGGCGCAAGTTCCACCGGGGGGCCGGCTTCTTCAGTCGAAGGCCGCAGAATTGCATCCCGTGACTCGGCATCTTGCGCAAGATCGTCGATGTGCTGCTGCACGATGGGATTTTTCGGATCGATCAGGTAAGCCTGCGCCAGCAGCGCGCGCGCCGTGTCGTCATGCCCCATCAGGCGCGCCTTGGTTGCCCCCTGCACGAGTTGCGTCAGCCGATGCTCTCGCGCAATCGTCAACGCGGTGGAATAATTCGCGTTGCCGGGATCGAGCTTCGAGGCGCGCTCGAACTGCTTCTCAGCCTCAGGCAGGTCGTCTTTTTCAAGCGCTTTTGCCCCAGCTAAAAATGCCTTCGACGCCTCGTTTCTTTCGTGTTCTGAGACAGGTTTCTGCACACTGGGCGCAGTTTGTGCCGATTGCGCGCGCGCATCGGAAGCGACGCATGCCAGCGCTGCGCACAGAAACAGGATAGCGCTCCGGCGAATCGTCATAGGTTTGCGTTCGCCGCCTGCGCATGCAGCGCTTCCAGCGTGCTGACGCAAACCTCAGGCTGATGCTCCATCAAGTTATCAAACGAGAAATGGCCTGTTGCGACGGCAATGGCAGGCAGGCCGTTGGCCTTCGCTGCCGCAATGTCAAACGGAGTGTCGCCCACTACGCAAACCGTGGCGTCTGCGCCCTTGCGCTCGCGCGCCTGCTTCGCCGCGTCTGCAATCATGTCGGCGCGTACAGGAAAGTTGTCAGCGAAGCCGCCGAAACTAAACCAATGGCGCACGCCCAGCACTTCCAGCTTCAGCCAGCCAATCGATTCCAGATTCCCCGTGCCTATGCCAAGCGCTGCGCCTCTGCGGTGCAGATACGCCAGCATCTCATCCACGCCCGGCATCTTTACCAGGTTCATCTGGTCGCGCTGCGCGGCAACGGATGTGCGCATATGCTCAAGCACGTCTTTCAGCATCGGCTCCCAATGTTCGGGATCGAGCTCGGCCAGCCGAAAGGCGTCGTAGAGAATGCCCGGATCGGTGTTCCCGCTGAGCGTTACGCCGTCGAGCACAAGCTCATGACCCATGACGCTGCGCACGCTCTCGAAGAATGACTGGTAGTGTATGCGGTCGCGGCTGCGCAACAGCGTGCCGTCAATGTCAAAGAGATAGGCGTCCTGACTGTCCCACAGGAAGCCGTCCTGAATATAAATGCGAGGGCTGCCGTCAGCCGCCTGCGCCAGCATTGTATCGATTGTGGTGGAACCCACCGGATCGTTTGCCATGGTCTCTGTCTTAAGAGTAAAGCAGAGACCATGGCTCTTGCGAATGCTTCAGCGCACGGCCTGCTTCACTTCAAATACAGGACGCTCGCTGCGCGGCGGGCGCTTGAGCCCGTTGCGGACCTGTGCCGGATCGATATCCAGCTCGGCGATGGTGCGGCTAAGCGTGTTGCGATGCATGCCCAGTTCCTTGGCGGCCTTACACTGGTTGCCCTTGTTATTCGCAAGTACAGTCAGCAGATAACGGCGCTTGAATTCGCGCACAGCTTCAGCATACGTAATGCCGCCCGTATGCATCGCTGCCACAAGGATTTCCAGTTCTCGTTTCACAAAAACCTCTCTCTCGCGCCGGGTATGTTCCCGGCTTTCTTGGATGTTGTTAAAGGCCCTGACGTGATCGCCGCCTCCGGTTTTAACCAATCCGGCTGCGCACCGCGGATCACTTTTACTCCCTCCCGTATTCGCTCACCGAGCTCAGCGGGAGTCACCACAGAAGCTTGATGCGCCGCCGACAAAAAGTACGGCGCTATCCGGGATCTCTCTAACCATGCGGCGTGAGGAAGAAATGCCGCGATGGCCATGATCCCCAGCGTCACCAATACACAGCCCTTCAAAAACCCGAAGATGGCGCCAATAAACCGGTCGGCCCATCCCAGCCCGATCGAGCGGACCGTCCAGCGAATGAGACGGCCCGCAAGCCCTGCAAGCACCATCACTACAATCGCAATCGTTACAAATGCGATTGCCTCCGCCACTCCCGGAGAATGCACCCACCGGTCAACCCACGGGAGCAGTTTCTGATAATTCCAGCTGGCGAGCAGCAATCCGAGCACCACCCCTGCCAGCGAGAACGCTTCTACGAAAAATCCATGTTTGGCCGCGCTCAGTACAGAAACGATCAGGATAATAACGATCGCCCAATCTATCAGTGCCATGCCCGGTCCCGTGCCCCTTACTAAAGCCCCAGCGTCTTTCCAGTCAGCAACTCGTAAGCCTGGATATATTTTTCCTGTGTCTTCTTCACCACATCCTCGGGGAGGCCAGGTGCAGGCGCCTGCTTGTTCCAGTGAATGCTCTCCAGATAATCGCGCACAAACTGTTTATCGAACGAGGGTTGCGCGCCGCCGGGCGCGTATTGGTCGCGCGGCCAGAAACGCGAAGAGTCCGGCGTCAATACTTCGTCAGCCAGAATGATGCCTTCCGCCGTTGTTCCAAATTCAAACTTCGTGTCGGCAAGAATCAGCCCGCGGCTCTCCGCATGATCCGACGCCTTTCGATAGATGGCAAGGCTCAAATCGCGCAGCGCCTGCGCGGACTTAGCGCCCACCAGCTCAACCATCTGCTCGAAGGAAATATTTTCATCGTGCTTTCCATGCAGGCTCTTGGTTGCCGGCGTAAAGATCGGCTCCGGCAGCTTATCCGATTCGCGCAGCCCGGCTGGCAGAGGAATGCCGCATACCGCGCCCGTCGCCTGATAATCCTTCCAACCCGATCCTGAAAGATAGCCGCGCACCACGCACTCGACCGGGAACATTTGCGCGCGCTTCACCAGCATCGAGCGGCCGCGCAGTTCCTCATCGTATGCGCGCAGTTCTTCGGGATACTCGCGAATGTCGGCCGTGATCAGGTGATTCGGAACGATGTCCTTCAGAAAATCGAACCAGAAGAGCGAAATCTGCGTCAGGACTTTGCCCTTGCCGGGAATGCCTGTCGCCAGCACATGATCGAATGCCGAAATGCGGTCCGTCGCCACTAATAATAGAAACTCGCCAACCGAGTACAAGTCGCGCACCTTGCCGCGCGCATGCAAAACAAGATCGCCGATTTCGGTTTCCAAGAGAGCTGGCAAGGGATTTGTACCTTTCGAAGTGTGGCTGAAAATTGATTCTGCTTCCACCGGAAGAGTTTGTCAACGCGTTCAAAGGCGCGAACAATGTAACGATGTAACGTCTTGTCACGAACGCTACATCGCTGTCAATAGTGAAGAATCAATTCAGAAGCAAAGAGGCGCACACAAAACAAATAGTTATTGCAGCTCGCTCATTTTGCTAATGCCGTATCGATGCCAATCCCATCGTGGACCCCCCTCTATAGGTCGATACAGCCTGGTGGGGACGGATGAATCCGCGATTATGCAGTAGCCCGCCGAGGCTCGTGCGCTCTTTCCAGCCCGCCCATGCGCACGCTTACAACCTTTGATACTCCCGGCTCCTGCATCGTCACGCCGTAGATCAGGTCCGCTGCGGTCATCATGCGCTTCGAGTGCGTGACCATCACAAACTGCGTGTCGGTCGCCATGCTGTGCAGCATGTCCGCCAGGCGGCCAACATTTGTCTCGTCGAGCGGCGCGTCCACTTCGTCCAGAACGCAGAACGGGCTCGGCTGGTACTGGAAGATACCCATCAGCAGCGAAAGCGCAGTCAGCGCTTTTTCACCGCCGGAGAGCAGAAAGACATTCTGCAATTTCTTGCCCGGCGGCTGCGCCACGATGTCGACGCCGCTGTCAGCCGTGTTCTCCTCGTCGGTGAGGCGCATGAATGCCTGACCCCCGCCAAAGAGCTTCGCAAACGTCATGCTGAAATTTTCATTGATGCGCACAAAGGCTTCGTCGAATTTGGTGCGCGAGATTTCGTCGATCTCCCTGATCGTTGCCTGCGTGTTTTCGATCGAGTCGAGCAGGTCCTTGCGCTGCGTTTCGAGGAACTGATGACGCTGCTCCGTCTCCTTGTATTCCTCCAGCGCCATCATGTTCACCGGTCCCATCGATTCAAGTTTCTGCTTGAATCCGCGGCAGGCTTCATCTTCCGCTGCCAGCGCTTCACCTTCGATACGGGCGACTTCCGTCTCCTCGCGCAACGCTGCAGCGTCGACGCCAAGATCGTTCAGGCAAGTCTCTTCCAGGTGCTTGATATCGGCGATGAGCGTGGCATCGCTCGAACTGTATTGGCTGCGAGTATCGCGCAGCGCATCGGTTTCAGCGCGCAGCGTCTTCAGCTTCTGCTCGGTTTCCGCGAGACGGGAGCGCAACGACTTGGCTTCTTCGCTCAGGCGCGCGACCTCCTGCTGTGCCTGCTCGCGCACCTGCGTCAGCTCTTCGCGTTGCACCGCAAGCTGCTCGTTCTCCTGTGTGCGCTGCTGCTGCTCGTTGTTCGCAGCCAGAAGTTGTTGTTCAATCTGTGCCACGCGACGCTCCAGGTCGCTGTACATGCGGTCAATGCGGGCGAAGGCAGCTTCCGCGCCTCGGCGGCGCTCTTCGAGGCCGGCAAGTTCTGCGGACATCTGCGCGGCTTCCTGCTGCGCTGCCTCGCGCGCTAGTCGCAACTCCTCGACCTGCTGTTGCACCTCTTCCAGCGATTTTTCCGCTGCCGCGTGCTCGGCCTCGCGCCGCGCAATCTCTTCACACCTCTGCTCGATGAAGGCCTGCTTCGCGTTGCGCGCATCCTTGTTGCGCTCGCTCTGCAGGTTCCATTCCTGTAAGCGCCGTTCCAGACGCTGCACTTCCGAATCCATCTGGCGCAGCGCGGCGCTCTGGTTTGCGCTCTCGCGCTCGGCATGATGCCGTTCTTCCGTCGTTGCATCCAGCTGCTTCGTCAGTTCCGCAAGCTCGCGGGACAGGGAAGCGGCAGCAATATCGGCCTGTCCCAGTTCTTTTTCTACGATTTCCAGTTTCTGCTGCGTGTCGCGCAGCTCGCGCTTCAGCGCCAGCGGACCCGCGGCGCTGGGCTTGCCGCCGGTCACCGTCACGTTGTGGAAGCATTCACCCGACGGCGCAAGAAAGAACGCATTCGGGTTTTCGAGCGCCAACCCGCGCGCCGTCTCGCCGTCCGGAGTCACATACCCGTCGCGCAGCTTCGGCAAAATCACCTCCAGCGATTTGCCAAAGCCATCGAGAACGCGGATGCAGTTCTTCAGCGGCACCACGCCTTGCTGCTGCTCGTAATGGCTGTCGTTGTTGCCGTTTCCGGCAAAGGAAAACTTTGCCTGCGAGTCTTCCGGATGAACAAGAAATGTCGCCCGCCCGTTCACATCTGTCTTAAGCAGGCGCATGCCCTCATGCGCCGCGTCCCAGCTCTTGACGACGATATAGTTCAACTCATCGCGCAGAAATTCGTCGACGACGTTTTCGTGCTGGCCGGTGACCTCAAGAAAATCAGCCAGCGTACCAACCGGAGCCAGCCCGCCGCCCAGCGAATTCGAGCGAAAGAGCTTGCGCACCGTGTCGGTGGAGTAGCTGTGCTCGCGAATCAGAGCATCGAGGGAGTCGCGGCGGCCCATCAGCGTCGCATTTTCAGCACGCAGCTGATCGCCGCGCTTCTTTGCTTCCATCTCCGCCGCGCGTTTTGTGGCAATCTCGTTGCGCAGGCCCTCAATCTCCGACTCAAGCCGCTGCAAAGTCTCGGTGACGGATTCGAACTTGATGGAAACCTGTCCGCGTTCCGAGCCCAGCGATTCCAGATCGCGCTTGACCGACTCCATTTCCGAGCCAAGCCGCTGCGCATCGCGGTCGAGCGCAGCCAGCGACTCTTCCGCCTGCGTCATCTGGTTGCGCGACTGGCCCACCTGTTGCATTAACTGCATCGCCTGCCTGCGCGCTGCTTCGACCCGCTGTTCAGCCGCGGCTACAGCCTGCACGGCTTCGCGCGCCTGCTGCTGCCTGGCCTGCGCCTGTTCGCGGAAGCCCTGCGCTTCAGCCGCAGCCGTTTCCAGAAACGCCCGGTTGGACTCGCGCTCGCTCTTCAGCCCTTCGGATTGCTGCCTGGCCTGCTCAAGTTCGGTTGTGCTGGCTGTCGCCCGCGCTTGCAGTTCAGCAATGCGTTCGCTGTTTGCATTCTGCCGCGATGTAGCCCGCTCCAGTTCAACGGCGCTCTGGCTCGCGCGCGTCGATGCTTCCTTGGCTGCGGCATCCAGATCGTACCCGCGCTGCATGTCTGCGGTGTGCTCGGCGTCCAGCGCTTCTACCTGTGTACTGTGCTCGTCGATCTTGCCGGTGAGGGAAGCAATCTCCTGCTCGAACTTCGCGTGCTCGGCGTCCATCTGCGCCATCTTGCTGGCAAGCACCACGCGCAGCCGTGTACGCATCTCATCGCGCAGCGCCGCGTAACGCTCCGCCTTCGCCGCCTGGCGTTTGAGCGAGGCCATCTGGCGTGTCACTTCTTCGAAAATGTCGTTGACGCGGGCCAGGTTCTGCTTCGCCTGTTCGAGACGCAATTCGGCGAGACGCTTCTTCGTCTTGAAGCGCGTGATGCCCGCCGCTTCTTCGATGATGGCGCGGCGGTCATGCGGTTTTGAACTGAGAAGCTGCCCGATGCGCTCCTGCCCGATGATGGCGTAGGATTCCGGCCCAAGGCCGGTGCCCATGAAGATGTCCTGAATATCGCGCAAACGACAGAGCTTGCCGTTGAGCAGGTATTCGCTGTCACCCGTGCGGAAGAGGCGGCGCGTGACGATGATCTCGCCTTGCTGCGGCGTCTTGCGGAACTTGCGACGGCGAATCTTGAGCACAACCTGATTGCCTGCCTGCGCATCTGCCGTCGCGTTCTCCGCGGCATGAATTTCTGCCGGAGCCTCGCCTTCAATCACCTGGCCGGGCTGCGTTTCAGCGATGATCTCATCGACCTCGGCGGCGCGCTGCTCGCGCAGTTTTTCTTCATCCCAGTCCGTGTCCAGTTCGTTTTCGATGACCACTTCCGGCTCGTCCAGAAGTGGGCCGCCCGCATATGCCTCCGGGTCGATCAGCGTGATCGAGACCTCGGCCATGCCCAGCGGCTTGCGGTCTCGGGTTCCGGCAAAGATGACGTCTTCCATCTTGCCGCCGCGCAGACTCTTGGCGCTTTGCTCGCCCAGCACCCACGTCACGCCATCCAGAATGTTGGACTTGCCGCATCCGTTGGGACCGACGACGACAGCGATGCCTTCGCCGGGCAGCGCCACCTCGGTGCGGTCGCAAAAGGACTTAAAGCCCAGGATCTGGATTTTTCTCAGCTTCAGCATGCGGATCTAACTCCTTCTAAAAACACCGGGAGGGTGCGCGAACAGGCTGCTTCCATCTGAAACTCTAGCCTTGCTGCAAGGTGGAATCAACACTCGCACCCCAACATCTTGTGGATAAGCCGTCCCAAATGCCACAAATAGGAAGGCATGACAGATTATTGTCTCAGAACTGGGCAAAGCCATCTCGTTCACAGCAATGAACTGTCATGAGGATCGTCGCGGAGAAACTGCCAGATACGTTCGAAACTAGCTCTTTTCGGGTGCAAAAACAAGCCAATTTCCGGCAAAAAGGTGCCCAGTTTGGTGCATTTTGGCGCTCTTAAAATACGCGCCATTGACACTCTATCCATAGGCAATCTATATATCAGGCATGGCCAAGAAATCTGAACTTCTTCCTGGAACGCTGGACATGCTGATTCTAAAAACGCTGACGCGCGCGCCTCTGCACGGCTATGGGATCGCGCAATCGATCAAACGGCTCTCGGACGACGTGCTGACCGTCGAAGAAGGCTCGCTTTACCCGGCGCTGCAGCGGCTTTTGTTGCAGGGATGGGTGAAGGCGGAATGGAAAAAGACAGAAACCAACCGCCGCGCGCGCTATTACACGCTTACGCCCGCAGGTCGCAAGCAGTTGGGCGAAGAGCTGTCGCAATTCGAATTGATGATTGCCGCAATTGGCCGGGTACTGCAGGACGCATAGGAGGTCGAATGGAGTCGCTGGGGCGCTTTTTCCGGAAGCTGAGGATGTTCCTCTGCCGTGAAAAGTTCAATCGCGAACTGGAGGAGGAGATGGCCTTCCATCGCGCGGAAACGGCGAAGGAGTTTCGTGTCGAGGGCGTGGCTTCTGAAGATGCCCGGCATGGGGCGAACCGTCGATTCGGGAATGACGCGCGGTTCAGGGACGAGAGCCACGAAACGGTCGCGTTCTGGTTTGAGGGGCTGCTGCAGGATTTTCGCTTTGCTCTGCGGCAGCTGCGCAAGAATCCCGGGTTTGCCGTGACGGCCATTCTCATCCTGACCTTCGGTATTGGCGCGAGCGTCGCGATCTTCGGCTTTGTCGATGCGGCGCTGATCAAGCCTCTGCCTTATAAAAATCCCAACCGGCTGGTTGTGCTGTTTGAGAGCATTCCGCTGGGTCCGCGTTTCCATCTTTCTTATCCTGACTATGTGGACTGGAAGCGGGAGAATACTGTCTTTCAGTCGCTGGATGTGTATGCGCCCTACGGCTTTATGTTGAGTGATCCAACGGGCACGCACAAGGCAGACGGAGCGCGCGTCAGCGACGGTTTCTTCCGCACGCTGGGCGTTGTGCCGGCGCTGGGACGCGACTTTCGTCCGGGCGAAGATCAGAAAAATGCACCGCGCACCGTTTTGTTGAGCTATTCGGCATGGCAGCGGCTTTATGGCGGAAGAAAAGATGTGCTGGGGCAGACCGTGATCCTTGATAGTCATCCCAATACAATCATCGGAGTTCTGCCGCGCGATTTTCATTACGCTCCCGCCGAGCCGGCAGACTTCTGGACGACTCTGCAGGACAACATCAGCGATTGCCGCGGCTGTCATGGGTTCTACGGAATCGCCCGACTCAAAGATGGCGTCTCCTTCCAAAGCGCATTTGCGAATATCAAGGGCATCGCCGACCAGCTTGCGCGGCAGTACCCGGATTCGAATCGCGACCAGAAGGCATTCATGCTGCCGATGAGCGAGGTGATTGTCGGCGACATCCGACCGATCCTGCTGGTGCTGCTGAGCGGCGCAGGGCTGCTGCTTTTGATCGCGACGGTGAATGTTGCCAGCCTTCTGCTGGTGCGCTCTGAGAGCCGCAGGCGGGAAATTGCCGTGCGCGGCGCGCTGGGCGCGTCGATGGGAAGGCTGATTCGGCAATTCGTGACTGAGGGGCTGGTGCTGGTGGCTACAGGAAGCGTTTTGGGGCTGGCTGCGGCATATGGCGGCATGCAGCTTTTCGCGCACTTGATTCCCAAGGACATGATGGCGGGCATGCCGTATCTGCATGGGCTCGGCCTCAACGCCCGGGTGCTGCTCTTTGGCTGCGCGATCTCGCTGGCGGCTGGGATTCTTTTCTCGCTCACACCCGCGCTGCGGTTGTCGCATTCAGAGATGCGGGAGGGGCTGACGGATGGCGGCCGGGGTTACGCCGGCACGATGTGGCGGCGCTTCGGCTCGAATCTGGTGGTGATTGAGCTGAGCACGGCGATGGTGCTGCTTGTAGGCGCAGGACTGCTGGGCAAGAGCTTCTATCGCCTGCTTCATGTGGACATTGGACTACAGCCTGATCATCTGGCGATGCTGACGGTGGGCGCAACGTCAGAGAATTACAAAAAAGACGAGCAGAGAATCGCATTAGAGCGGCAGCTTATCGGTCAGATTTCGGCTTTGCCGGGCGTGAAATCCGCCGCCCTTTCAACCCGGCTGCCGATCGGTGACGGCGACGGCACTGCCGGATTCCGCATTGTGGGGCGGCCGTATCATGGCGAGCATATGGAAGTAGCCATCCGGAAGGTAAGCTCCGGTTATTTCGCCACGATCCAGGCGCAGCTGTTGCGCGGACGCTATTTTGGCGAAGATGAAGATAATTCCAAACCACAAGTTGTGGTGATTAACGAGACGATGGCGAAGCAGTACTTTCCGGGCGAAGATCCCGTAGGGAAGAAGATCGCCTTCGACATCGACAAGCCTAAGGAATATCTGCACATCGTCGGCATTGTGAAGGACCTGCAGGAAGGACAGCTGGATGCGGCGCCGCGCGGCGCGATGTATGTTGCATACAATCAGGGTCCGGATAATTTCTTTTCCATCGTCGCTCGCACGTCGCAGGATGAGGAGTCGATCCTGCCCGCTATGACTTCCATCATTCGCCAGATCGATCCGAGTATTGCAACCTTTGGAGGATCGACGATGAGCGAACGCATCCACGATTCTCCCTCTGCATATTTGCACCGCTCGGCGGCGTGGATCGTAGGAGGCTTCGCTGGACTTGCGCTTCTGCTCGGCGTGGTTGGACTTTATGGAGTCATCGCGTACTCCGTCAGCCAGCGAACGCGCGAGATCGGAGTGCGCATGGCGCTGGGCGCGCAGCGCGGCTCTGTCTACCGGCTCATTCTGGGAGAAGCGGGATGGCTTACGATTGTCGGGATCGCTGCCGGGCTTGCCGTTTCCCTTGCAGCGGCGACGCTCATGCGGAAGCTATTGTTTGGCGTGCAGGCGTGGGATGCGCCGACGCTGATTGCTGTTGCGGTGGTGCTGGCGCTTTGCGCGCTGCTGGCCAGCTACCTGCCGGCACGGCGCGCGGCATCGGTGAATCCTGTCGAGGCTCTGCGCGCGGAGTAGGAAAGCAGATCCTTCACTGCGCTCAGGATGACAGCATCGGTAACAGGCTCACGGTTTCTGCGTGGGCCTGAGCAGCACTTCGCTGACAAACGACTGCGGGGCCTGCGTCACCAGCATGGCCACGACGTGGGCCACATCGCCGGGCTGGATCTTTTTATCCGGATTCTTGCCGCTGCTGACTCCGCCGAAATGCGTGTTCACCGATCCGGGCGCGACTACCGAAACGCGGATTCCATGAGGGCGCAGCTCTTCGGCGACAGAGTACGTCAGCCCGTTCAGGCCCCACTTCGAGGCGGAGTAGGCTGCTCCATTGGGCAGCGGGTTATGCCCGGCGAGCGAGGAAATATTAACGATATGGCCTGAGCCGGCGCGAATCATGATGGGAGCGAACGCCCGGATCATCAGATACGGCCCGCGCAGATTTGTCGCCATTTGTTGGTCCCATTCCGCGGGAGTCATCTCATACAATGGTTTACCGATCAGGCCAATGCCGGCGTTGTTCACCAGAATGTCGCAGCGCTGATAGTTGCGCTCGACCTCTTCAGCCAGGTTTGCGACGGACCGTTCGTCCAGCAGGTCGAGACGTGCCGCCTGCGCCGAGCCGCCGTCGGCCGTGATCGCTTGCTGAACGCGTTCCAGATG
>Ga0335072_10001541_pt1 | contig 37294 bp, 31 predicted proteins | sample Lox_Sample_21_FD_206725 | JGI IMG/M metagenome (GOLD analysis project Ga0335072, IMG submission 206725) | Soil microbial communities from Loxahatchee National Wildlife Refuge, Florida, United States - Lox_Sample_2.1 | ecosystem: Environmental > Terrestrial > Soil > Wetlands | place: USA... | reverse complement strand
GCCGTCGTCGGCCCCGGCCTGATCGTGATGTGCGGGGACAACGACGCCGGCGCCTTCTCCACCTACGGCCAGACCGGGCAGGACTACGGCACCAAGCTGCTGTGGGTGCTGCTCCTGCTGGTGCCGGTGCTGCTCGTCAACCAGGAGATGGTGGTACGCCTCGGGGCGGTCACCGGCGTCGGCCATGCCCGCCTGATCGTCGAGCGGTTCGGCCGCTTCTGGGGCTGGTTCTCGGTGATCGACCTGTTCGTGCTCAACTTCCTCACGGTCGTCACCGAGTTCATCGGCGTGAGCCTGGCGCTCGGCTACTTCGGCGTGTCCGACCGTATCGCGGTGCCGATCGCGGCCGTCGCGCTGGTGGCGATTACAGCCACCGGCAGCTTCCGCGCGTGGGAGCGATCGATGTTCGTGTTCGTGTTCGGCAACCTGCTCGTCGTGCCGCTGTTCTTCCTCGCCCACCCGGGCGGCGGTCAGGTGATACACGATTTCTTCATCCCCGGGATCGAGGGGGGCGCGACCTCGACCTCGGTGCTGCTGATCATCGCGATCGTCGGCACCACGGTGGCGCCGTGGCAGCTGTTCTTCCAGCAGTCGAACATCATCGACAAGCGGATCACGCCGCGGTGGATCAACTACGAGCGGACGGACACGGTGATCGGGGCGTTCGTCGTCGTGATCGGAGCGGGGGCGGTGCTGTCGGTCGCTGCCTTCGCCTTCGCGGGGACGCCGGCGGCGGGCCACTTCACCGACGCTGGGGGGGTTGCGGAGGCGCTGCGCCACTACGTGAGCCCGGTGGCGGGGGCGTTCTTCGCGATCGTGCTGCTCAACGCGTCGATGATCGGGGCGGCGTCGGTGACGCTCGCCACGTCCTACGCCTTCGGCGACGTCTTCGGGGCGAGCCACTCGCTGCACCGCGGCGTTCGCGACGCGAAGCTGTTCTACGCGACGTTCACGGCGATGGTGGCGGCGGCGGCGGGGATCGTGCTGATCCCGGGCGCCCCGCTGGGCTTGATCACGACCTCGGTGCAGGCCCTGGCGGGGGTGCTGCTGCCGAGCGCGACGGTGTTCCTGCTGCTGCTGTGCAACGACCGGGAGGTGCTTGGGCCGTGGGTCAATGCCCCCTGGCTGAACGCGCTGGCGGCGGTGATCGTGGGCCTGCTGGTGGAGCTGTCGCTGGTGCTGGTGGCGACGACGGCGTTCCCTCAGGTCGACGTGACCAGGCTCTTCCTGTACCTCGGCGTCGGCCTGGTGGTGGCGCTTGTCGCGATCGGGGTCTACGTGATGCGCGGTCGCGCCCCGGCGGCGGCGCTGGCGCGGCTGGCGGGCGGTGGGGGCGAGGCCAGCCGCCAGGCGGCCCGCGAGTCGCGGGAGCGGCGTCAGAGCTGGACGATGCCGCCGCTGGCGCTGCTGGAGCGGCCGGTGTGGTCGCCGGGGCGGCGGGCGGCGATGCTGCTGATGCGCGGCTACCTGGTGGTGGCGGTGGCGCTGCTGGTCGTCAAGACGGTGCAGCTGGGGCATTGAGGGCCGCGGACGGGCCTGGCCGCCCGCGCTCCGGTATGGGCAGACGGAGCTCGCGGATGCACACCGGCGGGCCTCTGTTCAGGCGGTACAGGCCGCGATCAGGTCCTCCGGTGTTAGTCGGACGTCCAGGCCGTCGACGGAGAATCCGGAGCGGGATACGCCAACCAGCCGGGTCTGGTCGTCGGCGCCCGGAACGAGGGCGCGCTGTTGGATCAGCCTGGCGAGGTCGCGGCGATCGAAGTCGTCGCGCTGGCGCCACTTGATGGAGCCGGTGAAGTCGATGATCTCGCTGCCCGTCTGACGGCGCCCGCCGACGAGGTCGACCTCGACGCTGTTGTCGCGGTTCCAGAAGGCGCCGACGAACTCCCCGGCGCCGAGGCGCGGATCGGGCAACAGCGCCTGGACGGCGTCGCGTACGAGCGGCTCGATGGCGCGGCCGGCGAATGCCGCCCAGGACTCGCGGATCTCGCCCAGGACGACGTCGCCGCGTCCGCGCTCCAGGGCGGGGATGCCGCGGCGGATGAAGCGCAGCCAGAAGCGCAGGTATGGGTCCGCGACGTGGTAGCGGGCGAGCCGCGGGCGTGGCTGGGCGGAGTAGGGCAGCGCCCTGTCGACGACGCGCTTGGCGATCAGCGTCGCGAGGGTCGTCTCCAGGGTCCTGCCGGACATCCCGGCCCGCTTCAGGATGCCGGTGAACGTTCGCTCGCCGGCGCCGATTGCCTCGAGGGCGTCGCGGGCCTTGAGCTCGACTGGGAACTCGGCGCCGAGCGAGCGCTCGCCGAGGACGATGAGCGGTGACTCGGGGTTCTGCAGCTCGTGGCGCAGGAACCTCCAGAGGTCCTCGCCGGGGCGCCAGATCTCGGCGAGCCGGGGGAAGCCGCCGATCGTCATGTAGGCATCGAAGACGCCTGCGGCGGGCAGGGAGAGCATGTCGCCGATGGCGGCCGGCGAGAGCGGGCCGACGGCCATCTCGTGCAGGCGCCCGTACAGCGGTCGCCCGTACTCGCCGAGGGCGCTCATCATGGAGACGTCGGAGCCGATGAGGATGAGCAGGACGGGCGATCCCTCCAGCCGCCGGTCCCATTGCTTCTGCAGGATGGCCTCGATGGCGGGTTCGCTTTCGAGGAGGAAGGGAAGCTCGTCGATTACCAGCACCAACGGCTGCCGCCCGGCGGCGGCCTCGCCGGCGAGGATGGCGAGCGCGGCGTCCCACGAGCCGAGCGGCCCGGCGGCGATCGCCGCGCCGTTGGGCGCCGGGGATGCGAGCTGCTCACCGAAGTTGCGCAGCTCCTCGGCCGGGCTCTGCCGGGAGGCGGTGTAGAAGACGGCTCTGGCCTGGCTGCGCCGGATGAACTCCTCGACGAGGCGGGACTTGCCGATCTGGCGCCGTCCGCGCAGCGCCAGCATCCGGCCGGAACCGCTGCGAGCGACGTGGTCGAGGTGCTCGCGTAGACGGACGAGCTCGGTCTCGCGACCTATGAACCGTTTCGCAGGCATGAGTGAAGTGTAGCGAAGTAAACACTCCTAGACTAAACTTATGTCTCGCTATATTTTCGGGGAGGTGGGGACGAGGGAGGAGCCGACACGGGGCATCCTTGCAGCGCATCTCGCCGACGGCGCGCCGCCGGGGCCCCAGCCGGGCCGGACGGCTCGCGATTCTCGGCATTGGCAGGCGCCGGCGTCGAGGGACGACTCGAGCTGCAGACGACGGTGCGGCGAGGCCCTATGTTGCATTGGTGGCGCCCTTCTGGCTTTCGATCGCCGTGCTCTCGCTCGTCCAGGGCGCGCTGGTGGCGCTGGCGGGCAGTGGCGCGCCGCTGCGGATACCGTGGGTGCAGCGGCGACGGGGACGGCTCTGGGCAGCGGTGCCGCCGCTTTCGGTGATCCTCTTCGTATTCGTCGCGCGGGCGGCGACGACTGCCAGCGCAGACAGCCTCACCTATCTGGCGCTGGTGGCGGTGCCGCTGCTGGCGGCGCTCGCCCTGGGTCTGCTGATGCGCGGCGCACGACCCGTATTTGCGCTGGCCGTTGTGCCCTTGTTCGCTCTTGCCTGGGCAGACCGCACCGGCCTTGCCGGCCAGGCCGCGGCGGTCGCTCTCTCTGGTCTCAGCTGCGTAGCCCTCGGGGTGCTGCTGGCCGCGGTGACCCCGGCACGGTGGCTGGCGGCGGGCATCGTGCTGATGGCCTGCGCGGACGCGGCGCTGGTGATCTCCGAACTGCTCCAGCACCCCAACGAAGCGCTCAACGCGGCCCATCCCGCGGCCGGCCTGCCGCGCCTGCAGGCGGCGGTGTTCGGCGCGGCGGCGATGGGCTACGGCGACCTCTTCGTCGCCGGCGTCCTCGGCGGCCTGCTGGCGCGGCGGACGGGAGATCGCTGGGCCGCGCGCGGCGCGCTGCTGGTGGCGGGATTCGCGTTGACGTTCGACCTGCTGTTCTTCGCCGTCGACGTGCTCCCGGCGACGGTGCCGGTGGCGGCGGCGCTGATCGTGGTCGTGGTGTCGCGGCGGCGCGTTGCGGGTGGCGCTCAGCCATCGAGCGGGAGACGACGGCCGTCGTCGAGTGGGCAGGGCGGTGTCGAGCTGGCGGTGCGACACCCGAAGCGGGAATATGATCCTGCAGAACGAGACTGATAAACTTAACTTCTTGACGGCTCGGATACAGGTGATCGCGTGGCGCGCTGTTCGGCTGGCGGTCAGCTGTTTGACGGCTGCGGTGCTGGTGCTGGCGGGGACTCAGGTGGCGGGGGCCATCAACTCCTCTGCGCTTCACATGCACCCGCAGTCGGCGTCGGTGGCGCCGCGCTTTCAGCCGCGCTCGGTGACGTTCCCCACGAGCCGCATCGGTTGGGTGCTGGGGACCGTTCGGTGCGGGCATGACAGAAGGTGCCTTGCGCTGCGCGAGACCAAAGATGCGGGGCGTTCATGGGCGGTGAGGCCCTTCCCGCCGTCGCTTGCCGCAGCGATCCGTCGGGCGCCCGGAGGTGTCCAGGCGCAACTCGATGGCGAGGGCTCGCTGAGCATCCACTTCGCGGATGCCAGAGACGGATGGATCTACGGTGCGCTCGGCGCTCACCCCCTGCTGTGGTCTACCCATGACGGGGGTCGAACGTGGAGCCGGCGGTCGCTGCACGTGGCGAGGGCAGGAGGCGAAGGGCCGATTCTCGCGTTGGCGTCTGCCGCGGGCACGGCCCGTCTGATGATGTCGGCGATCCCAAACGGCGTAAGAGTCGAGAGCTCGCCGGTCGGAGTCGATCGGTGGAAAATCTCCGCCACGCCCCACCTCGGGCTGCCTGCTGGAGGTGCGCAGCTGTCTGGCGCGATTGTCCTGGAGGGCCGCGCGGGCTGGCTCGTTGAGGGCAACGACCGCGGAACGACGGGCAGCGCGCGCCTCAACGGCAGAGGTCAGTGGGTACGTTGGACTTCTCCGTGCGCGCAGGTCGGCAACAGCCTTGCGGTCCCCGCTGCCTCAGACCCGCAGAATCTCGTCGCGGTATGCGTCATGGGAGGATTCGCTTATCCGCTGTCCCCCGCCGCCCCGCCCGGCGCGACGCTCGACTCGAGCTGGCTCTACCGTTCCACCGACGGCGGCGAGTCCTTCCATGCTGGCCCCGAGCTGGGTGGGCGGAGAACGTCGTTTGAAATCCTCGTCTCGCCCAGTCCCGGAGTCCTCCTTGTCACACGGTCTGGTGCGCACGGCCAGGACCTCGGTGAGAGCGTTGACGGCGGTGCACACTGGACGGTCGTCTACCGGGGAGCGGTGCGGTCCATTTCGTTTGCGACCTCGACACAGGGTTTTGGTCTCGTCGAATCACCCAGCGGCACGATGTTCATGATCGCCACGGCTGACGGCGGGCATCATTGGATGCGTGTCAGCTTCTGATCGCCGGCTGTTCGCCGCGTTCGTCCGCAAGGCCAGGCAGCCTGCGATTGGGGGAGATGATTTCGTGATTGGCGGGCCATGTAATCGATTGGCCGTCATCGATTAGGAGGTGCGGCGACGATGGAGAGGTCGTGCGGGTCGGGGTTGTGCTGGGTTGAGTTGGGGATCGTCCGCGCGGGCGGTCGGTGTCTCTGGGCATGACGGCGCGGGCGTCCGTGCCCGCTTTACGGGGCGCCGGGCTCTGATGTCGGCAAGGCGGGGCTGTGATCGAGCAGGGCCGAAGAGACACGGCCGCCGCTGCCAGGTGTCGCCTCCGCTCGGCCGTCGTCGCCCACTCGCGGGTGGTGTACGTCGCGGGGCTCGGGAGTGACGCCCGATCGGAGGCGACACCGGCGGCGACCTGCGGGTTCGGTGGTAGGGCGAACAGGGTGTCGCGTCTGCTGTTTCACGATGTCGAGGGGGCCGGTGGCTGGCGGCTGGCATCGTGCTGATGGCCTGCGCGGACGCGGCGCTGGTGATCTCCGAACTGCTCCAGCACCCCAACGAAGCGCTCAACGCGGCCCACCCCGCCGCCGGCCTGCCGCGCCTGCAGGCGGCGGTCTTCGGCTCGGCGGCGAGGGGCCACGGCGACCTCTTCGTCGCCGGCGTCCTCGGCGGGCTGCTCGCGCGAAGGGCATGGGCGACGCGCGGGGCGCTGCTGGTGGCGGCGTTCGCCTGACCTTCGATCTGCTGTCCTTCGCCGTGGACGTCCTCCCGGCGATGGTGTCGGTGGCGCTGATCGCGGTCGCGCGGCAGCCGCGCGGTGAGGCAACCGAAAGTGAGTCGCCGCTGGTTGCCCGAGCCCCGTAACTGGGGACAGTTGCCGAGGGACTGATCTGCCTAGCGTCGCTCGATTTGTACCAAGGCGCTGATATCTAGCGTGTGCACCCTACAACATTTCATCTACAAGCGGTAGCCGTGACTGGCCGAGCAAGTCCCGATTCCCTTCCTTCCAAGCAGTCCATGCCTCGGCAAGATCTTCGGGCTCGGTGGTATCGCGAAGATTCTGTAGGTATGCGTTCTTGAAGTCGGCTACAAGTCCCATTAATTGGGCGTCATGCATGTTCTCTTTCTCAATGCGCACCAAACCGTCCAAGACAGCTGCTCCTCGCTTCCCTTCCTCCTCGTCTAGCTCAATTGCGAGATCGACAGTCGTTAAAAGCGGCTGTCGTGCATCTCCTTGGGTAAGAACCAATAAATCTCCCAACATCACTGGATCGAGCGGCTGCCACCGTGCGCGCCCCTCTGCGGTAGTGAGTCGTAGGTGCAGTTTATCCCATGTGCAAAAAATTCGGACCAGCTCTCCAGAGTTCTCAGCCTCCATCAATTGAGCGATCACCGCTGCGTCATGCTCTAAAAGTCGACCTCGTCTGGTTATCCCTAGTTCATTGACTGTAAAACTGACCGCCTCCTCGGCTTCCCGGCGCACCTCCTCTGGGGCCGACGGGAGGTCCGAAGGTCGGATGCCGTAACGAGAAAACCGGGTTCCGAGTTCTACGGCTACTGCTCTCACGCGTCGTTCCGGTGCACCGTTACGGCGTACGTAGCCGAGGCTCTGCGCGTATCTCCCAAAATCTCCCGATATAGACCCCCTCGCTACTAACTGACTGAAGTGAGCAACATACGCATTTTGGGAATAGCATAGGTCAGGGTCGGTCCCCAGCAGCGGCGCATACCACTCGACGGCCTCGACGAGATGCCCCGCGGACTCCTCAAGGTATTGGCTAGGAAGTCGAAGGGGTATGTCACGAGTTTCGGCGAGCTTGTAGACCCGCACCGCCGCTGCCGAGTATCGACTGGTGACGCCTTGGTATAGCAGACCCAACAACATGGGTATGGCGACACTGGCGTCGAGATGAATCTCGGCGCCACCATCGACGCCGAATGCCCGCTCGAGCTGGTTCGTTGAAATAGATACCAAGCTTACGAACAGCTCGCCTGCCATTAGCACGCTACCGATCTCCGAGTTGCTTACCAACTCTGCCAGTCGCCTTACGGCCGGCATGATTAACTCCTCGGGCAGCCGGGTGTTCATAAGTTCGTTTGTTAGATATTTGAGCCTGGCCTTGAGTTGATTGCGGATCGGAGCAGGATCCGTGCCTGTCCCGACGGCGTTGGCGGTGGCTGAAGCCGAGAGCATAAAGAGGGCGCCGGCACTGGCCAAAACTGATTGGGAGATGCGCTCGAGCTCCGCTCCGAGAAGCCCAAGTTCACCGAGATAATGGGTAATCTCTCGCTCAAGGGTTCTCCATTGTCTCTCCCGAAGTACGCGGAGCATGCGAAAATCCTCAAGTACGCTATTGGTGGCCACTAGACCCGTACTTGAGCTCTGGAGTCTCTGCTTTTGGAGCATTCGATCAACTGCTGAAGTAATTAGACTCTTCTGATCCTCGATAAGTTGAAGTACGGTCAAGACTTCAGTTTCTACGATATCGCGAGCGGCCGTTTCGTGATCAACTAGATAGCTGAGAATAGTCTGTTCTATAACCGACTGTCTAAAGCGCTCTGTGGCTTCTCCGAACAAGGCGAAAGCGCACGCGGCATCTTCCTTCAGCGTAGATCGCCCGATGGCCTCCGGACGGCGATCTTGCTCAGTAATGTGTAGGGCTAGGAGTACCTGATTGGCTTCGCCTGCCTCGTAGAATGCGCTAGCCATTTGTCGAGCATCAACCGATCGCAAGGTAGTCTGATGATCTGCCCATAGCTCATCGATTACCTTGGCGACATCAACTGATGCTCTCTCATGTGAGCTAAGGTAGATGACCGTTGCTAGACCGAGTGCCTCTTTGGCTCGGCGGGCGTCGGCCTTCATCTTTGATTGCCAGTCGCTTCGCTGGACCGTTGCAGCCACTGCGACTGGCGTCCTGTTGGAACCCTGCATTCGCACCCAGAAGTCGTTGCCGCCGTCATTGCGTCCATCGGCGAGCTCGACTTCTCGATAGCCACGCACGACGAGATATCTCAAGGCAATCTCTCGGAACTCGACGAAGTCGGCCGATTCGATAAGGCGGGTCAGCGCGCCGAGGTTCATCGACTCTACGATACTGGGATCCCGGATCGGATGATGACGACCGTGCGACGTCCGCGTGACCCCACCGCCGATGACCCCGCAGGTCGCCGCCGGTGTCGCCTCCGATCGGGCGTCACTCCCGAGCCCCGCGACGTACACCACCAGCGAGTGGGTGACGACGGCCGAGCGGAGGCGACACCTGACAGCGGCGACCGTGTCTCCCTCGGCCCTGCCCGATCACAGCCCCCGCCTTGCCGACATCGGAGCCCGGCGCCCGTAAAGCGGGCAAGGATGTCCGCGCTCTCAACGCCCGGGGATCCCGACCGCCCGCGCGGACGATCCCCAACTCAACCCGGCACAACCCCGACCGGCACGACCCCACCGGCCGCGCCGGACCCTAGACCTGAAAGACCCCGTCGCGCTGCAGGACCTCGCCATCGACGCTCAGGGTCCCGCCCTGGCGGAGGTCGCAGATCATGTCCCAGTGAAGCGAGGACTCGTTGACCCCGCCGGTCTCGGGGTAGGAGCGCCCCAGCGCGAGGTGGACGGTGCCGCCGATCTTCTCGTCGAAGAGGATGGAACGGGTGCCGCGGGCGATGGCGAAGTTGGTGCCGATGCCGAGCTCGCCCAGCCGCCGGGCGCCGGGGTCGGAGTCGAGCATCTGGTGCAGGAGGTCCTCGCCGCGGTCGGCGGTGGCGTCGACGACGCGGCCCTCCTCGAAGCGCAGCTGGACGCCGGCGACCTCGCGCCCGCCGTAGGTGGTGGGGAGGTGGAAGGTGATGGTGCCCTGGGCGGAGTCCTCGACGGGCCCGGTGAAGAGCTCGCCGTCGGGCATGTTGCGCCTGCCGTCGGCGGCGATGAAGCGGCGTCCGGCGATGGACAGCCGGAGGTCGGTGCCGGGTCCCGCGATGTGGACCTCCTGGCGGCCCTCGATCCACTCGGCGAGCCGGTTGACCTCGCCGGCCTGCTCGCGCCAGGCGGCGACGGGGTCGTCGCGGTCGCAGAGGCAGGCGGAGTAGAGGAAGTCCTCGTAGGCGGAGAGGCTCATCTCGGCGTCGGCGGCGTAGCCGTTGGTGGGGTACTGGCAGAGCGCCCAGCGCAGCTCGCCGGCGGCGGAGCGGGCCATCATGCGCTCCATGACCTCGGCGTTGGCCCGCTGGCGGCGGACCTGGCGGTCGGGGTCGACCTGGGAGAGCTCGCGGGGGTTGGCGTCGGCGAGCACCCGGATGCGTACGTCGGCCTGCTCGACCAGCAGCCGGGCGACGGGGGAGACGTGCTCGAGCTGGGCCTCGTCGGCGAGGGCGAAGAACGACGACTGGGCGCGCTCGGGGGTCATCAGGACGACGGGGTTGGCGCCGGCGCGGAGGACCTCCTCGTAGATCGCCTGGATGAGCTCCTCGGCGGGGCTTTCGCCCTCGATCGAGCAGAGCTCCCCGGGCTTGACCTCGGTGGAGTAGCGGACGAGCACTTCAGCGAGCCGCTGGGCGCGCAGATCGGGCATCGGCGGCAGATTACCCCGCGGCGGAGCGTGGGAGCGGCAGCACCTCGCCGTCGCGCTCGGTGGCGAGCGGCCGCGGGGCGAGCTCGATCGGGGGCGGCGCGCCGACGCCGCGCTCGGAGCCGATCCCGGCCTGCTCGATGGAGCGCAGCTGGGGGATGACGCGGCGGTCGAAGGAGCCGACGGCGTCGTTGTAGGCGCCGACCGCCGAGCCCAGCTGGCGGCCGACCTTGGCGAGGTGCTCGGCGAACTTGCCCAGCCGGCGGTGCAGCTCGCGGGCGGAGCTGGCGATCTCGCGGGCGGACTCCGCTATCTGCTCCTGGCTCCAGCCGTAGTGGACGGCGCGCAACAGGCCGATCAGCGTCGTCGGGGTCGCCATGAGGACCTGCTGCTGGACCCCGTACTCGAGCAGCCCGGGGTCGGCGGCGAGGGCGGCGTGGTAGATGCCCTCGGAGGGGACGAACATGACGACGAGTTCGGGGGAGTCGGCGAACTGCTGCTGGTAGCCCTTGGAGGCGAGCCTGGAGATGTGCTCCTGGGTCTGGCGGGCGTGGCGGAGCTGCAGCTCGGCGGCGCCCTCGGCGGGCGCCTCCAGGGAGGCGAGGTAGGCGTCGAGGGGGACCTTGGAGTCGACGACGATCAGCTTCTCCCCGGGCAGGCGCACGATGAGGTCGGGGCGCAGGCGGCCCTCCTCGCCGTGGACGGTGTGCTGCTCGAGGAAGTCGCAGTGGGCGACCATCCCGGCGAGCTCGACGACGCGGCGCAGCTGGATCTCGCCCCAGGAGCCGCGCGCCCCGGGGCGCTTGAGCGCGGAGACGAGCTCCCCGGTCTCCCGCCGCAGGGTGTCGGTGCCGGCGCTCAGCGCGCGGACCATCTCGGCGAGCTGGGTCTGGGAGTCGCGGCGCTCGCGCTCCAGGCGCCCGAGCTCGCTCTCGACCTTGGCGAGCTTCTCGTGGACGGGCGCGACGAGGTGCTCGATGGCCTGGGCCCGGGCGGTCATCTCGCCCGCCGCCCGCTCCTCCTCGGCGCGGCGCTGCTCGGCGAGGCGGGCCGCCAGGGAGTCGCCGGTCTGGGCGAGGACGTCGCCGGAGATCGACTTCATGGCGTCGCGGAGCTGCTCGCGGCTGGCGCGGGCGAGCCACGTCGCGCCAGCGGCTCCGGCTAGGATGCCGAGAAGTAAGAACAGGACCGTCATGGCCACCAATGTGACATCCCAGCCGGACGACCTCGCCGACGGCTACGCCGACGTCGGCGGCGGCATCCGCCTGCACTACGTCGAGGCCGGCAGTGGGCCGCTGCTGGTCCTCCTCCACGGGTTCCCCGAGTTCTGGTACTCCTGGCGTCGCCAGATCCCGGCGCTGGCCGCCGCCGGCTTTCACGTGGTGGCGCCGGACATGCGCGGCTACAACCTCTCCGACAGGCCCGCCGACTGGCGCGCCTACCGCCTGGAGGCCCTCGCCGGTGACATCGCCGGGCTGATCCGCCACTTCGGCGACGAGCCGGCCTACCTCGCCGGGCACGACTGGGGCGCCGCCGTGGCCTACGGCGTCGCGATGTACCACCCCGACGTCGTCCGCCGCCTGGCGATCCTCAACGTCCCCCACTTCGAGCGGATGCTGGCCGGCTTTCGCACCCTGCGGCAGCTGCGCAAGAGCTGGTACATGTTCTTCTTCCAGATCCCCGGCCTCCCGGAGGCGCTGCTGCGCAGAGACGACTACTCCTTCGCCAAGCGCTCCCTGCGGGCCGACTCGCCGGGGTCCTTCAGCGACGAGGACCTGGAGCGCTACGTCGAGGCCTGGTCCCAGCCGGGGGCGCTGAGCGGGATGATCGGCTACTACCGCGCCGCCCTGCGCACCTCGCCGCGCTCGGCCACCAGCCGGCTGCGCCCGATCGCGGCGCCGACGATGGTGATCTGGGGCCAGCGCGACCGCCACCTCGGGGCGGAGCTCGCGGAGCCCTCGCCGCGGTGGGTGCCGGACGTCCGGATGGAGTGGATCCCGACGGCCACCCACTGGGTGCAGCACGAGGAGCCCGAGCGGGTCAATGCTCTGCTGGGCGAGTTCTTCGGCGCCGGCCGGTCGGAGCAGGGCGCGGCGGGCTGAGCGGGGCCGCCGGGCCGGTTCTGCCGCGTCTGGTGTGCGGTCCGGGTATCGGGCCGGGTGCTGCCGGTTTGGGCGTGGGGGATGGGCGAGGGCTTGCTTTTGGGATCGTCCGCGTGTCTGGTGGGGTCCACGGGCGCCGTGCGAGCGGGCATCCGTGCCCGCTCACCGGGCGTGGCTCTTTGGACAGGGGCGCCGGGCGGGGCGATCGACGGGCCTCGTCGCTTGGGCCACGGGCGCTTGGGGATCGATCTCCGCTCGGCCGTCGTCGCCTTCGACGCGGGTGGCGTGTCTTGCTGTGTGCCGCGAGTGACGGCCGATCGGAGATCGATCCCGGGCGCCCTGCGCGGTTGTGGTCGGGCGCTTGGGCAAGGTGTGAGAGGAGGTATGCGTGGCTTTTCTCCTCCTCCTCCTCATCCTCCTCTCCTACGGCCGCTTCTCGTCCAACTCAGGCGTCTTGTTGGCCACGCTGGTGCGCCTGCTTTCCGTGCAAAGCGAGGCTGAGGACGTATCGCTGCGCTGGGCGGGTCTAGGGGTGAGACCGGGTCTGGCCGCTACGATGGCTAGCGTGGCCAAGCACCCGCGGGCGTCGGTGCCGTCGGATGAGTCCTTCGTTGCCAACTCGATCGCTCGACGCAGCGTCCTCGTCCGCATGACCGACGGAGCGCATCAGCTCCTTCGCGGATTAGTTACATCCAGCACGGTTCCTGTGGAAGACTTCCGCTTGGCGCTACCATGACGTTTCGCCAAAGGACTCGACGAGATCGAGCAGTCGACTAGGAGCGGGCGTGCCCGAGAACGAGATTGACATCAGCGCCGAGTTCGGTGCGGCTATTGAGCGGTTTCGCACCGCGTGGAGGGCGTATGCCGACATGATCAAACCCGACAAGGTCGAGAAGGAAAAGGAACTCGACCACAACGTACTGGAACGGCTGAATTACTACAACGACCCTAAGAACTCGCGACATCCAGACATCATCAAGCTCGCCAACGGGATCCGAGCGGACATGCTCCTACTCGACTTCTCATCGATGGTGACAGGTCCCAAGAGCGTCCTCGCGGCCCGGGTGGCCGTCGACGAGCGTCTGGAAGTCCTGACAGCCGAACTAGGACGGGTCCTTGAGGCGCTTCCGGCGCTGCCACCTCTGATGATTGAGACGCTCACGAAGATCACACAGGCGGATGTCGGCGCTTGGACTGCGATTCGCACGGAAGCTGAAAAGGAAGCCGCTGCGGCGGCAACGGAGGGCATCGTTCTCGCTCACGCCTTCGCAGCCTTGCTCGAGGCATCGGTGGACGCCATCGAGCTCCGGACCAACGCCCTCGAGCACTATGCCGGTGACACGCCGTCACGGGCTAACACGATCATTGAGGCAGCCCTCGAGTCTCTGACCGAGGTGACCGCCGCCGAAGTGGCTCACCGTGTGCTCAAGGATTTCCTCAACATCGCCGCCGCCCCTGCCGCAGCGATCGTCAGTTTTGCCGAGGTGGTCTATGCCGTCCGGAGTCGCGTCGGGAAGATCCCGGAGTACTACAAGGCTGGCGACGTCGACGAGCTGTACTTCCTACGCGACGGCCTCGGAGCCTCTCAGGAGCTCGCATCCTCACTCGAGGAAGCGCTGGGCAAGCTGCCCAGCATGTAGCTGCTCCTCGTCCGTGGCGAAAGTCACCGAGCCGGCCGGTTGAGACGACCGCTTCGCCGCGAAAGGAGGCGCATAGACGGCACCCGTAGCGCTCCTGCATCGGACGAGATCGGACAGTCCGCGGCCTGCGCGGCAGCCTTCCGCCTGCGGGCGGGAGCAGACGTCTCGATTAGCCCCTCGCGGGCTCCTCCTCCTGACGACCACGGTCAGTCTGCCTGGACCCCTCGGCTGGCGCTGTTCCTGCAGGTTGTGGGCCAACATATGGACCAATATGGGGACAGTACGTGGTACCATGAATGATCTTGTCCATCGGCAACTCTCGGAGCAGCAAATGACGCTCGCGGAGCAGATTCATCGAACGGCGTTGCGGCAGTCGGCGAGCACGATCGCCGGGTCGCTGCAGCAGACGATCGGTCAGCGTCTGGTGGCTTTTGGGGTCGGTGTGAGCAACCCGAAGCTCGTGGGGCGGTGGGCTCGTGGGGAGCACGAACCGCGCCAAGCGCACGCGCGTAGCTTGCGCGAGCTGTTCCAGGTCGTCTCGCTGCTGATCGAGTCTGGTGAGACCGCGGGCACGGTGCGGGCGTGGCTGATCGGCTCCAACCCGCAGCTCGAGGATCGCGCGCCGATCGAGGTCTTCCACGAGGGCGCGATCGATCAGGTGAGGCGAGCCGCAGAAGCATTCGTAACCGGTGGCTGATGACAGGCTCCCACGTGCTGAGAGCCCCGGATGCCGGAGTTCATCGCGTCTCGCGCAGCATCGACGTGTTCGCGTTCCACACGCCGCAGCCGCTGCCGAGGACGGTTCCTGACCCGATCGAGGACGGCAACCGCTGGGATGACGCCGAGGGAAAGTTCGCGACCGTGTACTGCGCATCACGAGCCGAGGCCGCGTTCGGCGAGGTGATAGCCCGCTACCGCGAACGGCCCGGGCTGCTTCAGCGGATCGACGACTTTCTCACCCGGCCGCCGGACCCCGAGTACGACCCCCTGCTCAGCCCAGGCGTGGTGCCAGCGGAGTTCTTCGACGGGCGCTGGATCGGGCACGTAACCGTCGACAGGGCGGTCCGGTTCGTCGACGTCGACGATCCCGCCACGCACGCCGCCGTCGACGTCACGTTGCGCCGAGCGTTGCGTGAATACGGCACGAAGCAGATCGACCGCAGCACCTTCCTCTCGTCCGATCGACGCGTCACGCGAACGATCGCCAGCCGCTACCACTGGCTCGCGCAGACACCAGACCACGCCTCGTGGCGCGGGCTGCGCTACCTCAGCCGCCTCGCGCCCGACTGGGAGTGCTGGGCGGTCTGGGAACCCAGCCCGCTGCTGACGAGCCACCTCGTCATCGAGAAGATTACGCCCAAGCATCCGGCGCTACGCGCCGCCGCTCAACGACTCAACGTCCGCCTCTGAGAAGCACGCTACGGTCCCGAGCGTAGACGTTGACGGGGCACTGCCGCCAGCACCGCCCGCCACGAAACGACCACTCCCGCTTCCCCGCAAGAGCAGGCGTGTCGATCAGTCCTCCGCAGACACCCCCAACGGACGAGCGGCGAGCGCCTCGGCCACCGAGCGGCTTGCGCAGTGCTCTGTGTTCGAGGCCGGTTTTCCGGGGCTGGCACGCCTGGCTGGGGCTCACGGTGGGGCCGGACCCGAGGTGCAGGTAGCCGGTGCGGGTGAGCTGCCGACGGTGATCGGGCGAGGTACCGCGCTCATGGAAGGCGTGGCGTCAGAACGGCGCTGCCCGTGCCCGCTCCTCTGCTTACCGCCTTCGACGCGGCCTGGAAGCTGTTGGGGGAGGTGTTCCCGTCGCGCCAGCAGGTCATCGGCGTTCAGCGACGATCGGTCCGTCCGATCCCGGAGCGCGCTCTGCGTGAGGCGGTGATCAACGGGCTGATGCATCGCGACTGGGAGCAGGCCCGCGGCAGCAGGCCCGCGGCCAGGTTCTCGTTGTAGATGGTGACGATCGCCGCGCTTCGGGAGGCCGGCTATCTCGTTCGTCCTCGATCTCACCGCTCCACCGCCCGCGCCCGCCGCAGCAGCGACCCCGGGCTCAGCCGCTGCAGCGTGATCAGCCCGGCCAGCGCGACCAGCAGGCAGGTCACCGCCCCCAGCCCCAGCCCGGCCCGGGCGCCGGCCTGCGCCATGGTCCAGCCGACGATGGGCCCGCCGATCGGCGTCGACCCCTGGAAGGCGACGAACCACAGCGACATCACCCGCCCCCGCATGGAGGGCTCGGCGGCGAGCTGCAGGGTGGAGTTGCCGGTGGCCATGAACGAGATGCTGGCCCAGCCCGCCAGGGCGAGGGCGGCGAGCTCGAGCGGCAGGGTGGGGGCCAGCGCGGCGAGCGTCAGGACGACGCCGAAGCCGGCGGCGGCGGCGACGAGCATCGGCAGGCCGGTGCGCCCGCGCGCGGCGACGAGGAGGCCGCCGGCGACGGCGCCGACGCCCATGGCGGCGGTCATGAAGCCGTAGCCGGCGGCATCGACGTGCAGGCCCTGGCGGGCCATCACCGGCAGGGAGACCTGGAACTCGTAGGCCAGGCAGCCGACGGCGGCCATCATCAGCAGCGGGGCCAGCAGCTCGGTGCTGCCCCGGATGTAGCGCAGGCCTTCCCGCAGCTGGCCCGGTGCCCGGCCGGCCGGGGGGCTGGGATGCAGGGCGGCGCGGTCGAGGGTCAGCAGCGAGGTGACGACGGCGGCGAAGCTGGCGGCGTTGAAGAGGAAGCAGACCCCGGTGCCGACGGTCGCGATCAGGATCCCCCCGACGGCGGGGCCGACGGTGCGGGCGACGTTGACAAGCACCGAGTTCAGGCTGACGGCGTTGCGCAGGTGCTCCTCGCCGACCATCTCCAGCATGAACGACTGCCGGGCGGGGTTCTCGAAGGCGTTGTTCAGGCCCAGCAGCACCGCGAGGGCGCCGATCTGCCATAGCCGCACCGCCCCGGTGATCGTCAGGAGGCCGAGGATCAGGGCCTGGACGCCCATCAGGGTCTGCAGGCAGATCATCAGGCGGCGCTTGTCGACGCGGTCGGCCACGACACCGCCGTAGGGGCCGAGGAGCAGCACCGGCAGGGTCTGCAACGCGACGATCAGCCCGAGCTCCGTCGCGGAGCCGGTGAGCGTCAGCACCAGCCACGACTGGGCCGCCATCTGCATCCAGGTGCCCACCAGCGAGACCGCCTGGCCGGCGATGTAGCGGCGGTAGTTGGGCACTTTCAGCGCCGCGAACGTCACGGCGCCCATCCCTCGGATTCTCCGTGGAGGCTTAACGAATCTTCACCTAGCTCCTATGTCCGCAAAACGCGGTGGCTCGTACCGTGCACCGAGCCCATGCTAAACGTCGATCTGACACGCGAGCCCCACCTGACACAGGCTCCGGGGGAGCCGGTCGAGGCCGGCTCCCTGCTCGACCTCTTCGCCGCCACCGTCGCTCGCCACGGCGGGCGCGTGGCGATCGACGCGCGGGACGCCGTCCTCACCTACGACGAGCTTTCAGACGCCGTCGAGCAGCTCGCAGAGCGGCTCTGGAAGGCCGACGTGGGCCCCGGGGACCGCGTCGGGGTCCGCCTGCCGAGCGGCTCGGCGGAGCTCTACGTCGGGATTCTCGGGGTCCTGCGAGCCGGCGCCGCCTACGTGCCGGTCGATGCCGACGACTCTACCCGCCGGGCGGCCGCGATCTGGGAGCAGGCGGGGGCGTGTGGAGCGCTCGAGCCAGACCTGCGCTTTCGGCGCCTCGGCGCCGCCTCCGGCGGGACCCCCCGACGCGAGCCGGGCGCACAGGACGGCGTGCGGGCCGGGAGTCCCCGACGCGAGCCGGGCGCACAGGACGACGCCTGGGTCATCTTCACCTCGGGATCGACGGGCGAGCCGAAGGGCGTCGCGATCAGCCACCGCTCGGCGGTGGCCTTCGTCCAGGCCGAGGCGCGGCTGTGGAGCGTCTTCCCGGAGGACCGGGTGCTCGCCGGGCTGTCGGTGGCCTTCGACGCCAGCTGCGAGGAGATGTGGCTGGCGTGGGCCAACGGAGCGACGCTGGTGCCCGCTCCGCGCGGGCTGGTGCGCGCCGGCGCCGATCTCGGGCCTTGGCTGGCGCGGCGCGGGGTGAGCGTGATCTCCACCGTCCCCACCCTGGCGGCGATGTGGGACGAGGAGGCGCTCGCCGGCGTCCGGCTCCTGATCCTCGGCGGCGAGACCTGCCCGGCGGAGCTGGGCTGGCGCCTGGCCCGGGAGCGCGAGGTCTGGAACACCTACGGGCCGACCGAGGCCACCGTCGTCAGCACCGCCGCCCGCGTCGTTCCCGGCGAGCCGATCACGATCGGCTGGCCCCTCGCCGGCTGGGAGGTGGCCGTCATCGACGAGCGCGGCGAGCCGGTGCCCGTCGGCGAGCCCGGGGAGCTCGCCATCGGCGGCGTCGGCCTCGGGCGCTACCTGGACGCCGGGCTCGACGCCGAGCGCTACGCGGCGCTGCCGGCGCTCGGCTGGGAGCGGGCCTACCGCTCGGGCGACGTCGTGCGGGAGACGATCGAGGGCCTGGTCTTCGTCGGCCGGCGCGACCGGCAGGTCAAGCTCGGCGGGCGGCGCCTGGAGCTCGGGGAGGTCGAGGCCCGGCTGGCCGCGGTCGGCGGGGTGCGCGCCGCCGCAGCCGCCGTGCAGAGCACCGCCGGTGCCAACGGGATCCTCGTGGGCTACGTCGTGGGCGACGTCGACCCGGTGCGGGTCCGGGCCGAGGTCGCCGAGCAGCTGCCCGACGGCCTCGCCCCGCTCGTCGTCGTCCTGCCCGCGCTGCCGACGAACGGCGCCGGCAAGCTCGACCGCAAGGCCCTGCCGTGGCCGCCGCCGCAGACCGACGCCCCGGGGGACTCCTGGCTGCGCGGCATCGAGGCCTGGCTGGCCGAGCGCTGGGTGCAGCAGCTCGGTCCCGTCGCGCTGACCCATGACAGCGACTTCTTCGCGGCCGGCGGCGGCTCGCTGGCGGCGGCGAAGCTCGTCACGGCGCTGCGGGAGCGCTTCCCGGCGGTGGCCGTCGCCGAGGTCTACGAGCATCGGCGGCTGGGTGAGCTGGCGGCGCGCCCGGCGCCGACGTCGGCGCCAGCGCGGAGATCGAGCCCGGCAGCGTCATCGCCGGGCCGATCCCGGCCGGGGAGCACTGGGGCGGCAACCCGGCGCGCCGACTCGGCGCGGCGGGCGAGAGCTGGCCGGCGCAACCGCCCCCGCGGGCTCCCCACGGGCGCCTGTGGAAGGCGGCCTTCGCCATCAGCTTCCTCGGGGAGGGCCTGCTGGCGCTGCTGGCCTTCGCCACGGGGATCCTGCCGCTGGTGCTGGCCGGCGCCCCGGCGCCGTCGCTGAGCGGCTCGCCCGCGGTGCTCGTCGGCGAGGCCGCGGCGATCGTGGTCCTCTCGACGGTGACCTACGCGCTGCTGGTGGCGCTCACCCTGCGCCGGGTATGGAGGCTCGTCCGGCCCGGCTGGCACGGCGGCGGCGGGCGGCTGGGTTGGGCGCTGTGGTTCACCGGGGACCTGCAGGAGTCGGCGGCGGCGGTGCTCTTCCCGCTCTACGCCTCGCTCTACACCCGCGGCTGGCTGCGGCTGATGGGCATCCGGGTGGGCAGGGGCACGGAGATCTCGACGGCGACCGGCCTGAGCCCGCTGGTGTCCTTCGGCGAGCTCAGCCACACCACCGACGACGTCGGCTTCTGCGGCGCCCGGGCGCGTGGGGGGTGGCTGCGGATCGAGCCGATCGCGATCGGCAGTCGCACGTTCGTCGGCCCCGGGGCGATCCTGCGCGAGGGCACCCGGCTGGAGGACGACAGCCTCGTCGGCGCCCTCACCCTGGCCCCGCGGCGTCCGGCGCCGGGGACGTCGTGGTTCGGGGTGCCCGCCCTGGAGCTGCCGCGCGTCGCGGAGGAGGCGGACCCGGCGCGCACGACGGACCCGCCGCGGCGGCTGGTCCTGGCTCGGGGCCTGAGGGACGCGATCCGGATCTTCGGCCCCAACACGATCTCGCTGTCGATCGGCCTCGTCGATCTGCTGATCCTCGACATGGTCGGGGCGCGCCTGGGGATCGCGGCGATGGTGGCGCTCTCCCCGCTGGTGATGCTCGGCTCGGGCATCTGCTCGGCGGGGGCGGCGGTCGCGATCAAGTGGCTTGTGATCGGCCGCTACCGCCCGGGCCGGCACCCGCTGTGGTCGTTCTTCGTGTGGCGCGACGAGCTCGTCAACTCCGCCCACGAGCAGCTCGCCGGCGAGTGGCTGCTGCGGTTCGCGATCGGCACACCCCTGATGTCTCTGTACCTGCGGGCGATGGGCGCCGGCGTCGGCCGCGGGGTGTGGTGCGAGACGACGGCGGTCACCGAGTACGACGTCGTCGAGCTCGGCGACGGCTGCGCGGTCAACCGCGGCGCCTGCCTGATGACCCACGTCTTCCAGGACCGGCTGCTGAGCATCGGACCGACGCGGATCGGGGCGGGCGCCACGATGGCGCCGACCTCGGCGGTGCTGCCCGACACGACGCTCGGCGCCGGCAGTCACATCGGGGGTCATTCGGTGGTGCTCCGCGGCGAGGAGGTCGGGCCCGGGACGCGCTGGCAGGGGGCGCCGCTGGTGAGCACAGAGACGACGCGGCCCGGCCTCGCGCAGCCGTCCTCCTGCCGGCAGCCGACGTCGCGCCTGCAGTGCGGGCGGGGGGATTCGAACCCCCAAGGGCCTGAGCCCACCGGCTCCTAAGGCCGGCGTGTCTGCCAGTTCCACCACGCCCGCCGGGCGCCGCCGCGGCCGGAGCGGCTCGGTCTTTGGGACGAACCCTCCGGCGAGCCGCGTGCGCGCGACCGCAGAAGATTGTATGGTCATCTACACCATGTCAGCTTCAGCCGGGCCACAGTCGGAGACGGGCGCGCGGATCGCGCACCCCAACCGCGACAAGCCCGTGGTGCGCGCGACGCGGGCGACGGTGATCGTTCTGCTGCTGGCCAGCGCGGCGCTGGTGCTGCTGGTCACCTTCGGCGGGATCGAGGTCTTCGAAGGCTCCGGCCCGGTGGTGGTGCAGATGATCTTCGTGGTGCTCTACCTCGTGCTCGCCTTCTACGCCGGCCGCTGGAACCGGGGGGTTCTGCCGGTGGCGTCGGCGCTGGCGGTGCTGCTCGCGATCTTCGCCCTGGTGGCGGCGCCGTCGTGGTTCAACCGCGACGCGACGGGCTTCAAAGAACCGACGCTCAACGCCGGATTGCTGGGGGTGTTGACGCTGCTGGTGATACCGCTCCAGGTCCTGCTCATCGCGTTCGCCATGCGGGGGTTCTCGCAGGGCTGGAACGTCGAGCTCGAACTGCGCGACGGGCCCGCCGGCGGGCTCCCCGGCGGCAGGCCGAGCCCGCGGCCGGCCTGAGCGCCGGCGCGGCCGGATCGCCGACGGGCGAGGCGAGTGGCTCTCGTGCGGCGCGGACCGCCGGGAGCGGGGCGGGTGGCTTCTCGCGCGGGCGGGCCCGCCGGGGGCGAGCCGACTGCCTATATCCTGGGTGGGCTGCGTGCGGCGGTGGCGGAACGGTAGACGCGGGGCCCTCAAAAGGCCTTGTCCGCAAGGGCGTGTGGGTTCGAATCCCACCCGCCGCACCTCGATCTGGCTGTGCGCGTGGCGTGCTCGATGACGCCCCGCGCGGCGGTCGACCGCGGGGGGGACGGCGGGAGCGGTCGCGGCCGGCCGGCGGCCGTCGGCACATGACCCGGGACACGCGCGACGTTTCTCGTGTTTGAGCAGTGGTCTTTTTGTAGACCACTCAAGAGGATGGGCGCATGCGAACCACCGGTGATCGCCAACTGGACGAACAGCTCGTGCAATTTGGCGAGAACATCCGCCAGGCCCGAAGGGGGGCGGGGCTCTCGCAGATCGACCTCAGCCACCGGTCGAACCTCGACCGCGCGGCCGTCAGCTTCCTGGAGCGCGCCGAGCGGGCGCCCGACCTGTCCACGATCGTGCGGCTGGCAAGGGCCCTCAATGTCAAGCCCTCGGTGCTGCTTCGCGGCGTGGGCGAGAACCAAAGCGGGGTGCGGGGGCCGCGACACGGAGACGACGGGCTGCTGCCGGCGGGGCACTTCGGGATCAACCTGCGCTGGGCCCGGGAGCGCATGGGGATCTCCCAGGAAGCCCTGGCCAACGAGGCCTCGGTCGACCGCGCCGCGATCAGCGTCTTCGAGCGCGGCCGGCGCGACCCCAACCTGCGGACGGTGCTGCGCCTGGCGCGGGCCCTGGAGGTGCCGCCGGGGGTCCTGCTGCGGGGGATGTAGGGGGAGGGAAGGAAAGCCCCAAGAAGCGCAGTCCCCTCGGTCTCAAGGTTCGGTGAGTAGCGTCTGGCGTTGGATTTGCCACGCCGCTTGGATCGGGTTGAGGAAGTGCGGCGGCTCCTCGATCTGCAGGCGGTTGTCGTAGATCAGGTTGTAGCCGTAGCCGTGCACAGCCGTTTTCCCGCTGAAGACGCCGGTCATTCCGTTGGTGAAGAGGCCAGCGATCGCCCCGTAGAGCTTGATGTTGCCCAACGACGGGCTGCCGCAGTCGAAATTATCGACGATGAACGAATGTTTCAAAGCCAGAACTGCCGCATAGATGACAGGTTCTTTTAGATCCTCGACGGGTTCGAGGGGATGCGTGCTGCCCGTTTCGTTGGTGGTGTCGCAGGCGTCGATGGCTTCCCATTCGGTGACGCTGCCGCTTGGTTTGACTTTGTAGGCCTCGTTGGTGTATTCGCAGTAACCAGGATGGGTGGCTGATTCCGGGTCCTGGATTTTGTACGTTGTGCCCCTGAAGCTGACATAGCCTTCATTTTTACAGCCGCCCGACGGCTTTTTATAAAGCTTTTCCACCGGATGCGCTACGCGGACGAAGTTGTTGGCGACCAAACCCAGCAGCGCGTTGCCGCTGGGAATGCCTTCGCTGTTGGTTTCCGTCGTGATATTGCCATCGATGATGACGTCGTTCTGGGCGGCGATCGTCAGTGACGTGTAGTACTTGCCGCGAACATAGACATCGCCGCACGATTCGGTGCCTTTTTCGTAGTAGCCAGGAGTGGGTCCGAAGGGCGAGTAGGGCAAGCAGTTGCCTGCGACGTAGATGACCCCGCTGGGGGGGTAGCCGACGTTTTTGGTCACAACGGTCGGTTCGAGTTTTTCCGTTGAAGCGTTGTATGCATAGTCCTTCTTGACGGTCATCGTGTTCCCTTCGAGCACGATTTCAGTCATTCCCTGGTAGTCGTAGGCAGGTTCGACTATGTGTTGTAGTTCTTCGTCGCCCGGCGGCGGCGTGATGGCAGACACCTTCGCGGGCGTTATGTGCGTGCCTTTGAATTCCGGCGTGACTTCGCTTTCTTTGCAGCCCGTCTCGCCCGAGTACCCTTCACCGACGCTGCTGCCACCGTTCCCGAATTCGATGTTGTCGGTGGAGGAGCGACCGAAGATCGGTTTGCCGCAGATACCGACGTGGTCCTGGGTGTGCATGGGCCCGTTCACCGATTCCCCGGTGATGAAGTAGTTGTTGAAGACTTCGCAACGTTTCGGGCGCAGGTTGTAGAACTTTTCGCATTCGCTCCAGTAGGTCGCCGGCTGGCCCGAGGGGGCTTCTCCATAGAGCGATGGGTCGCCGGTTTCGTACACGCTGTACCAAACGAAGCTGACGAAGTTAACGTTGTGGAAGGTGGCCACCAGGGTGCGGGTTTCGCCATCCGAGAAGCCCGTCGACATGACGCGGAAGCTGCCCGTGGTGGGTCCCTTCTCTTCGACCATGCTTTCGACGAGATTGGTGCGATTGCATTTGGGATATTTTTCTTTGTCGCTTTCGGCCGGAAGCAGACGGAGCGCATAGAACTCTTCGGTCTTAGGAAGGGTTTCGCCATTTTCGGCGGCGGGGGAGACTTCCACGGTTTTTAGTTCGGATGTCTTAAGCGCTTCTTTGGTGTTTTCCTTGTAATACTGGTTCAGTGCCGGGTTTGCCGGCGTCGGTTCGGTGCAGTAGCTCAGGTAGTTGCCATCCTGGGTGATATGGAACTCGTAGTCCTGAATGCCGGCCTCCGCCGCGTAATACGCCTTCTTTGCGGCCGTGTCCGTTGCGGTGAGATGCAGCTCGCCGCGTGAGCTGGCAAAGACCGCCACGAGCAGGACACCCGTGACGAAGGTGACTCCGAGTGCGACAAGCAGGGTTACGCCGTCCTCGCGTCGCACACGTGCGCGCAGGCTCATGGAACGGGGCTTAGAAGCGCTGTCTTTGAATTTGGCTCTCATGGTCAATTGGCCGGCTGGCAGGGTCCGTTTGGTGTGGTTTCAGAGGCGGTTGCGTTGCGAAAGACCGCCGAGTCTTCGAGCGGTATGGCACGGTCGTGCTCGAAGGTGGCTGGTTCGACGCCTTCGGGGACCGCGGTGAAATGGACTTCGACCTTAACCACCGATTCGGCTTCTTCCGCTTTTTCAAGCGAGGAGCTGGCGAGCGGCGTGGGATAGAGGAGCTGATAAGGGGTTGCCGTGTAGCCCGTCGGAAGTGGGTCGGTTGACCTGTAGTAGCGGTAGTATCGAAAGAGGGGCAAGGTTTCGCCGCTGCGTTCGCTGTTCTTGACGCCTGTCAAGAGCTTGACGGTTGAGACCGGTTTGGCGCTGAAGGTATATTCCCGGGATTTGCCGAATTCGTAGAGCTCGGAAGACTTTGTGGGTTCGTAGATATTTTCGACAAGCGTGCCTTTTTTCGAGCCGCTCGGTTTCGTGAAAACTATTTCGTGCAGCTGAAGCTTGGAGAGTGCAGCTTCCCCTCCAGCGGCGCTGATGAATTTCATTTCGTTTTCGTTGCTGCCGGTTCTGATCGGCGCCACCGATGTGACCAGGCAGGCGGTGTGCAGCCGCAGCATGATGCGTTCAAGCGCGACGCGGGCCGTCTGGTCGACATGGACACGTTCGTTGATGCGCGAGACGTCGCTGGTGGCGAACTCGAGGAAGCCCAGTCCGGCGAGCGATACCACCGTGCCAAGGGCCATGGCTATCACGAGCTCCATAAGGGTGAAGCCGCGCTCTTGGCTTGATATGCGTCGGACTGTCGTACGCAGCGTGCTCATCAGCAGCTGCCCCCCGCGGTTGCTTCGCCGAGATAGATGGGCACGGACTCGCCTGCTTCTTTGTCGTTGTTGACTTCCGTCGTATATGTCCTCTGGGTGCCCGCGTCTGTTCCGGTGACGCAGAGCGTGTACTTGCCGAACGGGAGGTCAGGCGGTTCCAGTGCGTTGCTGGTATTGACCAGATCCATTTCGCCTTTGGTGTTGCCTGAGATCTTGCGCGTCGTGCCGCAGCCGGTGTCGGTGATCTTGCCGGTCAGGCCGCTCGTGATCAGGGTTCCCGGGGTTGAGCTGGTGCCTTCGTATACTGCCGTGTCGATCGCGGCCTCGGCCACGACGGCTTCGCTGCTTTTGTTCGGTTCGACCTCGACTTCGACATTCGGCTGCCCGTTGCGGAGCGGCATGTCTGCTTCGCAGGTGCCGGCATAGACTATGTAGTTGTATTTGGAGGAGGAACTGAAGGGGAAGAGGGTTTTGTTGGTGTTGTACGAGGTGCTATGGGAGAAAACCGTGCTCTGGTAGTTTTCGACTTCGCCGAAGGCGCGCAGAGCGGTGAGCTCGCTGTTGTAGGCGACGAACGTGTCGCCCTTGACTGTGTTTTTGCCCCCTTCGGTGGAGAACTTGACTTCGAGCTCTCCGGCCGGCGCGAACTCGAAGCTCTTCTTGACCGTGTTCTCGGCGACGACGTAGAAGCTGCTGTCGGAGATCGAATCTTCGTCGGAGTTCTCATAGCCGTTCTGGTCGACGTAGCCGAGGCGGTGCACGTTGACCGTGTATTCGCCCGGCGAGATCGCGAGGATCGCGCAGCCGTCGCTCGACGTTTCGGTTGAGATGCTCGACGGTCCGTGGGTTTCGACGACCATGCTAGGCACGGGTTCGCCGGAGGCGCCCAGGACCTGCACGATCACCGCGGCGTCGGGCGGCGGACTGACGACGCCGTGCTCTTCGACGGACTCGGTATGGCCCCCCGAGGTCCAGCTCACGATCGAGGTCGTCTGGATGTATTCGGCCTTGTCTGAGGTCGACGTGCAGCTTGCGGTATCGGTTCCGTCGGCTACGTATCTGGCCCGTTCGGCGATCTTGTAGGTGGTGCCGCCTTTGACGACTTCCTGGGCAGTCTTCGTTGTCGTTTTTTCTTCGGCGAGCCTCGAGAGTTCGTTGATCGACCGCGTACGCAGTTCCTCCTCGTTCTGCTGCGCCAGCGCATCCGCCTGCGAGCGCTCACGTGCATTGGACGTCGCCCGGTTCGCGCTGTTGAGGCCCGTTGCGGTTGCCGCGACTACCATGACGATCAGGACCGCGGCGATCAGCACCTCGATCAGCGTGTCGCCCGTCTCGCCGGCAAGCGGGTGGGGGCAGGAGGAGTCAGCGCCGCGCCCGGGCGACGGTCCTGGCGTTTGCCACCGGGTCAAGAGCCTTGTGAGGATCATCACTAATAATGTGCGCTCGCCTACGCTCTCCCTTCGGCGGGCTGGCCCCGGGGCTTTAGGGCTGCGTGCGGCACTAAGCGGTCGGGCACGGGGTGCGCCTGTGCCGCGATCCTGGTGGGGGGCATCGCGGGTATCCTTGGCCGTGGGACGCCGCCGCCGGCTCCGTTGTGGGAGTGCACGGCCGAATCTACGGCTGGCCCGCCGCGGCATCCCGGACATACGCGAAAATGCCTGCAAATGGGCACTTTCGGGGGACTGGTGTAACGGTAACATGGGGGTCTCCAAAACCCTTGCTCGAGGTTCGATTCCTCGGTCCCCCGCTTCTCGGATGCGGGCTTGTTGGCCCGCGGTGTCGCCCGCTGGTCGCGGCGAGACCGCCACCACCCCTGGGGGCCACGCGGTGGGTACGCGAGTCGATCCCGTCCCAGGTCCGGAGTAGCTTTGCGCCCTCGATAGGCAAGCCGCGGCTCGCCCCCGTTCGATGGTTGGGGCGAGGCCAACAAGGAGGTGGTCCCGGTGAGACGGGAGCGATCTGAGAAGGACGAGGCTGGAAACGATGAGGCCAGGGAGACCTGGCTGGCGGAGCGGGCGGTCGTGCTGCAGGTGCTGCGCGACGATCGTCACGAGCGCTGGTCCCGGGCGGTGCTCGCCGGCGAGCTGGCGGATGTCGAGCGTGCGGCGTTCGAGCGGGCGCTGGCCCGCCTGGAGGCGGAGGACGTGCTGGACGTCGAGGGCTGCGACGTCCGCGCCTCGCGCGCCGCGCGCCATCTCGACGAGCTGGAGCTGATCGCTGTCTGAGTGCGGCGCGGGGATGCTTCTGCCGCGCGTCGCGTGGTCCTCTCGGGGGCCTGCTGGTCGGGCTCTTCGGGGTCAGGCCGGCTTGGCGCGGCGGCGGTGCTCGACGCCGCCGGCGCCGGCCAGCAGGACGTCGCTGACCATGCCCGGCGCGAACAGGCCGTGCTCGACGACGCCTGGCGTCGCCGACAGCCGCGCCGCGAGGCGCTCGGGGTTCTCGATCGGCCCGAGGTGGTCGGCGATGAGGTTGCCGTCGGGGCTCGGCGGGACCGGGCGCAGCTCGGCTGGCGCGATCGCGTCCAGGGTGCTGCGGGCGCCGAAGCGCAGGATCTCGACGGGCACCGGGGGGGATAGGGCGGCGACGGCCTTCTCGGCGGAGGCGATCACCACGAAGCGCCGGGCGGCGGCGGCGACGATCTTCTCGCGGGTGTGCGCGGCGCCGCCGCCCTTGACGAGCCAGCCGGCGGGATCGATCTGGTCGGCGCCGTCGATCGCGATGTCGAGGGGGGCGAGCTCGTCGAGGTCGACGACGACGAGTCCCAGGGCGCTCGCAGCCTGCTCGGTCGCGGGGGAGGTTGCGGTGTAGAGCACGTCGCGCAGTCCACGCGCGGCCAACGCGGGCAGGAGGTGGGCGACGGTCGTGCCGGTGCCCAACCCGACCCTGTCGCCGTCGGCGACGAGATCGGCGGCGGCCTGTGCCGCGGCGGCCTTGTTGAGCTCGACCGTCCTCGCCTCGCGACGAGAAGCGGCGGAGGCGCCGAGGCGACCGACGACCTCGCTCAAGAGCCCGCGGCCGTCAACGGCGCGCCGGGGTCCGGCTCGCTCGATGAGCGCCCCGAGGGCGCTCGGGCGTCTCCGCGCAGGAAGCGCCAGACGGCGAGGCACATGATGATCGTCATCAGGATCGCGCTCGACACGCACCACTCGCAGATGGCGTGGATCGAGAACAGCTCCCGCGAGGTCAGGTAGGCCGAGAAGCCGAAGCCGCCGAGCGTGAGGGCCATCGTCGCGAGTCGGCTGGTCTCGCTGACGGGCGCCAGCAGCGACGCCAGGATCACGACGTAGCCGATGAGGCCGATCAGCGCCACGGGGACCCCGGCGAGCTTGGAGTAGATCGAGGTCTGGACCTCCTCGCAGCTCCCTCCCGAGGTGCACAGGGGGTGCAGGCCGGCGTAGTGGATGTAGGTCAGATAGCTGGCGAGGCCGACGCCGACGACGGTGAGGACGGTCATCGTGATCCGCAGCGCGCGGTCGCTCATGGGATCCGCTCCGATCGGGCCTGGTCCGGAGTCCCGTCCCGCTCTCGCCCGGTCCGCCTGGGTGGGGCTGAGCGGGGCAGAGGGGCTCGCGGTGTCATCGCCGTGCTCGTCTCAGGCGAGCAGTTTGTTGATCGCCGATTCGAAGTCCGAGGGCTGTTCGAGGTTGGGGCTTTCGAGCTTGGTGAACGGTCCGCCGCTCTTGCCGATGAGGAACGACGGCGTCCCCGTGAAGCCCTCCTGGGCCGCGATCTGTTCGTCCTTCTTGACCTCTTCGGCGAGCGCCGGGTCGTTGCGGGCTGCGCTCCAGTTGGGCAGGTTGAGTCCGGGCACCTGCTGGGCGAGGCCCTGGAGGTAGCTTTCGGTGACGTACCCCGTTTTCTCCTGCCCCTGCTCGTGGTAGAAGAGCTCGATGAAGTACCACCCGAGGTTCTGCTTGCCGGCGGCGTAGGCGGCGACCTGCTGGGTCTTGAAGACTTCGGGTTCGTCCGTAGCGGTCTCCATGGAGAGGTATTCGACCTTGAGCTTCCCCGGTCGGACGTACTTTTCGATCAGCGAGGGGTAGGCGCCGAGCGTGAACTCCTTGCAGATCGGGCACTCCAGGTCGCCGAAGTACTTCAGCGTTACCGGCGCGTTGGGGTTGCCGAGCACGTTGCCCGACTGGGGGATGCCCTTCAGCAGCGTCGCGACGGTCTTGGATTCCGGGTTGCCGGTGCCGCCACCGGTCTTGGGCGGCGGGCTGCTGCCGCCGCCGCTGGTCGCGACGAGGATGACGGCGATGACGACGACGACCACCCCGACGATGCCGCCGAGCTGGATCATGCGTTTGCGCCGTGTCGCCTGCGCCGCCGCGGCGGCCTCCATCGCGCGGCGCTGCTCGCGCGCCTGGTCGCGGCGCTGCTTACGGGTGGGGTCGGAGTCGGTGCCTGATGCCGGGCTCATCTGGACGTACTTTTAGCGGTTCTGGATCAAGTTTGCTTAAGGACGTCGCGTCGCGGCGCGAATCGACGCCGTCATGGCCACACTATGGGATGGATGTCGTCTCCGGTCGGCCTGTCTCCGTCCCGGCGTCGTCTCCCGCCCCCGTAGCTCAGCTGGACAGAGCGCCGGACTTCTAATCCGATGGTCGCAGGTTCGAATCCTGCCGGGGGCGTACCGACGAAACCCGCTTCGTTGAGCGGGTTTCGTGCTTTTTAGGGGCCGCACGAGCATCGAAAAAACCGGCCTGGGGCCACCCTTGGGGCCACCGGCCCCGATAGACGGTCGCCGGCGTGGGTGGAGAACCGTTGAACTGGTACGTTCCTGGGCTATGACGAGGGCGAGAACGAGCCGCTGATCGATCAGGCCTCGCCGTAGTCGCCGAGACTCCGCTAGGTCTCGGAACGGGTCTTCCCCTCTCGCCCCAACAGGCGCTCGTGTGGATCGTCTACGGCGCAGTGCTAGACCGGGCGTAAGGGGCTGCCTGGCGCCGACGAGGCGAAGATCGAGCGGTTCGTGAAAAAGGCGCGGCAGGCCGGCATCGCGGAGCAGGAGATCGAGACGGCCATCGCTCGCGCAGAGGCCGCCGAGCTGTAGCGGTAGCACCGCTCGCTGCTCATCTACCTCGCCGACGCGCTCAACGCCCACGCCCGCGGCGATCCAGCGCCCCTACTCAACTGAGCAGCAACCAACCGAACGCATACAGGTCTTGTTCATCGTATGGGTTGGCTCTCGGGCGATTTTGTCTCAAATCGGCCCCGACGTGTCGGGCTCCCGTGGGGGAGCCATCGAATTCTCCTTATCGGTTTGAGCCGGCCGGAGCTTGTGTCTGGTGCCAGCCGCTGAGGTGTTCGCATTCGGTCCACAGCCGCTCGTGGTCCCGGGGCGTCAGCCTGGTCCACGGCACGCGGTGGGTCGGGCGCTCCCGGCGATCGTGCCAGAAGCCGCCCGAGCTGCGCGCCGGTCGGGCGGCGGCGCCGAGCCAGACGATCGTGTCGGCGCCTTCCTGGGGCGTGCGCAGCAGCCGTTTCGTGACGGCGTAGAAGCGCGGCAGCGAGGACTCGAGGCCCGGGGTGTCCGCCCAGCCCGGGTGCATCGCGTGGACGACGACGCCGGTGTCCCGCAATCGCTGGGCCCACAGCTCGCTCAGGATGACCTGGGCGCGCTTGGTGCGCGCGTAGGCGGTGGGGCCGTCGAACTTCTCGTGGGCCATCTGCAGGTCGTCGAGGTGGATTCGCTGGGTGTACATGCCGCCCGAGGAGACGTTGACGATGCGGGCGGGCCTGCTCCGCTCGAGCAGGGGGAGGAGGAGGTTTGTCAGCAGAAACGGCCCGAGGACGTTGGTCGCGAATGTCAGCTCGATGCCGTCGGCCGAGAGCGTCCGCTCGCTCGTCAGTGTGCCCGCGTTGTTGACGAGCACGTCCAGGCGCCCCGTCTCCCGGTCGAGGCGCTCGGCGAACTGCCGCACGGATCGCAGGTCGCTGAGGTCGCAGAGGCCGACCCGAACGTCGCTGTGGGGAGAGCTTGCCAGGATCTGGGCGCGGGCGCGCTCGCCGCGCTGCTGGCTGCGGACCGCCAGCCGGACCGTGGCGCCGAGACGCGCGAAGCCTTCGGCGGCGGCGAGGCCGAGACCCGAGGTTCCCCCGGTGAGGAGCACGACCTTCCCGCCCATCGGCTGCATCTCGGCGGTGCTCCACATGGCTCTGCGCAGGCGATAGCCGACGCGGGTGTAGCCCCCGATGACGGTGCGGTCGAGGATCGTGTCCAGCAGCGGGCCGATCATGCCGGCGATCCCGGGTCTCGGTGCGGATACCGCACACGGCAAGCATGGCGCATCGGCCACCCCGTCCCGCCCTCCCTGCCCCGCAGGCGGAATGGTGCTATGTAGATGACTGATCCTGGAAACGTTTGACGGCGTAGGAGAAGCATGAGGATCGCGATCGTCGGTGCGGGAGTCTCCGGGCTCGTGTGCGCGCATCTGCTGCACCGCGATCACGAGCTGGTCGTGTTCGAGGCGAGCGACCGGGCGGGGGGCCATGCCAACACGGTGCACGTCGAGACAGACATCGGGGCCTACGATCTCGATACCGGCTTCGTCGTCTTCAACGACCGCAACTACCCCGGGCTCGAACGCCTGCTCGGCGAGCTGGGCGTGGCGACTCAGCGCTCGCAGATGAGCTTCGGGGTAAGCGACGGGGCGGACTTCGAGTACAACGGGGCCTCGCCGAACGGCCTGTTCGCGACGCGCGGCAATCTGGTCGCGCCGGCCTTTCACCGGATGCTCGCCGATCTGATCCGCTTCAACCGCGACGCCCGCCGGCTGCTCGCCTGCGAGGAGGACCCGCCGCTGGGCGACTGGCTTTCACGGCGGCGCTATTCGCGGATGTTCGTCGAGCGTCTGATCGTCCCGCAGGCATCGGCGGTGTGGTCGGCGGACCCGGCGCGGATGTGGTCCTTCCCGGCTCGCTTCATGGTCGGGTTCTTCGAGAGCCACGGGATGTTGGGATTCCGTGACAGGCCACGCTGGCGGACGATCACTGGTGGTTCGCGCAGCTATGTGCAGGCGCTCATACGGCCCTGGCGCGAGCGTCTGCGGCTCTCGACGCCGGTGACAGAGGTGGCTCGTCATCCCAGCCATGTCACGGTCTCCGCGCGGGGCTGTGAGCCGGAGCGCTTCGACGCGGTCGTGATCGCGACGCACTCCGATCAGGCCCTCGCGCTGCTGGCCGACCCGGGTGAGCGCGAGCGTGAGCTGCTCGGAGCGATTCCCTATCAGCAGAACGAGGTGGTCCTGCATGCCGATCGTTCGCTGCTGCCGCGGCGCCGGCGTGCGTGGGCGAGCTGGAACTTCCATCTCGGCGACAGCCCTGGGCGCTGTGCCGTGACCTACCACTTGAACCGTCTGCAGTCGCTGCGCGCCGACCGCGAGTTCTGTGTCACGCTCAACCGCACGGAGGCGATCGACCCGGAGAAGATCATCTGCAGGACGCGGTACGCGCACCCCGTCTACACCCCTGCGGGCGTCGCCGCGCAGGCACGACACGGCGAGATCAGCGGGCGCAATCGCACGCACTACTGCGGCGCCTACTGGGGATGGGGCTTCCACGAGGACGGCCTGCGCAGCGCGCGACGGGTGGTGAGCGAGCTCACCCTGCGGCGGGCGCAGCCGGTGCGGGCATGACGGTCAGCGCGATCTACGAGGGCACGATCCGCCATCGCCGCTTCGCGGTGCGCGCCCACGAGCTGCGCCACCGGATCGCGCTCTTCTACCTCGATCTGGACGAGCTCGACGGCCTGCTCGCCGGCCGGCTCACCGCCGCCCGGCCGGGTCTGGTGCGGTTCCGCCGGGGCGACTACCTCGGCGATCCCCACGTCGCGCTCGGGGACGCCGTGCGCGCGCTCCTGGAGCGCCGGACGGGCGGCGCGCCCGCGGGCCCGATTCGTCTGCTCACCCACCTGCGCACGTTCGGGCACTGCTTCAACCCGGTCAGCTTCTACTACTGCTTCAGCCCCCAGGAGCGGCTCGACGCGGTCGTGGCGGAGGTGACCAGCACGCCGTGGGGAGACCGCCACGCCTACGTGCTTCAGCGTGGCGGCGAAGGCGCGGTGCTGGCCGCCAGCTTCGCGAAGGCGCTGCACGTGTCCCCGTTCATGGGCATGGAGCAGCGCTACACCATGCGCGCAGCGGCGCCCGGCGCGACGCTGGCGGTTCATATCGAGAGCCACGAGCTCGGAGAGCTCGCGTTCGACGCGACGCTCGCGCTGCGGCGCGCGCCGCTGAGCAGCCGCGGCCTGGCGCGCCTCACCGCGCGCTACCCGGCGGCGACGCTGCGCGTGCTCGCGCTGATCTATGGGCACGCGCTCGCGCTGAAGCTCAAAGGCGTGCCGCTGCACGCGCGTCCCGAGGAGCCGGCGTGACGGTGGCCCAGCGCTTCGCGCGGGGAATCGTGCTTGGCCTGCTGGCGCACCTGCGCTCGGGCCAGCTGATCGTCGTGGAGGGCGAGCGCCGGCTGGCGCTGGGCGACGGCGGCCCGCGGGCGACGGTCCAGGTTCGCTCGCCACGGCTGTGGCCGAGCTTGCTGCACGGCAGCCGCGGGATGGCCGAGGCATACGCGCGGGGCTTCTGGGAGTCCCCGGATCTGGCGGCCGTGGTGCGCGTGGGGGCGCGCAACGCGGGGAGCCTCGACGAATGGCGTCGCCGGCTCGCGCCGGCACGGATTCCGCTGCAGGCCGCGCGGGGTATCCGCGCGCGCAATACCCACGCCCGCAGCCGCCGCGGCGTCGCGGCCCACTACGACCTCGGGAACGAGCTGTTCGCATCGATGCTCGACGAGACCATGATGTACTCCTCCGCGTACTTCCCCCGCCCGGGAATGACGCTCGCGCAGGCATCCCGGGCGAAGCTCGAGCTGGTCTGCGACGAGCTCGACCTGCAGGCCGGCGACCACGTTCTGGAGATCGGCACGGGCTGGGGCGGGTTCGCCGTCCACGCCGCGCGGACCCGGGGCTGCCGGGTCACGACCACCACGATCTCGCGCGAGCAGCACGAGCACGCCCGCGAATGGGTCCGGGCCGCCGGGGTCGCCGATCGGGTTACGGTGCTGTGCGAGGACTACCGCGACCTGCGCGGACGCTACGAGAAGCTCGTCTGCATCGAGATGATCGAGGCCGTCGGGTATCGCGACTTCGGCACGTTCTTCGCGCGCTGCTCGAACCTGCTCCTCGCGCACGGGAGGATGCTGCTGCAGGCGATAACCATCGACGATCGCGCCTACGAGGTCGAGAAGGCCTCGCCGAGCTTCATCCGCACCCACATCTTCCCGGGCGGCTGCCTGCCCTCACTCGCGGTGATCGCGCGCTGCGTCGCTCGGCGCACCGACATGCGAACCGTCGGAGTCCGGGATCTGACGCCGCACTACGCCGAGACGCTGCGGCGCTGGCGCGCCAACTTCGAGGCCGCGACCGCCCGCCTGGAGGCTCTCGGCTACGACGAGCGCTTCCGGCGGCTGTGGCGGATGTACCTGGCCTACTGCGAGGCCGGGTTCGCCGAGCGGCGGATCGCCGTCAGGCAGATGACACTGGCAAAGCCGGCGTGGCGCCGGCACGCGGCCCCCACGAGCGCATACGAGGCGCCACGGGCGCTGGCCTCCTGAACATGGTCCGCACGCTCGTCACCGGAGCCTCCGGCTACATCGGCGGCCGGCTGGTGCGCGACCTTCACGCGCAGGGCGCTCCGGTCGGGTGCGTCGTACGCGACCCCGGCCGTGTCAGCTTCGATCCGGCCGTCAGGGTGCACCGCGCCGACATGCTCGACCCAGGCTCGCTGCGCGCGATCGGCGAGGGCTACACGACGGCCTACTATCTCGTGCACTCGATGGGTCGCGGCGGGGACTCCGACTACGAGCAGCGCGACGCCCTCGCCGCCTCCAACTTCGCCCGCTTCGCGCTCGCCACGGGCATCGAGCGGATCGTTTACTTGGGCGGCCTGGGCGATCGCCCCGCATCCCGGCATCTGCGCTCGCGGCTGCGCGTCGGAGAGATCCTGCGCGACCAGGGGCCACCGCTTACATGGTTTCGCGCCGGCATGGTGGTGGGAGCCGGATCGGAGAGCTACCGCACGCTGCGCTCGCTTGTCGAGCGCCTGCCGGTGATGCTCGCCCCCTCGTGGCTTGCCACACCCACCCAGGCGATCGCCATCGGCGACGTGCTGCGCTACCTCGTCGCGGCTCCCGGGATACCCGAGACCCGCTCCCGCGAGATCCAGATCGGGTCTCCCGAGATACTCACGTACGGGGAGATGCTTGATCGCATGGCCGACGCCCTGGGACTGCGTCGCCGCCCACGCATCCCCGTGCCGCTGCTGACGCCGTGGCTCTCCTCGCACTGGATCGGGCTCGTCACACCCGTCGACGCCGGCGTCGCGAGACCACTCATCGAGGGGCTCTCCACCGACACCACCATCACCGACCCCTCCGGCATGGAGCTGTTCGACATCCAGCCCATTTCCTTCGAACAGGCCCTGCGCGAAGCAATCGCCGAGGAGGCCGCTGCGAGATCGAACCGCCAGAACGTCCCCCGATAAGCTATTTCACATACGAAGCCGAGCCCGGCGAGGCCCCGCCCCTGAGTCAGTTCACGGCGACCGCCGACTGGGGTGACGGAACCACCTCGCCGGCGACCGTTGAACGCGGGTCGGTCGGTGGTTGCTACGTCGTCTCGGCGCCTGGTCACGTGTACGCCAGTCCTGGGACGTATCCCTTCTCGTACACCGTGCACGACGGCAAGACTGGCCTGGATCATACGCTCGGGGCAACACAGTTTCACGTCTGGAGCGACGTGCCCCAGCCGTTGATCGGCTCGTTCACCTACTCGCACCCGCTGGTCGGTCAAATATCGGTGGCCATATGGAATGGCTCGAGGCTGTTGGGCCGATGGGCGAGGAGCAGTGTCCATGTGGAAAGTGATGCGGTTGCTGACCTCACCCCGCCGACGCCACTGAGGCTCAGCGGGCAGTCGATCCTCGCAGTCGTCCATCGCGCCGGCAGAGCTCCGCTTTACGAGCTCGTGCTCAAGACCAACCAACGGCTGCCCACGACCGTGTCTGGGCGTGTGCAGGCTCAGGTCGACATCGGCGGCCGGGTGGGTGGCATCGAAGAGCTCTCGCCCGGCGGTATGGCGGGAGGCTCTCGGTGCTACGCGGCTCACTGCATAAACCAAGCTCACGCTCGCCATCGTCGCCTCCGTGGCGGTCACGAGGTGCGACGTTCAGGACGCCGTGCCGGCGGAGTATCACCACCTGTATCCCGAGCCGGCAACGTCCTCAGCGGCTCCTCTAGCTCGCGAACCCGAGTTGCTGGCGTCTCAGGCCCAGCATCTTCGCCTTGGCCTCGGCCGCAAGTTGCTCTATCCAGGCCTCGGGAGAGAGCTTTTCCCCGAGCACCTTCCCCTGGCGCTTGATTGTCGCGAAATCCCCGGGTGCAAGGTCGTCGATGGCAGCCAGCGCCTGCCCGAGCTCGTCCGCGCGCTCGGGCTCCGCGTCCGGGTCGAACCCGCTCTCGTTGCAGAACATCGACCACGCCTGCTCCTGTCTGAGGGCCTTGAACTCGAGCTTCCACGTGAAGCGGCGCATCGCCGCCGCATCGATCGAGTCCATCAGGTTGGTGGCCGCGATGAAGATTCCCTCGAACCGCTCCATCCGCTGGAGCAGCTCGTTGACCTGTGTCACCTCCCAGTGGGCGCGGGCGAGGGTGCGGTCGCGCAGAAACGAATCCGCCTCGTCGAGGAACAGCAGTGCACCCTCGTTCTCCGCCTCCGCGAACATCTTGCGCCAGGCGCAGCGTCCACGCCGCCATCTGCTGCGCGCCGGGAGTTTCGAGGGGGTTGTCAGAAGGGCTGTGTTGGGGCTTCATGCTCTCATGCCGCGTGTCGGTTGGACGACGACTGCGAGTATTGCATACAACTGTCACGGATAGATGTGAGGCGTCGTCGGAGGTGTCGAGCGCGGGGAGCAGTTAAAAGGCCGATCCTCCCCAGCCGCGCTGCTCGACGCCGCCGCCGCGGCGACGCTCAACCCGCCGGCGTCCAGCCCGCCGGGAAGGCGCCGGCCGGCACCTCGCCGCGGTACTCCGGGAAGCACTCCAGCGCGATCCGCTCGCCGGCGCCGCCCGCCAGCAGCGGGCGCAGATCGCCGAGCGTCAGCAGCACCCGCAGCGTCGCCCCGATCTGCAGGTCCGCCGCGTTGGGCTGGGCGCCGCCGATCACCCCGTCGGCGGCGAGGGCCTCGACGTGGGCGAGCTTCTCGGGAAGGCCCGCCAGGTCCTCCTGCAGCCTCGCCGCCGAGATGCCGTGGTACCTCCACGTTCCACGGACCAGGCGGATGGCGAAGTCGGTGCCCGCGCCGTCCAGGGGGCCGGCGCCGGCGAAGGTGCCCACCGCCTCCGGGCGGAAGTGCAGCGCCCCCCACGGCAGTCGCCGGCCGAGGTCCTGCAGATCCTCGTCGCCCCAGCGCTCGGCCTCGCGAACCGCGTCGCTGGGGTAGAGCGCCGGCTCGGGCACCAGTTCCTCCAGCCGCGCCAGAAT
>Ga0335072_10001540_pt1 | contig 37295 bp, 23 predicted proteins | sample Lox_Sample_21_FD_206725 | JGI IMG/M metagenome (GOLD analysis project Ga0335072, IMG submission 206725) | Soil microbial communities from Loxahatchee National Wildlife Refuge, Florida, United States - Lox_Sample_2.1 | ecosystem: Environmental > Terrestrial > Soil > Wetlands | place: USA... | reverse complement strand
CTGGGCAGGCCAGAGACGGAGAGAGTGACATTGCCGTTGAATCCGTAAGCCTGATTTAGATAGACATAAGATGTTGCCGTCGAGCCCTGACCTATATTCACCGGCGAGTAGTCGTTGATGGTGAATGACGGGGCATGAACAGTGAAAGTCGCGGTGGTGGACGCTGTGATGCTGCCCGAAGTCCCGGTGATGGTGATAGTGCTCGCTCCGATAGCCGTGGAACTGCCCGCGTAGAGGGTGAGTGTGGTCGAACCGGTAGTGGGGTTGGGGTTCCACAATGCCGTGACGCCGCTGGGCAATCCAGTCACAGAGAATGTGACATTGCTGCTGAATCCATACTGCGAGTTGATGCTGACATAGGAGTTCACCGAGCTTCCCTGGCCAACATCCACATTCGTTGGACCGTAAACGGTAAACGAGGGCTGGTGAATCGTGAGGGTGGTGGTGGACGATGAAGTGAGGCTGCCCGAGGTCCCGGTAACTGTAAGTTTGGTTGATCCTAAAGCAGCCGAAGTGCTCGACGTGAGAACGAGCGTCGTGTAAGTCGATGTTGTGGGATTTTGACTCCAGGCGGCGGTGACACCACTGGGTAGCCCGGTGACCGAGAAGGTTACGCTTCCTGTAAACCCATATTGCGGGACCAATGAAACGTAGGCGTTATAAGTGGTGCCCTGACCCATGTCCACAGTGACAGGACTGTAGATGGTAAACGTGGGCTGATGGACGATGAGATTGAGAATGGTCGTGGCGGTCTGGGTTCCAGATGTCCCTGTGATGGTCAGAGGCGTGGTGCCTGTGGGAACTGAAGCCCCAACAGTCAGGGTAAGGATGCTGGATGAAGTTGCCGGATTGGGGCTGAACGAGGCAGTAACGCCACTGGGGAGACCGGAGACGGAAAGATTGACGCTGCTGTTGAAGCCGTATTCGGGCAATACGTAGACGGTCGTCGTGCCCGAGACTCCCTGGCCAAGGTTGATGCTGCCGATCGAGTAGAGCATGAAGGTCGGCTCATGAATCATAAGCGTCAGGGTCGTAGTAACGGTGACATTGCCGGATGTGCCGGTGATGGTAAGTGTGCTGGTTCCGTCGACTGCGGTACTTGCCGCGTTAATCGTGAGCGTACTGGTTCCCGTTGTGGATACAGGTGAGAACGAGGCGGTAACGCCGCTGGGCAAACCTGAGACCGAGAGATTGACTGTGCCGGTGAATCCGTATTCGGGAGTCACTGTGATCGTCGAGGTTCCGCTGCTGCCGGGGCTGAGACCAAGACTGCCTGGCGAAGGGGTCAGCACAAATGTGGGAGCATGAACCGCCAGCGTCACGGTCGTCGAAACAGAGAGCGTGCCGGACGTGCCGGTGATCGTCAGAGGCGTTGTGGAGGCGGGTGCATTGCTGGCTGCTGTGAAGGTGAGAACACTCGTTCCCGACGTTGGATTCGTGTCCCAGTTCGCGGTCACTCCTGTGGGCAGAGCGGAGGTGACCGCCAGGTTCACATTGCCGCTAAATCCTCCGGCGTCGGTCACGGAGACGGTGGTAGAAGCAGACGCGCCCTGCAGGACACCCACGGTTGCGGGCGAGCCGATGATCCAGAAACCGGGTACCTGCGGACCGGCTAAGTCGTCGATGAGATGCTGGCCGGTGGGGCTTCCCCAGCCAGTGACCAGATCGTATCCGGCGACAGCGTTCCAGGAGACCGGCTGGTTTTGTGTGTTGTTGTTACCCGAGGTGATATCGTGCAGGTCGGTTGCGTATGGCGAGCCCTCGGCGAGGGTGTAGAGCGACGGATTGAGAAAGCCAATCCCGCCGAGGGGTGCGTTGCCGGCTTCCACCGCCTGCTGGTTAACCATGGCCATGAAACCCGCCCAGCGCGGCGCCGCGAAGCTGGTGCCTGCCCATCCACCGCCGCAGGTCCCGTAAGTGCAGTTGTAGTTGTCGTCATCGGCCTCCATGGCGACATCGGGGATGTTGCGCAGAGTGGTGGAACCGGCGTTGGAGATATTCGCAACACCGCTTTGCCAGCTGGGGATAGCGATGCTGTCGGGGCTGATGCCGCCGCCGCTGCCGATCGACCAGGAGGGGAAGTCGTTCCACGCGGTTTCGTCGGACCAGGCTCCGCCCGCCGAAACCGTGGCCAGGTGGGTGCCGCCGACGGCGGTGATGTAGGCATCTTCCTGCGGATAGAAGTACGGGCTGATGGCCGAGTCGTACGCGCCGTAGTCGCCCGAGGCCGCAAAGAAGCTCTGTCCCTGCGCGGCCATTTCTTTGAAGAAAGGATCGTCGGTGGTGGGATCAGCAGGCTGCCAGCTCCAGGAGCAGCTGATTTGTTTTGCGATGTTTTCTGAAGCGATGGAGTTAAGGATATTGGCGTCGTCGAGGCCGTTACCAATGTAGACACGCACCTGATCGAGTCCCGGCGCCATGCCGATAGCCTGGACGATGTCGAGCACGACTTCCGCTTCACCACTGGAAGTGGGAGCGCCGCTGGCGCCATCGAGTAACACATTATTAATGGCGACGTTGTACGTCTGCCCGGCATTGCTGAAAGTGCTGTTTACGTCGCTGAGGTTATAGCCATCGAACTCGAGCAGGGCGACTGTCTGTCCATTGCCGTCGAGGGTTGTCCCGCCGTAATAGGCGGCGCGCATGTCGCTGCCGAGGTAGGTGCCACCGGGGCCGGAGCCAGTTACATTGGCGACCTGAGGTTGCAGCGGCGACGGAGGAATCACCATTGGTTGTGGCAGCGAGAAGTTATCGAGGCCGGAGATCTGCGCGATGGGAACACTGAGATTGACGGATGGCTCGCGATCGGGTGAGTAGAAAGTGCGGCTTTCAGTCGGACCCTGGTAGACGTTCATCTGAACGTTGAACGCCGCCTCGATCTGACTCACCGTGCCGCTGACGGGAACGACCATCCGATTGGCCGGCGCTCCGGTGACGGCAAGACCCTGAGACTGCGCGAAAGCGACGACAGCCTGATAGTCCTGGACGGTAGGACCAAACTGTTGCGCAAACTGATCGACGGTGAGGAAGTGGTGGAAGTCAGGGCTGCTGGGGTCATAAAGCCGGGAAAGCAGGGCATCCAGATCTGTCTGGTTGCGCAGCGGCAGAACAACGGAGACGTTCATCCGCTGATCGAGCGGCATGGCACTCACCAGCGCAGCTCGTCCTGACAGGACCTCGGTTCGCACCTGATTGCGGAGCGTCTGAACCTGCTGCGCGTGGCCGGGAATGCAGGCGAGGATCAGCGCGGCAACAGCTGCGAACCTGATCAGGGTGGAGAAGAATTTACGGGCGGAGACGGAAGCTGACAGAACGCACGAAATCGAACCAGTCAGAAAACCAGGGCACAAATCCACAGCGATACCTCACCGGCAGAGAGGCCGATGTTACGGCCGCAAAATGACAAGGGGGAATCGACCACAGTCGTTTCGGTGAAGTCCGGTCGTAGAGACTCCGCCGATTCTCGTTGTTTTGAGAGTCGCGGGCAGTCTATCACGCACCCATGTTCTTAAGGACGTAAATATTCGTAACCGTCCGGCCTGTATCAGGAAGCTGCGGATGACAGGAGTTACTGCGGAGTGTGACCCATTATTGCATTCACGGCTCGTCGGATCTTAGTACCGCATGTTTGAGAAAGGTGCAGTTCATGAGGTCCCGATCTGCTTCCCACCCTTCACATGATTAGATCAGGTCTGAAGCGGGATCCTGATCGTGTCGTGTCTCTTGTGTCGTTTCGCCTGGTACATTCTGGCGTCGGCGTATTCCAGCAGGCCGGCCCTTGTGGTTGCGTTTTCCGGATATACAGCGCATCCGATACTGGCAGACGCTGAGATCACAGCCAGATCGACACAGAAAGGTTCATCGAAGCAATTTTGCAGTCGGAGCGCGATATCCTGGAGTTCCTGAGCGGAGTTCAGGCTGGTTACAAGAACTGCAAATTCATCTCCGCCGATGCGAGCGAGGATATCGTTGGAGCGGCACTGATTTCTGAGGCGAGACACTGTCTCCTGCAAATAGCAGTCACCGACGTGATGGCCGAACTGATCGTTGACCTGCTTGAATTCGTCCAGATCGATGTAAATGAGTCCGAACCTGGCGCCTGATTCCTTTTCCCTTTCGATTGCCAGATCCAGAGCGCGGTCAAAGGCGAACCGATTGGCCGCATTTGTCAGCGGATCAACCTCGGACCGTCGCACGAGATCGGAGTATTTACCGCCTGTCTCAATGGCCAGGGCGGCGAGGCGGAGCGCGTTTTCAATCGCTTCAGGAGCGGCCAGCCGTTTCGCTGTGTGCGCCCTGAATCCAGCGCATATCCGTCCAAGTACAGTACCTGAACGGGCCGGGATGGCGTGTTCAATGACTTCGAGGTTTGATTTTTCCGAAGCCGCCGGACAGTTTCCGAATGTCCCTTCCAGTTCGATTTCCGCCCAGCAATATTCAGCCTGCAGCTGAAGCGCGAGCAGTTCGGTGATCTGCGAGAGCGTTTCTCGCAACGGGATTGCGTTGTTGATCCCGTCGATCACTCGTGTGCGCCACCGGTCTATCGCAGAGGCGGTCGCCACGTCCTGCCATCGCAGCCTGCGCTCGAGCAGAAACGCTCTCGCGATGGCTACGAACACCAGAATTACCAGCACTGCCAGCAAAATGCCCAGGTTCTGAACGGAGACCGGAGAGGGTCCCGCCAGCATCGCAATATCCTGCGAGGAGCGAAGCAGCAAATGAAACGCAACGGGACCGCGAAACTGATCGCCTCGGTCGAGGACACAAATTCCGGTAACCCGAACCCACGAGCCGAGCGGAAACTCGCGCATTGGATCGGTCGGCAGGTTCATGCCCCGCTCCGGGTGTCGATAGAACGCAGAAAAAACGTGCCCCTGCGAGGCGATTACATATTGATCCTGCGCCGCCTCCCGAACGCGCATGATCAGCTGACCTTCTACCGAGACGAGGCTAAAAGCGTGAGCACCGGATGCCAGTCGCACCGGGTCGACTCTCTCCGCGGTTAGAGGTACATCCGACTGCGTGCTCTCAATTTCCGCTCCAGTCAGCACGACGGAACCATTCCGCACATCCGGGAATCCGGACACCAGAACGTGGTCTCCAACCTGATGCGGCTGTTCACTAAGCGTGTCGACCCAAAGCGCATTAATGCCATTCTGCAGAACCATTGCAGAGCCGGGCTGAAAGTAGGTAATGGTTCCTTCCACTCTGACCCGCTGCGTCTGGTCTTCGATGTTAAGGGTGTCCAGTATCTCGTCGAACTTCCGGGGCGTAAGTTGACGGGGGCTGCGGCTCGCCGGTTCCACGGTACGGAGATCGGAAAACGACGGTACTTCCAGCAGAATTCCGATCATTTGCGATTTGCTGTCGAACTTGCCGGCTACTGCGCCTGTGACCTCAATCGTGCTGTCCAGCAGGGGCAGCAGATCGACGGTTGTGCCTGCATCTGCGATCTGTGCCTGAATGGGACCTCCCGCCATAAGCAGGTCGAGAAGCACGCTTCTGGACGGACCGTCCGCGACCACGTTGGCTGCGCGCACAACAGCGCGCACCGTGGCGCGGCGGCAATCCAGGTCGGCACGAATCATTTGCGTAAAGTCCGCTTTCACCGGCAATGGCGGAGTACCGTGATGAAGAAAGGTGACGCGATTCGCCTGGATCTCCGGACGGAAGCTCGCTCGGGTTACCCCTTCGATCAGGACCCGGTCTCCTGTCGCCAGCTCCAGATCAGGAGTGGTTTCCACGTAAATAGCTGTCTCACCATCCTGAACAAAAAGATCGATATTTCCTCTTTCGTAATAGGTAACTGATCCCTCAACTCTCACTGGGAGCGATCGGGCGGCCATTTGATTCGAGAGAGCATGCACAGCTGCCACGGTGGTCAGTGGTTGAGTCTGCTGGCCATGCAGAGACACCACCGCAAGCAGGCAGATGCTGCCAAGAAAGGCGGCGAAAGTGGAGCTTCGATCAGCCATTGTTCGGGAGAATTTGTGTCGTCCCGTCTTTCAGATCACGTGCACGCCGTTCAGGCTTTTTATCGGTCAGCTTGCCCGGCAATCTTAATGGCCGTCGGGAGCTTTACGAGCCCACCTTTGATTTCACAGCGGGTGCGGAAGTGAATGAAATTGCACAATAGTGGGAGGCTGAGTGCGACGGAGATCCCCCGTGGTTTGTTCAGCTTGCGAGCGAAGGAGGGGAGCTGCTTTCGGACTCGCCCAGATGGGACGCCGGAACCGTCTGGCGGCGCCGACCTTGACGGGTCGTGCCCGTCTCCCGGACTACGGTGCCGGAAGAGCGATCACCTTCACTCCGCGCCGGCGGTGAGGCTCACTGCGTAGAGAAACCAGGCTGCATGCGGCAGCCACTGTTCGGTCCAGCGCCAGTCATCGTCCTTGCCGGTGACCGCGTAACCTTCGTTGAAGGCGATTCCGTCTTCGTCCTCCGTGGCAGCGGTGATGCCATTGATGATGGCGCCAGGAGCATTGGTGTATTTCCACGAGCGAAAGAACATGTAAGCCGCATTACCGTGGCCGCTGCCCATCAGCATGCAGGTATCGAAAGGATTACGTCCCAGAATCCAGTGCAGCTGATCGTCCGCATAGCCTGTCAGGGCTCTCTGGAATTGCCGGTCACCTGCAAAAAGCGGTCTCGCCATCCGCGCGGCCGCAGCCAGTGAGGCGAGTCGCGCATTCTCGCCCTGCCACCACGGCGCAGCCTCCGTGTCATGGGGGAAGAAAAATGCGGTGCGCAGCTGACCATTCCCCATACGCACCAGCTGACGCGCATAGCCGAAAGGGTTGTTCACTTCGTGAGTGGTTTGAATCTCGGATTGAAGGGACTTTCTTACCGTCTCCACGACTCGTGAGCGCTGTTGCGGAGATGCTATCTCGGCATAGCGCAACAGGCTGATGACAGGCAGACCTGCATCGGACGGGTGAAAGTAGGGCCGTATGGCGTTATCGGCGCGCCAGTAGTCGTGAAATGTGCCTGAAGTGATCACCCTCGCCATCAGGCGGTCGGCACGGCGGTCGGCAGCTTCGAGATAGATCGGCTGATGCGAAGCGCGATAGAGCTCCGTAGCCGCCAGCAGAGCGCAGTAATCATCAAGAATGTTCTCAACATGGTTGTTGAGTAACTCCGTGTTATGTGCCTGCAGGAAAGAGAAGGCTGATTCGGCGGTGGCCAGATACTCCTGTCGTGAGAATTCTCCGTTCTCAGGCATCGAGCTGGCGAGCGCAAGGGCGGCAATGCCCATACCGCCACCCGCGCGAAAGCCAGCTTCATAGGCGTGCGGACCGACTGCCTCGCCAATGCTCTCCGTCGATTGGCCAACGCTGGTTTTGATCCGCGTGCGCCAGTTAGGATTGCCGATAGCGCGATCCTTCGCCAGTTTCTCCGTCCCTGGCCCATTGATGCTCTCGAGAAAGGAACCGTCGGGGCGGCGGATGCGAACGAGGTAGTCGGCTCCGAAGAGACCCTCGTCGAGAAGCCGGCGCTCATATTCGGTGAAATTATCGTCGTGTCGAGTTTTCAGCAGGTCATAGCTGGCAAGCAGCGTCCATACGGCCAGCGGCAGCTGCTGCGGATTGAAGTATGACGTTGGATTCTGATGAGAGAGGTGGATACCGTAGTCGCCGGTAGCGTCATACCAGCCGCCGTGCGCGTCGAGGGTTTCTCCTGGCTTCCACGGAAGCTGGAGATGCCGGTCGGCCTGATCGATGTCCCCCGTGGAGCGCTGGCCTTTGAAATAGTAGATGACATTCGACAGTGTCTTTCGTTCCAGCAGATCGTTGCCGATCTCGAAGGCACAGGAACTGACGCCTCCGTCAGCATTGACGCGCAGCCTGTAATGGCCCGGTGTTCGCCACGACGAGAAGTCCGCCTTCCAGAAGCGCCAGTTGCGCCAGTGATCGACGGAGCCTGCAGGCTGGAGTGTTCCGCCGAAGACAGTAAGTCCGGTATCGTCGTTGACGAGGTCGAAGCCGGACAGGCTGGTGTCCTCGGTCGTTTCGATCAGTGCTACCTTGGTTGCTGTCGTCTCGTAACCGACCTGATCGACGAGAACCCGTACTTCGGCGCTCGACAGTGAAGGTGCGAGTCCGCAGAAACAAAAGACCGCAAACAATGGAACGAATCGAGTCATTGAGGCAGGCCGCATGAGTCTGGTTGCGAATATAACCTGGAACTGGCCGCAGACAGACCCCGATCCCGGATTGCGGCTAAAATCGTGTCCCGATTATTCGTGCCATGATGGGTGCTGGCATTCATTGAGGAGAAGAAGTGCGCTGTTTTCGCAATCGTGGCAGAAAGTTCGAGCGCCTGATGCTTGCGGTCGCTGTGATCGTCCTTACGCAATCCGCGTCGTCGTTGCCATCGCAGCAACCCGCCAATCGTCGGAGCGCCCCGGAGGTGATTGCATACATCTTTCCTCGGGATCGTGTCATTCAACCGGGCGAAATCGCGGCGCGGAAGCTGACTCGCATCAATTACGCGTTCGCGAATATCCAGGATGGCCGAATGGTCGCGGTCAGTCCGGCTGACACTCCCAACCTGGCCACGCTGGTTGCACTCAGGCAGCAGAATCCGTCGCTGCAGGTACTGATCTCCGTGGGCGGGTGGCTCTGGTCGGGAAACTTCTCCGACGCGGCACTTACTCCGCAAAGCCGGTCGCGCTTCATCGAGAGCGTGGTCTCTTTCGTGAAAGACCACGACCTCGACGGACTGGATGTTGACTGGGAATATCCCGGTCAGACCGGGGCAGGGAATCGATTCCGGCCCGAAGACAAGAGGAATTACACTCTGCTTCTGGCCGAGATACGGAAGCGCTTCGACGCCGAGCAAAGAAGGCTGCGGCGGCCTCTGCTGCTGTCAATCGCTGCCGGGGCTTCCGACCAGTTTCTTGATCATACTGAGATGCGCCAGGTGGTTGGTTCTGTGGATACCGTGAACCTGATGGCTTACGATTACTACGAGCCTGGCAGCGACCCCATCGCGGCAAATCATGCGCCACTCTACCTGGATCCAGCGGACCCCAAGCGCATCTCGGCCGATAGTTCGGTGCGAGATTTCGAAAGCGCCGGCGTACCGGCGCATAAGATTGTTCTCGGCGTGCCCTTCTACGGGCATATCTGGGGGAATGTGGCGCCGACGAACCATGGACTCTTTCAAACCGGGTCGGCAGTGCCGAACGCCTTCGCGCGTTATCAGGATATTGTGAGCACCATGCTGGATCATGGATTCACGCGCTATTGGGACGCCTCGGCCTCCGCTCCTTATCTTTATAACGCACAGACCGAGCAGTTCGTCTCGTACGATGATCCTGAATCGCTCGCACTGAAATGCGCCTATGTACAGCATATGCATCTGGGAGGAGTTATGTTCTGGGAGTACAGCGCCGATGCTTCGGGGGCGCTCCTGGATACGATTGATCATGCCTTCTCCGTGGGCAGCAGGAGCAGCGCCGAGGTGGGACGATGATTTCGACCGCTCCCATGTCATCCACGGGCATTGCCGGGCAAACGACCTCCACTCGCGTTATCTCCATCGATATCTTTCGCGGTATCACCATGGCGGTAATGATCTTTGTCAACGATCTGGCAAGCGTCCACGGCCTGAGTAAGTGGACCTACCACATGCCCGCGAATGTGGACGCGATGACTTACGTGGACATGGTATTTCCAGCATTTCTTTTCATCGTTGGAATGTCGCTGCCTCTGGCGGTGCGGCAACGACTGCGGCGGAATCCCTCCCTCGGCGGGCTCTGGCTGCATATTGCGCTGCGTTCGGCGGCGCTGCTCTGTATCGGCCTGATTCTGGCCAATGTCGATCATTGCGATCGGGCAAGGATGCACTTCTCTCCTTACTTGTGGGCGCTGTTGGGCCTGGGTGGGGCCATTCTGCTCTGGAACGTTTACACAGGGCTCCGCCGCAACGTCGTGCTGAGCCTCCGCCTGCCGGGTGCGGCCCTTCTCGTTTTTGTATTCGCAATCTTTCGCCGTGCCACGCCAGGCGGTGAAGCGTGGATCGATTTCTCCTATCCGGAGATTCTTGGCCTGATCGGGCTGACTTATTTTGCCGTCTGCCTCCTCTACGTCCCCACGCGCCGGTGGCGTCTCGCGCCGCTGGCGTGGCTGATCGTTTTGGTCGCGTACAACTCTGCCTGCTGCGCCCACTGGATCCGAACCGATCATGTCTCCCTTTATCTGTGGCCTTTCGGTAACGGAGCCTTGCCCAGTCTCGTGATGGCCGGGATTGCAACGTCGTTGATCTTTCTCAATGAAAGGCGGACGAGCACGACGGGATCGAAGATCCAGCTGGGGTTTCTTATAGGTGTCTCGTCGTTTGTGGCCGGCTGGCTTCTCCGGCCGCTGGGCATCTCAAAGATTCGCGCTACACCGACGTGGGTTCTGTGGACTGTTGCAGCCTGCTGTCTGCTCTTCACCGCGCTTTACTGGCTGTGTGACGTGAAGAAGTGCACGAGCTGGGCTTGGCTGATACGTCCAGCGGGGTCGAACACACTACTCACTTATCTGATCCCCGACATTTATTACTTTCTGGTTGCGCTTACGGGAACTGCCTATCTGCAGGAGCATTGGAATCAGGGCTGGCCCGGCGTTATTCGCGCCGCAGCATTTACAGTGGCGATGCTTCTGGTTGCCCACGCCGCCACACGAGCGCGGCTGCGGATGCAGTTATAAACAGTCTGGTGGATTAGGGTACCGGAGGCGACACTCTGATGGCTTTGCTGAAATGGCGGCCTTCTTCTGCTTCGCGCGCAACACGACTCTTCGCGAAGACAACTGCAATATTGGTCGTGGCCTCGCTTGCCGGATCCAATAACGCCCAACAGACACCGCCGGCAACGCCGATGCAGCCCCTGTTCCAGAACGGCGCACAGTTCCGTCAACTGCAGAAGAAGGTCCTGCGCTCTCGTGTTATTGATGCTACGGACGACCTTTCCCACTGGTCGCTCACCGGCGCCGGTTCGATGACGCTCTCGACAGCAGAGATAAAGGAGGGCCGAACGTCGCTGAGGGTCACCTCGACCGACAACAAAGGCCGCGTTGAGGGCGAGGGCGACTGGCAGGATCTTGTTGCCACGCGCAATTTTCCCTCCGAAGACTGGACCCGGTTCAACCGCATTTCCGTGTGGGTCTATCCGGACATAGTGGGAGCTCCGGCTATCTCTCTGAACCTGACCCTGCACAACGAGGGGGCGCACCTGCTGCCGGACGACCAGAACGAAGGCCGCGACGACTCGATTCCGATTCGGGATCGCGAGTGGAATCACATTGTGTGGGAGATTCCTTCGCTCGACCGCGACAAAGTTACCGGCCTCAGCTTTGGTTACTCTCTGCCCCGCATGTTTCCAAACCCAGGCGACCAGACGGTCTTCTATCTTGACCACCTGGAATTGCAGACTGTCGAGCCCGACCACGTTGAAGGGTGGGACGTCGCGAGGGGGAAAATTGCCTTCAGTCACACCGGATACGCGCCCGGGACAACCAAGACAGCATTAGCCAGCGGGCTTTCCGCGTACCAGTTTTCCGTGATCGAAGAGACCACGGGCAAGGCAATCTATACGGGGCCCGTCGAAACGCAGAAGACCGGCCTGGGAACATTCCAGATCCTGGACTTCTCAAACGTGCAGCGTCCTGGAAACTATGTTCTCCGGGTCGGAGATACAGTGACGCGCCCATTTCACATAGGCACGGATACCTGGCGTGACAGCATCTGGAAGGTTATCAATTTCATGTACAGCGAGCGGTGCGGCACGGTGATTCCCGGCGTCCATGGCATCTGTCATCAGGACGATTACACACTGCACGGCGACCAGCGCATCGTTGTGAGCGGGGGCTATCACGACGCAGGCGATCTGAGCGTCACGGGAAATACTCCGGCGATGACTTATGCTCTCCTGACGCTGGCCGAGCGGCTTGAACAGGAGGACGATGATCCGGAACTACTAAGCCGGGTGATCGAAGAAGCTAAGTGGGGACTGAACTGGGTCCTGAAGACGCGGTTCGGCGACGGATATCGCAGCACTGGCCAGAACATCAGCTACTGGACAGACGGCATCATGGGAGACGCCGACGACCGCTTCGGCCACGCGGTCAACGACCCCCAATGGAATTTTCGCGTCGCCGCAGTGGAAGCTCTTGCCAGTCGCGTTCTGCAGCACAGCGATCCAGAACTGGCCCGCCGCAGTCTTGCGACGGCGAAAGAAGACTGGCATTTTGCCGCAGAAGGTCTGAAGAACGCCGCCCCGGTTCCGGAAGTGTACGGGCAGAGCGACAACCTCGAGAGGATCTCCTTCGGAGCGATTGCTTCCGTTGAGCTCTTTAAGTCAACCGGCGATCCGAGCTATGTCCATGAGGGGATCGACCTGGGCAGCCAGATTGTCGCCTCTGAGGAGCGGACGCTGCAGCCCTGGAGCGTTCCGATGACCGGATACTTCTACACCGGCCCGGACCGAAAATATCTCTTTCACCGTTTCCATATGGGCGAAGAAGAGCAACCCATTGTGGCGCTGACAGAACTATGCGAGACGCTGCCTGATGATCCGAACTGGATGAAATGGTACTCGGCGATCGTTCTCCACACGAAGTACTACCAGGAAGCGGGGGCGCAACTGGACGCGCCGTACAATGTACTCCCCGCCGGTATCTATCGTGTCAGCGAAGCAAATATTCTCCCTGAGACTCCTGCATGGAGGCCGCTGGAAACAGCAAGCAGAGCGTCGTTCATCGCGGAGGTAAAAGATGGCCTTCACCTGGGCGGCGATACTTACCTGCGGCGATATCCAGTGTGGTTCCAGTTTCGCGGAAACTCCAGCATTCTGCTCTCTGAAGCCAAGGCGCTTGCTGTGGCGGCACACCTGCGCGGAAGCATCATGGACGAGGACCTGGCTCAGCAACAGGCCCAGTGGCTCATTGGCAGGAATCCATTCTCGGCCAGCATCATGTATGGCGAAGGTTACGATTGGACACCGCTCTATAGCGTTCGCTCCGGACAGATGGTGGGGGCGATTCCGGTGGGGATTGAAACAAGAGGAAACGCCGATGTGCCTTACTGGCCCAATCAGATTTGCTGGACTTACAAGGAAGTTTGGACACAGCCTGCGGGCGAATGGATCTGGCTGATGCGCGATCTGAGCGGCCCGGCGATTCTTCGCGGAGTCATCGATCCCGGAAAAAGAGGCGCCGTGACGCTGCTTAATGAAGAAACTCACGTGACCATTTCCGCAGCTGTTGCCGCTGACGGAACCTTTCGCGCAACTGTCCCACAGGGACGCTACTCCATCACCTCCGGCCATGCGCACACATCGGTCACTGCGCTTCCAGGCGGCACTTACCCGGTGGACCTGCGCAACGAGCATGCTGTTGCTTTTTCCGCTTCCGTCGCAGCTGGATCAGCACCGGGATTTGTAGTCTTGCGCGCTACCGTCGATGGATCGGGGAGGCACATCTTTTCCGTACGCAGCGATAACCTCGACATCTCAGATCCTGCAGCGATCACCGTGAGTCCTGGCGCGCACGACAGGCAGGTGATCACCTGGCACGCCCGCATCGTGGATAAGTCAACTCCGTGGGTTGCCGTTGTGCTGCGCGACGGGTCACTCGACGGGCATGCCGAACTAAGTGGAGTGGCCGATTCGAACTGACGCCAGCCGCAACGGACGGCGCGCCGACTATCGCAAACGGCGGATGCGAAGTGTGTGACGTCCTGAACGATAGAAGCCGGTGACATACACGATGGCTTTGCCGGTCGTCGAGAAGATTAGCTGGCGAATGCGCAGCAATGGCGTATTCTTGCCGACGCGCAGCAGGTCAGCCATCCGCTGATCGGCGTCGGTAGCGTCGATCTCCTCGTCAGCATAGGCCAGAGAAACACCGCAATCCTGCTCCAGTGCCGAAAACAGCGACCTGCCATCGAGCGTACTTTGCAGCAAATCGGGGAATTCATCCTCCGACCAGTAACCCACCTCGAGCGCTACAGGTTCGTTCTGAGCGAGTCGCACGCGTTCCAGGCGAACAATCCGAGCTGTTGGGGCAAGGCCGAGTCGCGCTGCAATCTCCGGCTCACGGCTGATGACAGTTGAGGCGACGATTCGCGAATGTGCTGTGAGCCCCAGACTGGCCATCTGTTCGCTATATCCGAGCAGTTTGTTGAACTGTACTCTCGGCGGTGCAACAAACGTTCCCGCACCGTGACGGCGTTCTACCACTCCATCTCGTGCCAGTTCTGTCAGCGCGTGCCGCGCCGTCATCAGGCTCACCTGATGAATCCTCGCCAGCTCCCGCTCTGACGGCACCATATTTCCCGGTTTCAACTGACCGGTATCGATCCGGCGGCGAATTGCGCCCTGGATCCTTTTGTAGGCCGGTTCTTCCGAGCGGCGGGGCATCGTGCTCACGGTTTGATCTCCACAAGGCCGGGAAAAATTGACGTGCCGGTAAATCAGTCGGCGGGCTGTTAGGGGACAAAAATCGGTTTTCCAGGGCTGCAGTGCCGGACAGCGCGCGGCTGAATCCTAGCAGAGTGCTATAGAGCGAGCAAGGGGGCGATGCAAAAAGAACTCTAATCGGTCCGATCGCGCGCCGTAATGCCTCCAAACGCTCTGCCCAACAGAAGGAACCAGAATTCGAAACAGTGAGGCGGGAAACGGCCATAGCCACGGTCCGGAAGCTCATTCCCGTCGAGTACCGGCGAAAATTTCCACAGGTCCATCCGGATCACCGCTTGACATGGCTGCCAGGATTGCTCTATAGCATGTAGGACGTGCTATAGAGCGGCTGGCGTCGACATTACGGCGCATTACAATGCACATCCCCCGTGTGCGCCAGGGCGTTCGAAGTCGTGTCAAGAATCGCTTCGTGTTGTACTGTGGTTCCCGCTATCAGGGTTTAGTTACAGCAACAGGCTCCTTCAATGCGATCTTAGGCATCGGCGCAGAAACGATGCCGCAAGTTGTCCCCAGAACCACTTGGAGGCCGGTATGAACAGGATTACGTTGTGGGGATGTATCCTCGTGGCGCTTATTGCATCCCAGCTTGTCACGCCCTTGCGGGCTCAACAGACCACCGCGTCCATTACAGGTACTGTTGCCGACACCGGCGGGGCTGTGATCAATGGAGCCACGGTGACTGTCACCGATGTCGATCGTGGCACGCTTTTTACAACCAAAAGCGCCGACGGTGGCATATTCACCTTCGCGCGCCTGCCCATTGGCACCTACGACGTGAAGGTCGAGGCCCCGGGATTTGAAACCTCCGTTCAGTCACACCTGACCCTCGTGCTCAACCAGACAGCACGACTCGATTTCAAAATGAGGGTAGGTGCTGTTACCAACACCGTGCAGGTTACGTCGGAGCTGCAGGGACTGCAGACGGAAACCACGCAGGTCAGCACCCTGGTGGACGCCCGAGCTGTTACAGACATTCCTCTGGCAACGCGAAATTATGTTGAACTGACTCTGCTGGCGCCCGGCAGTGTTCATCCGGATAACTCCACTTTCAACAACGGTGACAATGTCGCCAGCGGCGCACGCCCGTTCATCAACGGGAACCGCGAGCAGTCGAATAACTTCATCCTCGATGGGATGGACAACAACCAGACCTCCGATAACCTGCTGGCCTTCACCCCCTCACCGGACTCCATCCAGGAGTTCAACCTCATTACGAACAACGCGTCGGCCGAATTCGGCAACTTCATGGGCGGCATCGTCAATGCGTCGATCAAGTCCGGCACCAACAACTTCCACGGCGATGCATGGGAGTTCTTCCGCAACGACGTCCTGAACGCCAACCAGTGGGAAAACAAGCTGAACCCGACCAGCGTCCTGAAAAGACCAACCGTGCGCTGGAACATGTTCGGCGGCACACTGGGCGGTCCTGTCCTCAGGGACAAGCTGTTCTTCTTTGTGGACTATCAGGGACAGCGCTTCGACCACCCTGCAAGCAGCTCCTTTATTACTGTCTTCACAAATGCAGAGCGTGGGGGCGATTTCTCGCAAATCAGCAAGCAACTGGTGAACCCCATCACGGGAACTCCTTACACGGGCAACCAAATTCCGCTCTCCCAGCGGAATATAGTCGCCACCAATCTGTTTGCTTCCAAATACTATCCAACACCAATCAACAGCCAGAACTCGAACAATGCGATCGACACTCAAACCCAGGCTTATAACGCCGATCAGGGAGACGTGAAGGTCGACTACACCATCACAAAAAACGATCGCTTTGAGGGGCGGTATTCGCAGGGATACCAAAACGATCCGGGAAGCCACTCGCTGTTGATCCTTGGCAATACGTTCGCACAGGCTCCTATCCACAACGTGGTCGGGACCTGGACCCATACCTTCGGTTCAAACATCCTGAACGAAGCGCGCTTTGGAACAAGCTGGGTGACTCTATTCAACGGAAATGGCTTCAATCCGAGCATCGGCAATCTCGGGACCGCACTCGGAATCGCCAACACCAACACCAATGGCCCCGGCCTCCTGCTCATCGGTTTCGGTGGCGGTCTCCCGCCCCAGCCCAACGGCGGCACCACGCTGACCAATATCGGTAGCAATGTTGTACAGCAAGACTTCGCCGATACCGTCATCCAGTTCGACGACGGCCTGACCGTCACTCACGGCAAGCACGTCTTGAAGACCGGTTTTCAGATGTGGCGCTACCGCATCAACACCGGCTACACCGGCAACACCGGCGAATACGGAGATATCCTGTTCGGCGGCGGCAGCACCGGCGTGGATTTCGCCGGCGATCCGGCAGCCGATTTCTTCCTCGGCTACCCGGAAGCCAGAGGTATCGGTGTAAGTACGAGTTTTGTCTGGCATCAGTTATCGTGGCTGTTTGGAGGATATGGTCAGGACGACTGGCGTATTACCCCAACTCTAACTTTGAATCTGGGGCTGCGCTATGAAGCCCACACGCCCTGGGTGGAACTGAACAACCGTCAGTCCAACCTGGATCTGACGACCGGCGATCTTGAACTTGCCGGGGTAAACGGCAATAGCCGCGCGCTCTATAACTCGGTGTATGGTCTTCCGGATATCCAGCCCCGCATTGGCTTTGCGTATTCGCCGGAAGCATTGCACGGCCGTTCCGTGATTCGCGGCGCCTATACCATCTCCTCCTACCTCGAAGGCACGGGCACCAACCTGCGACTTCCGAGGAATCCACCCTACACTCCTCCCGAGGTTGGAGCGCAATATGCTTCCGCAACGGTTCAGACGCAGGCGGGCCCAGGAGGCGCGGCTCCGGGCGATCCGTTTGCGGGAGCCATCATGTATGTCTGGGATAAGACAGTACAGCCAGCGCTCGATCAGCAGTGGAATCTGACCCTGCAAGAGGAGGTTACCCCTACAACCACACTCCAGGTTGGATATGTCGGCCAGAAGGCAGATCACCTGATGGTACCAATGCCCTATCTTCAGAAACAACTCGTCAACGGTATGGCGACCACGCCGCTCTACTTTAAGAACAACCCTGCGCTCATCAACGATCTCTCGAACGTGTCCGGTACTGCTTCGGTGGGCTACATGAGGTACAACGCGCTCCAGGCAGTACTGCAGAAGAGGCTGGCCAGTGGGCTGGAAGGTCAGGTGGCCTACACCTGGTCCCACTGCCTGACCAATAACAGCGGATACTACGGAACGTGGGGAGGCGCGGCCGGATCGGCAACGGCTTCACCCTATTATCAAAACCTGTACGATCCTCGCGCGGATTACGCCAGTTGCTACTACAACGCCAGCAACGTCGTCTCGGCCTATGCGACCTACAGTCTTCCCGTCGGCAGGGGACAGCGTTTTGGCGCCAATATCAACCGGGCCGCCAATCAGGTTGTCGGTGGCTGGCAGGCATCCACGGTCATATCCACGCATGGCGGCTTCCCGCTCGCCATCTATGATAACGACGGCGATGCCACAGGAACCGGCTCGCGGGGATCCCGTCCGGACTGCGGCGCACAAACGGTGTACAAACGCAGCAGGCTGGCGCCGGATTTTGGGGGCTATCAATGGTTGAGTGCTTCAGGATTCTCTCAACCCGCGGCCGGCCACTTTGGAAACTGCCCGGCACAGGGTCCGGTCTCTGGGCCGGGATACTTTGACGCCGACATCGGGCTGATGAAGAACTTTCCTATAACAGAACAGAAGTACCTGCAGTTCCGCACCGACTTCCTGAACGCTTTTAACAACGTAAACCTGGGCCATCCGAATACCGGTTGGAGCGCCAGCCCTGGCACGTTTGGCCAAATCGGGCCTGCGGCCGGTACCGGCGCACAACCGGCAAGGAACATCCAGTTCGCGCTGAAGTTCTATTATTAGGTGCGGCTGGACTGATACCCTTAAGGGCAGGCGCTTAGGCGTCTGCCCTTCCACTATGCGCATTACTCCCGGCTTCCTGTTCCTGTTTCTCTGTGGATCGCCGCTCTGTGTCTCCGCGATGAACCAGGCGCCACCCACTGTCCTCGCCACGGATCCGAAAGCCGCTGATCATGCCGCATCGCTCTCCGAATCGGGCCACTGCTCCGAGGCTCTGCCGATGCTGTCGAAAGCCTCAGGACACCTGGCCGACAAGGATCTGGAGAAGCGCGTCGAACTGGACGGCGTGCGCTGCGCCACGCTCCTGCAGTCCTGGTCCCAGGTTGCTGATTTTGTCCGAGCCCTGCAGCGTGATTTCCCGCATGACCCGGAAGCGCTCTACACCGCTGTGCATGCGTATTCCGATCTCTCGACCCAGGCAGCTCAGAAACTGGCCAGCACCGCGCCGCATTCCCTGCCTGCGCTGGAGCTGGATGCGGAGGCGAATGAAGTGCAGGGCCGATGGGATCAGGCGGAGAAGGATTACCGCGAGATTCTCGAGAAGAATCCGAGCTACCCGGGCATTCACTTTCGTTTGGCGAGACTGCTGCTTTCGAGACCTAATCCAGCTTCGAATTTCCAGGATGAAGCGAAGAAGGAGTTACAGGAAGAACTAAAAATCGATCCATCAAATGCGGGCGCAGAATATGTTTCGGGTGAACTAGCCCGTCAGGTGCAGGATTTTGCCGGAGCCATCGCGCACTTTACTCGCGCGACCGAGATAGACGGGAACTTCGCGGACGCCTGGCTGGCACTGGGAATGTCGCTTCTGTTGCAAAAGGAGTACGCCCCGGCCATCGCACCGCTCAAAACCGCTGTCAGGCTGGAACCGACCAATCCGGCGGGACACTATGCTCTGGCGACGGCCTATGCCCGCACGGGGAACAAGGATGCCGCGGAGCGGGAATTCGCTTTGCAGAAACAGACGGCGCAGGACTCCGACAATCAGGGGGACAAGGCGCCGCAGTGACAGTTTTCAGGCCCATCCGGTGCGGGCTCTCAAGGCGCACTTTTCTCCGAAGCCTCGCCGGGACCGCTGCTTCCTTACGGTTGGCAGGCTTATCTGCGCTTTCCGCTCAACCTGATTACCCATTCGAAGAAGTGCCGGCTTCCGCCAGCGGAATTACATGGGTTCACGCAGCCGGCAAGTCGGCGGAGAAATATCTTCCGGAGACAACCGGCGCCGGTTGCGCATTTCTGGACTATGACAACGACGGCTGGATGGACATTTACCTTGTCAACAGCGGTAAGTGCGATTTTTACGATCCGAACCCACCGCTCCGCAACGCGCTCTATCGCAACAACCGGGATGGAACATTTACTGATATCACCGCTAAGGCAGGGGTAGCGGGTGGAGGTTATGGCCAGGGTGTGGCCGTTGGCGACTACAACGGCGACGGGTTCCCCGATCTCTATGTTACGCAGTACGGAAGGAGCATTCTGTATCGGAACAACGGTGACGGAACCTTTACCGATGTAACTGAAGCCGCCGGAGTCGCCGCCCCCGGCTGGTCGTCGAGTGCGGTCTGGTTCGACTACGACAACGACGCCCGGCTCGATTTGTTTATTTGCCAGTTTGTCGAATTCTCCAAAGCAAAGAACCTGCCTTGCGTGAGTTACAACAATCGGCCTGGCTATTGCGTGCCGCGTCTGTACAAGTCCACGGCGAGCTGGCTCTTTCACAACAACGGGGATGGCACGTTCAGCGACTTCACCAAGTCGTCCGGCATTGCCGACCATTTAGGCAAGGCCTGGGGTGTGGTGGCTGCCGATCTCAACAACGATGGCCGGCTCGACCTGTTCGTTTCCAATGACACTACCCAGAATTTTCTCTTCATGAACAGGGGCGCGGGCCGGTTCGAAGAGATCGGCGCGCTGGCGGGTGTAGCTTTCAGCGAGGCGGGCAGGGCGCGCTCCGGCATGGGAGTAGATGCAGCCGATGTGAACCAGGACGGCTGGATGGACGTCTTTGTCGCTAACATCGATCACGAGAAGTACTCGCTCTATGAAAACAATCATGACGAGACGTTTGACGATGAAGCCACGCCCATGGGAGTCGCCGGTCCTACGCGCCTGATGAGCGGATGGGGCCTGAAGTTTTTCGACTATGACAATGACGGCGATCTTGATCTCTTTCTTGCCAATGGCAATCCTGACGATCTGATTCAGACCATCGCAAAAGACGTGACCTATCGCGAGCCGCTGCTACTTTTTCATGGAGAAGGAAAGAATCTGCGCAATGTGAGCGCGGAGAGCGGACCCCTTTTCAGCAGGGAGCTCTCGGCCAGAGGGCTTGCTGTCGGCGACTTCGACAACGACGGAGCCGTCGATGTGCTGATCGCCATTAACGACGGGGCTCCACTACTCCTGCGTAACCGGGCAGCGCGCGGCCGTCACTGGCTCGGCCTCAGGCTGGTGGGCACGAAATCGAATCGCGATGCCGTCGGAGCACGCGTTACCTGGCAGGCCGGAGATCTGAAGCGCAGCCGAACCAGGGTTGGTGGAGGCAGCTTTCTCTCCTCTCATGACCCGCGGCTGGTGCTCGGTCTCGGCTCCCGCTCCCAAATCGACTGGCTCGAGGTGCAGTGGCCGCAGCCGGGCGGCAAAGCGGAGCGATTTAAAGAACTGCCGATCGACAGGTACATCACAATCGTCGAAGGAAAAGGCATCGTCTGACGGAGACTCGAACCTGAGCCGGTTCGGCGTTTCATGCCGTCTGCTATCCGCAGCGTGGACAGCATGCAGCGCCCCCAGAGAAAATGCGATAATCAGTGAAGCTGAGCCCACCATACATCGCGGAGAGGTGGCAGAGCCCGGTTGAATGCACCTGACTCGAAATCAGGCATACTCGTAAGGGTATCGGGGGTTCGAATCCCTCCCTCTCCGCCATAAGCGGAACAAATCTCCGATCTTCCGGGCCGCGCTGTTCCAACCCTGTCAGGATGCCAGCCTCTCCGTAACGGCCTCAATCGATCCTGCCACCCGCCTCTGCGCCATGCGCGTGAATGACAGATAGATCACAGGCGTGACGTAAAGCGTGAGTAGCTGCGACAGCAGCAGACCCCCGATCACAGCAATGCCCAGCGGGCGCCGCGCTTCGCCACCAACACCGCCGGCCAGCGCCACGGGAACAGCCCCAACAGTGCGGCCATGGTCGTCATCATGATGGGTCGAAACCGCTGGAGGCATCCCTGATACACCGCTCGCGCGGGATCGAGGCCCTCGTTGCGCTGCGCGTCCAGCGCGAAGTCCACAATCATGATCCCGTTCTTCTTGACGATGCCGACCAGCAAAATAATTCCCAGGAACGAATAGAGGTTCAGATCCTGGCCGAAAACCAGCAGCGCCAGCAAAGCGCCGATAGCCGCAGGCGGCAATCCGGAAAGGATGGTGATGGGATGAATGAAGCTCTCATAAAGAATTCCCAGAACCAGATAGATCACCATCACGGCAACCAGCAGCAGCCCGCCCAGACCCTTCAGCGAGCTCTGAAACTGCGCCGCCGTACCCTGGAAGGAAAACGTGAGTGTTGCGGGCATACCAATGCTTCGTGCCGCCGTGCGGATCAGTCCAGTCGCCGCATTGAGGGAGGCGCCAGGGCGCAGATCGAATTCAAACGTGACCGCTGGAAACTGTCCCGCGTGATGCACGGTCATCGGCGCAACGGTTTCGGTCCGCGTAGTCACGGCGGCAAGGGGCACGAGCCGGCCGCTGCCCGATCGCAGGTACAGGCTTTCCAGCGCAGCCGGATCCCGTTGCCAGCCGTCGGCGACTTCCAGAATCACATCGTATTTACGCGACGCCACGGTGATCGTGCTGGCGGCGCGATTGCCATAAGCGTCGTATAACGTGTTGGCGATCTGGTTCGGATCGACGCCCAGCGACATGGCCAGATCGCGCCGAATATCCACGTTAACGCGTGGAGCGCTCATCTCCAGATCGGTCGACACATTGGCTAACTGAGGAAGCGAATCCAGCGCGTTCTTCAGCCGCGGGGCCCAGCGATAGAGTTCGTCCGCATCCGGCCCCTCGAGGATGGCCGAGTACTGGGATCGTTGCTCGTTCTGCCCGAGGCTCAGGAAATCTCCCTGCCGCAGATAGACTTTCAGTCCCGGAATGCGATCGAGCTGCTTTTGAAATTCCGCCATGATCGCGCTTACGTTGGGCCGGTGACGGTCGTCGACAAGGTTGATGTGAAGCCAGCCGCTGTTCTGTGCCTCAACACCGGAGAGATTACTTTCCATCCAGGGCATCTTCGCCATCAGCGCATTCACCTGCTCGCCATAGTCGATCATCCGCGCCATCGAGTTGTTCTGCGAAGCCTCCAGATGCCCGCTGAAATAGCCCACATCCACCCGCGGCATGAAACTCTTCGGCATCCACCACAACAGAACCACGGTGATCAGGCTCATCGCTGCGCTCGCCGCCACGGTTGCATGCGGGTGGCGCAGGACGGCATCGAGCGAGCGTCGATAACACGCCTCCACTCGCGAGTAGGCTCTCTCGGTCCAGCGGCTGAGCCTGTTCTCTCCATGCCGGCGGGTGCCGAGAAAGCGGCTGCAGAGCATCGGGGTCAGAGTAAGCGCCGTAAATCCGGAGAGCAGGATGGATACTGAAATCGTGACGGCAAATTCCCGCAACAATCGCCCCAGCACTCCGTTGAGAAAGAGGATGGGAAGGAAGACTGCCACCAGCGACACCGTCATCGAAACGATGGTGAAGCCAACCTCGGCTGACCCTTCGCGGGCTGCCTGCACGCGGCTCTTTCCCATCTCGCGATGGCGCACAATGTTCTCGATCATCACGATGGCATCGTCGACGATAAAGCCTACCGACAACGTGATGCCCAGCATCGAGAACATATCCACTCCGAAACCCAGCAACCGCATCGCGATGAACGAACCCAGCACAGAAACAGGGATGGTTGCTCCCGCCACCAGCGTGGACGACGCTGTTCCCAGAAAGGCAAAGATGACCACAACGACCAGCGCTATGGTGATCAGAAGCGTTCGATTCACCTCCGCAATCGAATCGCGTACCTTATCGGCCTCATCTGCGACCTTTCCGAACGAGACTCCGGGCGGCAGGGAACCGCTCAGGCTCCTGATCACTTCTTTCACGCGATCAGCCACCTCCACCGTGTTCACACCCGGCTGCTTGCGCACTGCGAGGATCACGCTGCGCCGGCCGTCGATCCAGAACCGGCTTTTCTCGTTATTCGAGCTGTTGATTACATCGGCGACCTGATTCAGGCGGACGGGCTCTCCGTCTCGCCACGCAATCACCACGCCGGAGAACTGTTCTGCGCTGGTCAGCTGGCTGTTGGTCTGGACCGAGTAGTCCCGTGCGTCGCCGAAAAGCGTGCCCGAGGGCAGGCTGGCGCTGTTCCTGCTCAGCGCCGCGCGCACCTGCTCGAGGTCAAGGCCATAGGCCGCCAGCTTTGCCGGATCCACCTCCACTCGTATCGCTGGCCTTTCCGGACCCCACACCGGCACCTGCGACACGCCGCTGACCATGGCCATACGCTTTGCAAAAACATCATTCGCATACTGGGCGAAGTCATCCAGAGACATGGTGGTCGACGACATCTCGAGCCACAGAATCGGCTCGTCGGTCTGGTTCACCTTCGAATACTGCGGTGGGGCGGGCATATTCTCCGGCAAATCGCCCGAGGCGCGGGCAATCGCCGCCTGCACGTCCTGCGCTGCGGCGTCGATGCTTCTGTTCAGCTCGAACTGCAAACTGATGTTTGTCTCCCCGGTCGTGCTCGACGATGTCATGTTCGCCAGCCCCGGAATCGCCGACAAACGGCTTTCGAGCGGCGTGGCAACTGTGGAAGCCATCACATCCGGATTCGCGCCCGGCAGGTTCGCAGTCACGTAGATGCTCGGATACTCAACCTCCGGAAGATTGCTCACCGGCAATGAAAAGTAGCAAAGAGCGCCAAAGCCCGCGATCCCTGCCGTGATCAGTGTCGTCGTCGTCGGGTGGTCAATGAAAAAATCTGTGAAACGCATGCTCCGTCCCTTAAAACTCCGCTGGTCCCGCTCAGAAGCCTGGCGACTGCGCTGCCGAGTTGAGGACCGACACCTGCGCGCCTGCCGTGAGCCGCAACTGCCCTTCTGTCACGATCACGTCGCCGGTCCGAATCCCACTGGAGATCACTGCCAGCGCAGGCCCCTGTGGGGCGAGGTAAACACGCGCGACAGACACCGGCGTCATCGTTGCGTGGTCGCCGTGAATTACCCAGACATACTTCCCGTTCAGCCCTGCCTCGATGCACGAGTCTGGAATGACCGTCTTCCCGGGATCCACGCGCAGCCGAACCCGTGTGTGGACGAATTCGCCCGGCCACAGCGCCCCGTCAGCATTAGGAAAAACAGCCTTCAGACGAATCGCCCCGGTCGCCGCATCGACGGTGTTGTCGATGAATCCGACATGTCCCACTGCCTGCGTACCGCTGGCGAGGGTCGCCATCACCGTGAGCGGTCCCACTGCGTTCAGCCGCTGCACATCCGCTAACCACTGCTCCGGCACCCCGAACGTGACATCGATGGGGGCCAGTTGCAGCAGCGTAACCAGCGTCGTGTCGCTGTCACGGACCAGATTCCCCGTCTTCACCAGTGCGGCTCCCGCTCGCCCGGAGATGGGAGCAACAACGCTGGTGAAGTTCTGCTGCAACTGGATCTCTGCCAGGTGCGCACGATCGGCTTTCAGCGTGCTCTCCGTCGCTGCCAGCGACGCCTCGTCGGAAGCCAGCCCCGCGCTGGCCGTATCCCGCGCCGTCGTGAGTTCGTCGACCCGCTGGCCGGAAATTACTCCCAGATCTCCCAGCTTCACCGCGACCTCGGCCTCCGAGCGGCTCTGCTTTTCCGAAGCCCCGTCGCGGGCCAGCACAGCTCGCGCCTGCTCTGCCAAAGCGGCATCTCGCTCTACCAGCGCTCGCTCTTCCGCCGCCTGCCGATCGAGAACACCGCGGTCGATCGTAAAAAGCAGTTGCCCCTTTCTGACGTTCTCTCCCTCCGCAAAGGCCACGAGCGATATGGGCCCTGCGACGCGCGATTTCACGTCCACACTATTAACGGCCTCAACGTTTCCCACCGCCTCAATCTCCAGGGGAACGTCCTCGACCACCGCACGCGCCACTCGAACAGGAATCTGAGCTGCAGCCGCATCGTCGGTCTTGGCTGCCACTCGCGAACAACCGGTCGACAACGATGCCGCCAGCACCAGGAGCGACAGCTTTTCCATTGCTCTGCTCACGTCCAACCTCGCCATCAGCATCCGCGTCCCGGTGCCCTGGAATCCACCGGAATGCAGCCGGAACCGTCGAATTTGCAGGGAAGCCCGCTTGCCGTACCGGCAAATACGATCCTCATGCTGAACGGAAAACCTGCAGACTGCGTCGTTAACGACTTCGCGCCGACCGGAAGGTTAGCCGCTCACCGAGGTCGCCGGCTCCAGACCGCCGAGAAGCCGCCGTCGACGTTCAACTCCACCCCATTTCACGAAGCTCCAATCGTCGGAAGCAAGAAACAGCGCGACCGTGGCGATCTCCTCAGGTTGCCCCATTGTTCCTCGCGGGACCAGAGATTCGAACATCTCCTTCGCCTCCCTGGTGAGAACCTGGTCCTGCATCGGTGTGGCGATCGGCCCGGGGTCGTCCCTTCGGTCGATGTGTAGCATCCCGTACAGAAGAGTAGATTTCCCTGGCGGTGGACGAGAACTGCTCGGTATTCCCCAATATGTTGTCTATTCGTCCAAAAGATGGGGAGCCGATTCCCCTCACCAGCGCAATCCCGTAAACGCTCTCGATACCGACGGCCCGCGCTGGGGCGCCTCATGATTGTCTCTACTGGGGGCCTACGCCTTTTGAGGCAGCAATCAACTCTGCTCACTTCGTTAGCGCGGGGCTGGGGGAAAGCAGTTCTACAGGGAGCGACGCGAAACCGTTCACGTATCGCCATCCCGACGGAGTTCGTACATAGGTATCGCTGAACCAGACGTGCCACTCGAACGGTTTTCCCTTTTCAACACCTTTGAGCCACAGTTTTGATGTCACGATTGCGTTGTCGCCCCACACTCGAACGGTCTTATCGGTGTCTTCGTTCTGTGCATACAGAACTTCCTTCGTTCGCGCCTTATTGAGAAGGTCGGTCCTGGTATAGGTTTGTCCAGTACCCACGGTCAGGACAAAATCATCGGACAGAATGCCGGCCATGGTGCCTGCGTCGTTGTTTCTGACCGCCCGCTGGTATTCGGTGTCAAGCGCCGCCACGGTGCGCTGATCTCCTGCCGAGTCAGCGTTGGCGGCTACACCTCCCAACAGCGTGAGCGCTCCAATCAAGGGGATTGCGAGGCTGGTTGTTCTCATGGAGTCAGCTCCTCGGTTTCGATGAATAGTTCATAGCCCGTCAACGCATGCATTGCCTGAAACGCCCAGGCGCATGAGCGGCGGGTGAGAGCATCGGGGATCTAAGACTCCGGGCACTTCACGTCGGGATTCCAGGGGGCGAAAAGACCGCTCGGATCAGGCTTCCAGGTCCATACGTGCAGGAACCAGAAACCAATCGAATCCACTTTCGTGAGGGCTTGCCCCATGATGCGCGGTGGGTCGGTTGATTTCCAGGCGGAGATAGGAACAAGGAATTCGACGCCATTCAACTGAAAGCTGCCGTCGGACATCTTCTCGTAGACCAGCACTTCCGGATGCTCCAGGTCGAGCGTCGTATCCAGAAGGGCGTTATTTTGAAAGTGGTAACCCATTGCGCCTGCCGGTGGATGCTGGACGCAGCCGGTGACGCGCTTGTAGCCGGCGGCTTCGGCAGCCTCAGTCGTTTTGAACCGTGCGGTCGCGTCACGAATTGTCATGATGTCGCGATCAACTGCCTCCCCAAAGCGGCTTGGAACGATGCCAGGCGCGTCGCCCTTGTCTTTTGTGGGGATTTGAGCCGCGGTTCCACTGACCAACGCCAATTCCAGGACCATCACTCCGAACGTCCACGCACTGAATCGAGTCGTCATTGTTTTGCTCCGCCCTTGCTTCGGATTTGCCGGTTAACTTTGGCTTCAGGGCCATTCTGGGGGCGCTGCGGAGGAAGCGGGCACGTGCTTTTGACAGACGGTCCTTCCGAGCTGTCGAACTGGATTGAGGGCCTTGCGAGGGCGGTTGGTCATCTCCCTGGGCCACTCCATCAAATGCCGGCTAACGTGGAGAATTAGCCGTGACAGAATGGAGCAGAAATGTCGCCTCGGATGCGTCAACGGATACGGCTGATCGCAGGAGTCTGGCTCGGCTGGACGATCGCCGGGCTTTTCTACATCATCCAGGAGACGGTGCCGCGACTCTATCGGGGCGGTGCGGTGCCATGGAAATATGTATTCGTCGGCTGGATGACGGGCATGTATGTTTGCGCCGCGCTCACGCCGGCGCTCCTGTGGCTTGGCAATCGATGGCCGATCGAACGCCGAGTCAGCAACGCCGCCTTGCACCTCTGCCTGAGCGTGGTTTTCTCGATTCTGGCAACGGTGCTCGAAGTTCCGATACTCCTGTTGCTTGGCGTCTTCCCAGCACCGCCGCCTCCTCCGTCGCTCGCCGCTGGAGTCAGAATTATGCTGTCATTCGGCATCCAGGGCGGTGTCATCCGTTATTGGGCCATAATCGCGCTTCACGCGGTGTACCGGTCGCAGAAAAACGCCAAGACTCGCGAGCGGGAAGCATTCGAGCTGAAGGTGCAGGCATCCGAACTCGCCCGGCAGCTGGCAGCAGCGCAGTTGAGTTCCCTGAAGATGCAGTTGCAGCCGCATTTTCTCTTCAATACGCTGGGCGCCATCATGGTTCTGATTCAGCAGCAGAAGACAGCGCAGGCCGAAGGCACGGTCGAGAAGCTGGGGGATCTCCTCCGCCTCACCCTGGACGACGTGGAGGCCCAGGAAGTCCCGCTTTGGCGTGAACTCGAATTCCTGCGGTTATACCTCTCGATCGAGCAGGTCCGATTCGAGGACAGGTTGAGGGTGCGCATTTCCCCGACGGCGCCGTCCGAAGTTCTGGTGCCGCATATGGTGCTGCAGCGATCGTGGAGAACGCGGTTCGCCATGGACTTGGTCAGAGCGAGGAGGTGGTAACGATCGAGGTGGTGGCGACCAGGTCGAATGGGTCACTTAACCTTATCGTGTCGGATGATGGACCTGGACTTCTCTCATCCAGGCCCGGTCACTCCGGAATCGGGTTAGCCAATACGAGAAACCGGTTGGCGCGGCTCTATGGCGACAGCGCGCATCTGCTCATCGAGCAGGCAGCGGGATCGAGGTGTGCGGGTTACGATCACACTACCGTTCCGGACGGCTCCGGCCGAGGGCTAACGGTGCAACTGAGCGTCCTCGTCGTGGACGATGAGCCCCTTGCTCGCGAGGGGCTAAAGTTGTTGCTGGGCCGTCAGCCCCAGGTCGAGTTTGTTTCAGAGGCGCACAACGGACGAGAAGCGATTGCTCTTCTTCGTGAGCAGAGACCGGATCTCGTGCTTCTTGATGTGCAGATGCCGCGGACCGATGGCTTCGCGGTAGTCCATGCGGTTGGAGCAGAGCGCATGCCGCCAGTCATCTTCGTGACCGCACACGACCAGTATGCCATCCGGGCATTCGAAATCGCGGCGATCGACTATCTCCTCAAACAGGTAACCGAGGAGCGCTTTGCGCTGGCGTTCAGGCGGGCCATTGGCAGGCTGGGAGGCGCGTCGCACGAGGATGCCACAAAACAAGTTCTGGCGATGCTCGATGCCATCGCGAATCCGCCGCGGAAACTGGAGCGATTCGCGGTTCGATCCGGCGAGAGCACCATTTTCGTGCCCGTCAACGAGGTGGACTGGATCGAAGCCTTTCAGAACTACGTCCGGCTCCACGCGAGTCCCGCAACTTACCTGCTGCACGTACCCATGAACACCGTTGAGGCCGTGCTCGATTCCAGCCGCTTCCTGCGTATCCATCGATCGCACATCGTCAACGTCCGGCGCATCGCGCAGCTGTGGTTGATCACCCACGGCCAGTATGCAGTCGAACTTAAGTCGGGCCAGCGTCTGCAATCGGGGCGCACCTACAGCGAGCGCATCCGCCGCACGCTTGCAATTCCATTCTGACTGCATTGCGGATTTCCGTGTGGGTCTGCGATCATCGCCACAATCACGATCGCTTCCGGCCCGACCGGGTTAGGACTCGATCCAGCAGCGATACTCTGTACGTCTCCTGCGGGACAAACACCACTGCGGTGAGTACGCAAACGAATTCGGTTGCCGCGGGCGCGCAAGGATCTCATGCCATTGCAGTGAACTCCACCAGTCACATCGTCTATGCTTTTTCTTTGGATGACCTGGCGTTACACCAGGGTGACCAATTGACGTCCCCTCGTCGCGCGGACGCTGTCTTTGTATGGGCTCAGGTGTCGGACACACACACCGATTCCAGGAAGTCCTCCGTCTCCTGCATGCCCGCGCCGGTTTTGGCCGAGACCTCAAGGATTCGCATGCCGGGGCGCACGCTTAAGATGTTGCGACGAGCAGTCTCGCGGTCAAACTCGGCAGCATCTGCCATGTCGATTTTCGTGATCAGGGCGACGTCGGATGTATTGAAGATGGTTGGGTACTTGAGCGGCTTGTCTTCGCCCTCGGTTGCCGAGAGCAGCACCACACGCATCTGTTCACCGAGGTCGTAGCTCGACGGGCAAACCAGGTTACCAACATTCTCGATGAAGAGAAAATCGAGATCATCGAGCTGCCAGCCATCGAGAGCGCCGGCCACCATTTTGGCGTCGAGGTGGCAGATCGTGCCGGTGGTGATCTGCCGCACCTGCGTACAGGTGCGCGCCAGCCGGGCCGCATCGTTCTCGGTCGCCAAATCGCCCACCAGCGCTGCGATGCGATGCCGCCCGGCCATCCGACTCATGAGCTTTTCGAGGAAGGTTGTCTTGCCCGAACCGGGGCTGGAGACAAAGCTGATGACACGCACGCCCGCCCGCTGAAAGCGTTCGCGCAGACGGCGGGCCAGCACATCGTTCTCCTTCAGGATGCGGGCGCGCACTTCCACCATCCGCGGCTGCGTTGTCATCCGACGATCTCCAGGGCGACCAGCTCCAGTTCTTTCCCGCCCAGAATATCCTGCACGGGCGTGATACAGTCCGGGCAAAAAAGCGCCTGAATTTCGGGCGAGTAGGTTTTGGCGCACGCCGAACAGCGAACCAGCAGCGCAACCTTCTCGATTGCCAGTTCGGTTTCCTCCAGATCTGTTCCCATCCGGGCAATCTCCCACGCAAATTTCAGTGCTTCGCAATCGACTCCGGAAAGGATGCCGATTTTCACCTGAGCGGAGCGCACTTTGCCCCTGTGCCTGATGGCCTCCTCTTCGATTCGGTCGATCATACTCAGTGCGATGGAAAGCTCGTGCATGGGAAGGCCCGCCTCAACAAATTCGCGGCAACTGCTCTCCGAACAGCACATCGACAACCCGCGTTCCACCCACGAAGGTCCTCATCAGCACCATGCCGGACGGTTGTTCCACCACTTCACCGATGATGCGGCCGTCTGTGCCGAGCGTATGCTGCTGCATGGCCGACAGGACGCGGTCGGCAATCTGCGGAGCAACCACGGCTACCAGCTTGCCCTCATTCGCGACGTAGAGTGGGTCCAGTCCCAGCAGTTCGCAGGCGCCGCGGACGGTTTCCCGGACAGGAATCTCGCTTTCCCGCAGGATCATCCCGGCCCGCGAGCGCTGGGCAATTTCGTTCAGCACGGTAGCCACACCGCCGCGCGTGGGGTCGCGCATCACGCGCACGCTCCGGAGATCGCCCGCGGCCTCTGCCTCGTCCAGGATAGCCGCGACCAATCCGTGCAGGGCTGCGCAATCGCTCTCCGGCGCGCCTTCGAATTCCAGCCCTTCGCGCTGCGACAGAATCGTGATCCCATGGTCGCCGATAAACCCGCTCAGCAGGATCTTGTCGCCGGGTCGCGCGCGGTCTGCCGAGAGCTCGGTGGCGCGGTTCATATGGCCGATCCCGGTCGTGGTGATGAAGACCTTGTCTCCCTTGCCGCGGTTCACCACCTTGGTGTCACCGGTGACGAGCTGCACTCCGGCGTTCTGTGCGGCGATCGCCATGGAATCGACAACGCGGGCAAGGTCTGCCGCCGGCAGCCCTTCTTCGAGAATGAACGCCGCTGCCAGGTACAGCGGCTTTGCGCCCCCGACGGCGAGGTCGTTGACGGTGCCATTCACGGCGAGTGCGCCGATGTCGCCGCCGGGGAAGAAGATCGGCGTGACCACAAACGAGTCGGTGGTGAAGGCCAGGCGCACGCCGCCCACGTCGAGCACAGCCTGGTCATCCATCTTTTCGAGGGTCGGATTGCGAAAGCGGCTGACGAAAACCTTCTCGATCAGTTCTGCCGAAAGCTTGCCGCCGCTGCCGTGGCCCAGCACAATCTGCGGATGATCGAAGATGGGAAGCGGGCAGGAACCAAATGGCTGCGCCAGTTCCTGCTGCTCGCTCTCATCAACCTTCGTACTCATTTTCCGTTCGCTCCAATCGTGACCAGATCGGCGTCTGTCAGGTGACGCCCATACGCGTAGTACGCCGCGCAGGCGCCCTCCGCCGAAACCATTGTCGCTCCCAGCGGATGCTGTGGCGTGCACTCGGTTCCAAAGGCGGGGCAGTCATGCGGCTTTTTGATGCCCTGCAGAATTTGCCCGGCGATGCAAACCGGCGGCTCCATCGTGTCGATTGTTTCTACGCTGAAGCGGTGCTCAGCGTCGAACTCGCGAAATTCGTCGCGGAGCTGAAACCCGCTCCCAGGAATATTTCCCACTCCGCGCCATTTGCGGTCGCTCACTTCGAAAACCTTGCCAATCAGATCCTGCGCCGGGCGATTGCCTCCTCGATCCAGCACCCGGGAATACTGGTTCTCCACTTCGGCCCGGCCCTGCTCGAGCTGTTCGATCACCATCAGAACACCTTCGAGAATATCCAGGGGCTCGAAGCCGGTCACCACGATGGGCACGTGGAATCGCCCTGCCAGTGGCTCGTACTCCCGATATCCCACAACCGCACACACGTGGCCCGGCCCCAGAAATCCCTGTACACGATTCTGCGGCGAACTCAGGATCGCTTCAATGGCCGGCGGCACCAGCACATGCGACACCAGCAGGGAAACGTTCGTCATCCCGGTTGCGCGCGCCTGCCAGGCCAGCATGGCATTCGCCGGAGCGGTCGTCTCAAAGCCAATGGCAAAGAAAACGATCTGCCTGTCCGGGTTCGCTTTTGCAATCTTCAGGCAGTCGATGGGCGAGTACACGACGCGCACATCGCCACCCTGCGACTTGATGCTGAACAAATCCCCGTTCGAGCCCGGCACCCGCAGCATGTCGCCAAACGAACAAAAGACCACGTCCGGCCGGCGCGCAATCGCGTGCGCCTTGTCGATCATCTCCAGAGGCGTCACACACACCGGGCAGCCCGGTCCATGTACGAGTTCCACACCCTTCGGCAGCAGGTGATCGATGCCGTTCTTCACGATGGAGTGAGTCTGGCCGCCGCAGACCTCCATGATCACCCATGGCTTCGTCTGTACCCGGCGAATCCGCTCCACCAGCTTCGCAGCAATGTCTCCATCGCGATATTCGTCGAGGTACTTCATGCGGCGCCTCCTGAGGGCTCATCCACGATCGGAGCCTCGAGTTCGGTGAGCTGATCCAGTTCGGCGAGAGCCTGATAGGTTCGATGTGCTTCTTTCTCGTCCACGCGGCTGATTGCGAATCCCACGTGCACAAGCACATATTCGCCCACTGTTGTCTCCGGGACATAATCGAGACACGCGTCGCGGGTCACGCCGCCGAACTGCACCCGTGCCATCCGCATCCCATTCTGCAAAAAGGTCTCCACTACTCGACCGGGAATCGCCAGACACATCGGAGGGCTCCTTGGTTGGTCGAATGCTGCGTCTCGCTCCACACCGAGGCAATCAGCGCGGAGCAGACGGCCCAGACTCGGCCGATGGCTTCTTTCGACGCATGAGGGAAGGATATTGCCCGAAGTCCATTCCGAGCAACGTCACTTCGGTGGAAGCTACGCCCGTTGCGGTTGCGATGTCAAACCAACTGAGCAAATGCAAAGCCTGGCGAGATTCATCCATGATTTGCCGAATGTGCATTTAACGGACCAATATAGTCACTGCATCCGATTCCCAGAGTCCGGCAGCGAGGATCCAAGTGGCAACCTGGAATGGTCCCACAGAAGTGGTGGCCGCGATCGACATTCTCTGGATCACAGCCGGGCTTGGCTGTGACGGCGACACGATTGCGATGACCGCCGCTACACAGCCGAGCATCGAGGACATCATCAACGGTGGCATCCCCTGGACTCCCAGAGTTCGTTTGCACAATCCATTCCTTTCGGCCGAAAACGGCGATGATTTCCTGAGCCGCTTTCATCTCGCCGCCCAGGGCAAGCTGGCCCCCTTCATCCTCGTCGTCGAAGGCTCCATTCCGGACGAAGAAAACAAGGCCGAAGGCTATTGGGCGTCGCTTGGGACCAATGCCGTCACTGGCCAGCCGATCACAACCTGCGAGTGGATCGATCGTCTCGCGCCGAATGCCTGGGCTGTGATTGCCGTGGGGACCTGCGCAACCTACGGCGGTATTCATGCGATGGAGGGCAATCCGACCGGATGCATGGGCTTACCCGACTACATTGGCTGGGAGTGGAAATCGAAGGCCGGCATCCCCATCGTCTGCGTGCCCGGCTGTCCTGTGCAGCCCGATAACTTCACCGAGACTTTGCTCTATCTGCTTTACATGAGCAGCGGCCGGGCTCCCCTGATTCCGCTTGACGAAGCACTGCGGCCCGCATGGCTGTTCGGCAATACGGTGCATGAAGGCTGCGACCGTGGAGGTTATTACGAGCAGGCGCAGTTCGCGGATGCTTACGGTTCACCTCTTTGCATTGTGAAGCTTGGCTGCTGGGGCCCGGTGGTTCAATGCAACGTCGGCAAGCGGGGCTGGATGGCCGGGATCGGCGGTTGCCCGAATGTCGGCGGCATTTGCATCGGCTGCACGATGCCCGGCTTTCCCGATAAATTTATGCCGTTTATGAATCAGCCCCCTGGTTCGCTGCTCTCTTCGGCCGCGGTGCAAACCTATGGCCGGGCGATTCATGCTTTGCGCCGGTTCACCCAGGCCTCTCTCAACAAGGTGCCGAGCTGGCGCCGCCGGGCAAATCCAGCAGGCGAAACGGCATCGGAAGCAACCAGCGGAGCCATGCCAGGCTCTCCCGTTCCTCCGCACCGGAGCGAACTTTGACGACCCTTGAGCGACCCAACTTCGGGAACAGTAACCCGGACTGGAGCAACCTCGCCGCTCAGCCGGATCTGCGCGAGGCGCAAGCCCTGCTGCTCGAGTTGGCAGGCGTGTTCGGGCATTCAGGCGGTGACGAGCCGGTCGAGCAGTCTCCTCTGACTGCAGAAGCGCCCCAGTCGAATCTTGAAGTCAAGTATCGGGCACTGCTGGAGCAGATTCCCGCTGTAGTCTTCATGGCCTACGTCGATCGGGGTTTCAGCGAGGCCTATGTCAGTCCTGAAATCGAAGCCGCCCTAGGATATTCCCGGGAAGAATGGCTCGAAGATCCAGTTCGCTGGTACGAGCGTATCCATCCGGACGACAAGCACCGCTGGAGCGTCGAAGCCGCGGGCATGTTCCTGTCCGGCACGCCGCTTCGCTCGTCGTACCGGGTCATTGCGCGCGACGGCCGAGTCGTCTGGTTCCACTGCGATGCCCGCATGGTCCGCAAGCCCAGCGGGGAACCATGGTTCATTCACGGTGTCGCGTTCGACATTTCCGATCTCAAGCACACCGAATGCGCTTTGCAACAGGAGCGCAATGTTGTTTCTGCGATCCTGGACACGGTGGGGGCCCTTGTCACGGTTCTGGATCCCGAGGGGCGCATTGTCCGCTTCAACCGCGCCTGCGAACTTACCACCGGCTACTCGATCGACGAAGTTCGCGGCCGTCACATCTGGGATTTTTTTCTGCTCCCGGATGAGGTTGAACGGTTCCGCTCCATTCTGCAAAGTGGCGATGTGCTGCCGCAGGAATGCCAGGGGCACTGGGTGACGCGCCACGGAACTCAGAGGCTCGTTGCCTGGTCCAGTTCATTGCTCCCGGGCAGTGATGGCACTCCGAACTACATCATCGTCACCGGAATCGACATCACGGAGCGCGAGCAACTGGAGCGTGCTTTGCTCGATGTCAGCGCGCGCGAGCAGCGCCGCATCGGCCAGGATCTGCACGATGGGCTGGGGCAGCACCTGACCGGAATCGCGTTCATGGCCAAAGTGCACGAAGCCAGGCTGGCGGAAAAGCAGGATCCGGACGCGGCCGACGCCGCCAAGATTGTGCGCCTGGTCAACGAAGCCATTCACAAGACACGTGAGCTGGCGCGCGGACTTCTCCCGGTCGTCTCTGACGAGGAGGGACTGATGTCGGCCCTGCAGCTGTGGGCCACGGAGGTCGAAGATCTCTTTGGGATCTCCTGCCGTTTTCAATGCGATACTGCCGTACTGATCCATGACGACGCTATGGCGACACATCTCTATCACATCGCACAGGAAGCGGTGAACAATGCCATCAAGCACGGTCGTACACGATCGATTCTCATTCGACTCTCGGCTGACGACGGATGGGGAACACTGCAGGTTGCCGACGACGGCTGCGGCATTTCGGAGAATCGCAACCACAGCCAGGGTATGGGGCTTCACATCATGAGCTATCGCGCGGGTATGATCGGCGGGCGCCTTGATGTTCGTCGCGGACCTCTGTGCGGAACCTCGGTCACATGCGCGTTTCCAATCCGATCCGGTCACCAGGGATTTCAGTAATGGCGACACATCTCATTCCCGAAAGGCAGCCGATGCAGGCGAAAAAGAGGGTCCTCATCGTCGACGACCACCCTCTTATGCGCCAGGGGCTCGGACTCCTGATCAACCAGCAGCTAGACCTGCACGTTTGTGGTGAGGCCGAGGAAGCCCAGGGCGCTCTCCTGGTGATTGCGCAACAACGGCCTGACATCCTGATCCTCGACATTTCGCTGAGCGGCCCGGACGGTCTCGAAGTCCTCAAGAGCATTCGCGCTTCAGAACCTTCTCTTCCCGTGCTGGTTCTCTCTATGCACGACGAGGCCATCTATGCGGAACGGGCCCTGCGCGCCGGGGCAAACGGCTACATCATGAAGCAGGAGGCGTCGGAGAAAGTGCTGGTTGCACTGCGGCGTATTCTGGGTGGCGAAATTTACCTCAGCGATCGCATGTCGAACAAGATGCTGCAGCAGTTTATCGGCGTCGGAGTCGCTACAATTCAGTCGCGCATGGCGTCGCTCTCCGATCGTGAACTTGAGGTCTTTCGTCTCATTGGCGACGGCCGCGCCACCCGCGAGATCGCCGACCAGTTGCACCTCAGCATCAAGACCGTCGAAACCTACCAGGCGCACATCAAGGAGAAGCTCGCCCTGCGCAGTGGCCGTGAGCTGATCCAGCACGCCGTTCAGTGGAAGATCAACGAGTAGATCGCGACAGACTTCTGCGGGCGGCATCGGATTACAGATCTTCATCCGCATCAGGGAAACCCTGACCCTCTGCCTGGAAAAAGCATGAGCAGAGAATCGGGCTCATCCCGCTTGTCGCTGGTTCGCGCTGTCTGTTTGGATGGCTGGGTTTGGCGAGGGTCTGATTTCGTACTCTTCAGACATCGGGTCCCGAGTCCCCAGTCCCGGAAGTCACAAATCAGATCGCAGCAGGCCAGCACGAATGAGTGCGTCGCGCCACACCGTCCCGCCGCCCCACATCCGCGGTCGGCAGCGATTCACTGAACCGCTTCGTAAACACGAGCCGGCACCCGAAAA
>Ga0335072_10001539_pt1 | contig 37298 bp, 39 predicted proteins | sample Lox_Sample_21_FD_206725 | JGI IMG/M metagenome (GOLD analysis project Ga0335072, IMG submission 206725) | Soil microbial communities from Loxahatchee National Wildlife Refuge, Florida, United States - Lox_Sample_2.1 | ecosystem: Environmental > Terrestrial > Soil > Wetlands | place: USA... | reverse complement strand
TGACCACCCCCTCGTGCCCGTTCCCCGCCGCCCACGACAGCGGCGTCTGCCCCCACTTGTTCTTGGAGTCCGGGTCGACGCCGTCCGTGGCGAGTAGCAACTTAACCACCGCCTCGTGCCCGTTCCCCGCCGCCCGCGACAGCGGCGTCTGCCCCCACTCGGTGTCCCTGGAGTCCGGGTCGACGCCGTCCGTGGCGAGTAGCAACTTAACCACCGCCTCGTGCCCGTTCTCCGCCGCCCGCGACAGCAGCGTCCGCCCCCACTCGGTGTCCTTGGAGTCCGGGTCGACGCCGTCCGTAGCGAGCAGCAGCTTCACCACCGCCTCGTGCCCGTTCTCCGCCGCCCACGACAGCGGCGTCTGCCCCCACTTGTCCTTGGAGTCCGGGTCGACGCCGTCCGTGGCGAGCAGCAGCTTGACCACCGCCCCGTGCCCGTTCTTCACCGCACACCACAGCGGCGTCTGGCCTCCGTTGTGCTTGTGGTTCAGGTCGATGCCGTCCGTGGCGAGCAGCACCTTGACCACCGCCTCGTGCCCGTTCTCCGCCGCCATAAGCAGCGCCGTCGGTCCGGCGTTATCCTCCCCATTGACGTCCGCGCCCAGCTCGACCAGCATCCGCACTATCGCCTCGCGCCCGTTCTTCGCTGCCATGAACAGCGCCATCCGTCCGGCGTCATCCTTCTCCTTGACGTCCGCGCCCAGCTCGACCAGCGCCTGTACCGCTGCCGTGAACAGCGCCGTCTCTCCGGCGTCATCCTTCGCCTTAGCGTCCGCGCCCAGTTCGACCAGCGCCTGCACCGTTGCTCCATGCCCGTTACCCGCTGCCATGAACAGCGCCGTCCGTCCAGTGCCATCTTTCCCATTTACGTCCGCGCCCAGCTCGACTAGCGCCCGCACCGTTGCTTCATGCCCGTTACCCGCCGCCACGAACAGCGCCGTCCGTCGGGCTTTATCTTTCGCGTTGACGCCCACGCCCAGTTCAACCAGCGCCCGCACCGCCACCTCGTGCCCGTTTGCTGCCGCAAGATGCAGAGCCGTTTGTCCTTTGTCGTCCTTTGCTTTCAAGATCGCTCTCGTTTTGGATAAGAGTAGCGCAACATCCGTATGGCCCGTCTCTGCAGCATGATGAAGAGCGGTTCGGCCGGTATCATCTAACTTTTTAGGATTGCATACTTGAAGTAACCGTTGGACGCACTCGGCATCCCCTACCCTCGATGCTAAATGCAGTGGTGGAAGATTGCTATAGTGACAAAACGGCAGATTGAAAATATCGGTCCGGGGCTTAGGATTCTGTAATCCAAATAAAAGTTCGAGAAGGGGGGGATGACGATTCACTATAGCCCATCCTAACAAACCAGAGAAGTGAGAATCGAGCGATTCCCCTAGAGGTTCCCACGGATGCAATCGCCATGACAAGTTTGGTTCAAGCGCAAGCGCTCGAAATTTGCCCCAGCAGTTGGAATCCTTAGCTATTCCATGGGTAAGAGGTGCCCATTGTTCTTTTGCAAAGTGGAAGAAAGAAGGTGGCTCCTGAACAGGAGTGGCTCTCGAAGTGTTAGGAGGCAAAGGGAACTGTTTCTTGGTCATGTCAAGGTAACCGAGGATCTGTTTAATATAGCTTCTGAATAGATGGGCCGCCTTTAGTCGGGACTTGTTCGAATGGCTGTAGAAAAAATGTGCCACTAGACGGCCAGTTTTCTGGGATGTCTGTATGATGTGCTCAATGGCGGTGCTCCTAAGGAACATAACTTAGAGTATGACAAGGTATTGGCGTGTCAACATACGTGACAAGAGTCTTTCCGCAACCAACTAGAGCAGAGCAATAAGCACCCAACTGATAGACTGTAGGAATACGATGCATACTTTTACCAGATAGCCATAGACACGGGTGACTGTTGCTCTCAAGCCACGCTATGAATCTTTTATCTTCTAGTATCCAGCTCGTGGTCTTCGGGCACCTATTCCGTAAGTAATCCCTGTGGGTGCGGTCAGGTTCGTAGTCCGAGAGGCGTTCAAAGATGTTATCGGAGGAAAGCCCTAGATAGTGTTAGACGTAGTGAAATTGTCCGGGCAGTAGGATTAAGACCCACCTTCCTGGCCTATTTCCCATTCTGGCCTTTTTGAAAGAGCCAAGAATCGCGAAGGGTCATCTAGCGGAAGAGTCTCTAGAGATGTAGAAGCAAAATGCTCCGCCCTCTCAAAAGGTACGGTGAAAATAGGTCTGTCCACAGCAACTAATGCCACCCTTGGCGTATTAGCATTATATCGCTACCATCAAAATGACTTTAGTTCTCAAGGAGTTACGCACCCGTCGAAGAAGTCGCTTCAGCCGCTGTCTGCGTGTGTGTCACCTGGTCGCCACGTACAACGGAGAGAAGCTCTTTGGCATATGCCGCCGCTGTTGCTGCTGCATACTCCTGCCATCGCTTATTCTTGTGGGAGTCCGCGTAGTCACAGACCCCCCGAATCACCAGGCAGGGAAAGCTATTCATGAGTCCCGCCGCCTCCATCTCAAAACACAGTACATGCGATTGTTGTCTCCATCGCTCTCGCGTCTTACCATGTCTCATCACCTGGTTACCGGACGCAATCGTGCCGTAATGAACATCGGGCAAGGTTTCATCTCGCCTGGGTCGTGACACAAGCATACTCTTGTCACATTGGTCACAATTCGCGTCATCGCCAACGTGATCGTACTCCGCTTTAAACAAGACATCGTTTTCAGCGCCTTGATACGTATATTTCGACCTCAGCCGGGGCGTGTCGACTGCCGAAAGATATTGCGCCAGTCGATGTCCCGACAAATTGTGCCTCGCTTTCAGGGTGCTAACGGCAGTCAGCAGAACAGTAGGAGGCGCGTTCAATGAGCCACTGTGCACAAATCGACCTTCGGCCACCGTCCGCCCAAAGTCGTATTGTATCACCCCACCGTCATGCTTGCCCGGGCTGCTGACCACCACATCCCCCAGTCTAATGTCATGCGCTTCACTGGGGACGCCTCCTCCGATCCCGACCATCAATCCAAATCGGATAGCCCCAAAGCTGTATTGCATATGTGAGGCAACCGTGGCCGCGGAGTTGTTACCCATTTGTCCATCAGCAAGACATGCGATCACCACATTATGTCCAACAATGCGGCCTAGTGTATATGTGTTGTTGTCTTGTGGATGTTGCGGTAACGGTGAATGTTCCTCATCCAACATGGCCATTGCCGCCGTCAACTCCGTAGGCAAAGCGCAGATCCATCCCACCGTGTAGTCTTGATGCGATAGGGCGGAAAGGCGCGCCATACTAGGAGGTCACTTAAGGAGAGTTGAAAGAGCGACTGGTCATAAGCCGGTGTGGCTGCGCTGGGTCTCGTATTCGAGAGGGGGTACGAACGGCGTGTTCAAAGGTTCAATGGCGAAGGCTGGCTGCTCATTAGTACAAGTTGCAACGAAAGCTGCATGGAAGACAATATCAAGGATCGTAATCATGTCTGAACATTTACACTCAGAGGGGCATGTTAGAGAATCCGACAAATGGTTAATCACCCTCTAAGTACCAACGCAAAAGTTAGCGCGAATTACACCCAAAGATCCCCCCCGCACCTTCGGCTAACACCGCAGGGCCCTCGCAGGCGCCCCTGGGCCACATCGCTATCGACTTGCTAGTCTCACCAGTAGAAGAAGCACTATCTTCTCTGCTCTCCAGCGTGAACCAAGGAAAATGAGGTCTACGGCGCCCAGGAAAAACCAACTCAAGTCTGGCTACAGCCAGGGGTCGAAGACGGATACATTTGGAAGCTTCAGACCTCGTTCTACACGTGTCCGGAAGGGACATTGGCTTAAGGTCGCCCGAAGACACTTTGACCATTTCCACCCCTTATCACGATATGGGGTCTGCGGGCGGAGAGGGGCCTGTGCGCAATCCCCTCAGCCTCATTTGGAATCCAAACTTGCCGCTGCTTAGAGCATTAACTTGCTGGCAGTCTTGTCTATGTAGGCGCTATTGTCACAGTAGCAGAATCGGTCCTTGAGAGATTGAGTATTCGCTGACACGTGCGAAATTATAGTGAGCTATCTGACTATCGAGCGTTCGTTTGGCGGGCCATCATTGTCACTCTCGAAGATGTCTACACCAATAAGAACGGCGCAGATGGAGAGGTGTGCCGCCACTCAAGTGCACTTGTCCTAAAGCGAAACACAGGAAGCGATGACACGTATCAGAGAATTGGCTTCCAGCTATGGGTTGAGAGGATGGTCTTTCAAGACGCGCTGGAAACGGAGGTCACGATCATTGATTTGTCACATCCTCCCAGTCATTGTACAGACACAAGCGAGGTGATATCAAGTTCCCCTGAAAAATGGGGTTAAGCAACCCGTTCTTCGCTCCAATTGACTCTGTTAGCAACAGCGCGAATCCAAATGTTGGATCCAAAGAATTCGTGGGAGACGCGACGGAGCAAAAGCCCCTTTCTCAAACGGGTATCCCGCCCGATGCGGGGAGCGGGGTTGTGAAGCTGCATTGAATTGACGTCGTCGGGTTCATAGGTGCCACGAAGTGAATTAGAGGGGTGTATTTTAGTTCTCCTTTTCTTCTCCAGCTTAAACTTCATCATCTTGTCGACTGGTTGTTGTGATACTTGAATCAACCCTGCCTCACTTCTAGAATAGTGTTCTGTCCACGGACAAAAGAATCTAGCCTGTCTCTCGGAGACGTTACTGCCATCTCAAAATGTCGAAAATGAACGCCGTCCGCTTTCACGGACAGAAGGATATCAGGTCAGTCGAGTTGCTGAGTGATTAACTTGGATCAATACAAAGAGTCAACGTGGACTAACTTGCCATTAGACTGGAGCAAATCGATATACCGAAATGCGGGAAAGGACAGGTCAAGGTCGGTCAAATAGGGCAAATGCTGATCAAAGTTGCGGGACAAGAACATATGGAGAGCCAATGCTGACAGTCGTGTCCAATGCCAGATTGCACCGAAATTCTGTGGCATCTGCGGCAGTGATCTCCATGAATACCTCGGCGGCGCAAACCTGATTCCGACCCCAGGCAACCCTCACCCCATCACAGGCGAGACGCTTCCACTTACGTTGGGCCATGAATTCTCAGGGGTTGTTGAAGAAATAGGCGAGGGTGTGGACCATGTCAAGAAAGGAGACAACGTCTGCGTCCAACCTATTATCTACGATGGCGACTGTCGCTCGTGCGTTCAAGGGCTAGTCAACTGTTGCGACAAGAACGGTTTCGTTGGGATGTCTGGCTGGGGTGGCGGTCTGAGCGAGCATGTTGTCCTGCCTGCTAGTTGCGTCAAGCCGCTCCCAGCCAATGTCAGTCTGGAGTTGGGTGCCCTCGTTGAGCCTCTTGCTGTGGGGTGGCATGCTGTGGACATTTCGCCGTACAAGGAGGGTGACTCCGTCCTTGTGCTCGGCGCAGGCCCAATAGGCCTTGTTGTGGTCCAGGTGCTAGTAGGAAAAAAGTGCAAGAACATCATAGTGTCCGAGGTCTCGAAAGGGCGTAGTGAGTTTGCAAAGAAGTTTGGCGCACATCACATCATTGACCCGACGAGTTGTGATGTAGTCGAAGAAGTCGCAAGGTTGACAGGTGGCAAGGGTGCCGATGTTGCATTCGACGCTGCTGGGGTACAGATCGGTTTGGACACAGCCATGAAAGCTATCAAGGCAAGAGGGACTTTGGTCAATATTGCAGTGTGGGAGAAGAGAGCGACGCTGCAGATGAACGACGTTGTTTTCCGGGAGAGACATTACATGGGGGTTGCAACCTTTGCGTTGGGTGACTTTGAGGCTGTCATTGAAGCCATCTCCACTGGTGAGTAGGCACGACCAGTGTCTGACATAGCGCTAACAAAGCGATAGGTGCCCTGAAGCCGGGGGGAATGATCACAAGGAAGATCAAGCTGAATGAGGTCGCGGAGAAAGGATTCGTCGCTTTGATAGAAGATAAGGACAATCAAGTAAAGATATTGGTGGACATTGAAGCAGGCATCTGAACACGGAATGGCATTATCTTGAGCATTGCTGATTTCTCATTCAACGGTAAATATCAGCGCGTGTAGCGGGTCTTCGAATCACCCGAATGTACTGTACGGGTAAAAACGAGTCCCAAATTATGACCGGAATGATGGTCTATCTTCAAAATGATACACCTTTGTATCCATGCCTCGAGATGCTGTTTTAGTTAGAGTAAGCTCGTGTTCCCCTTCACAACATCCCGTTTCTAACTGTACGGCTGCCGGCATCCATTCAATAAGCTCGATGACGACGTTGGCGGGATCGCCCAGTGGCCCCCGTCCTGTCGATCAATGCTGAGGTTGCACCGAGCGTTGTTGCCATAAGTCTTGGGCACATCGAAAGTTGGAACAGGGTCAGGCGCATGGGGTTTGAGTGGATGCTAAGATTTCAACGAAAGGTGAAGATGCATGATGATTCGTCGATTCTGGGTCTAATTGATGTCCACAACAACCATGCAAGGCTCCCCCCTCAAAAAGCCTCCAATGATGCTGCTTCTGTGGAACAGACTGCCTCCATGAATCTAGAGATTCCAAGGATCCTGTGGCTGATGAAGAAAAGGTTACGTCCCCCGCACAAGCCGTCACGCAGGTACAAATCCTTCTCGTCACCTCGATGGGAAATTGCTCTATATTCCCGAAACCATCCTTCTCCTAGTTGCCTACAGACGCCTCTCCATCATGGCTTTCGGCGGGGCAGTCCTTCGTATCACCCAAACCACTCTCCGCATCATTCAACTCCTCTGTGGCGTTGTTACCCTTGCCATTTTCTCGTATTTCCTTGTTGTCCTTTCAGACCACAAGTTGCCCATCGACACATGGGTTCGCGTCGTTGAGGGCATGTCAGGGGCTTCGGTCCTGTACCTCCTCTTCGCAGTGCTCCTCACTCTCTTCCTCGGCGGCATCACCTTCTTCGCATTCATTGCGGTTGTCCTCGACATCTGCTTTATTGGTTGCTATGCCGCAATTGCGTGGTTCAATCGTGGTGGGGCTGGTTCCTGCACGGGCAATGTCAACACTGTCTTGGGTAACGGTCCGTCGAACTCCAAAGACCCAGGTTACGGCCAAAACGGATTCGGGTTCGGCAGCAATCAGAGTGTCACATACGAACCCAACTTACGTCAAGCTTGTCACCTCGAGACAGCTGTCTTCGCCGTTGCAATCCTCAATATCTTCCTCTTCATCATCACGGCCGTTCTCCAGGTCCTCCTCGTCCGACATCACAAGAAAGAGAAGCGATACGGCCCATCTCCAGCCAACAACTACACATCTGGTACACCATTCTGGAGACGCAACAAGAAAGTCCGTAACACCAGAGATGCGGAGATGGCAACCGCCGGCACTGGCGCCATTCGACCCAGCCACGACACCGGCTACACTGGCGCCACTATGAACGGGCCGAATGCCCTGGCAGAGCCCAAGTACAGCCAGAAGGGCTATGGTGATGCATTCGCTCACAATACAATCACCACCACGACTGGACCATATACCACTACTGCTTTTACCGGCTATGGCCATGGCCACCCCGTTACTGGCACAAACTACTAGGTGCAACACCACGACGGATGCTAATATGGATGGAAGACGAACATGAGCTCGAGTAAGCTCGGAAGAAGTATTATATTGCAGCGACGACACCACTAAGCAAGGCGGTATGATTTCAATGAGTTTGTCTTTCGACCAATCGGCATAGACATACCTGTACAATAGTAGTAGAGTGCACATGACCTTCCTAATAGCTAATGTGATATCGGACAATTCTGAACCACGTCCTCTTCAATTCACACCCGTTTAACATACTAGCTCATCGCATTTAATGACCCTAGGGAGGCTTTGAACCAATTTCACCCTTAATCTTACCTCATCATTGAGTGAGTGTTACGGGTTCACATCCTGAACCGTCCTGGAGACCATTTGGATCTGGACAATGCATTGACTCATACAATACCTGCAATTCAGCATGCATAACGCTAGCAGTCTGTTGCAAGATACATTCCATGAATGCAAGCAAAGCCATTCCATCCACCCGTATATGCGAGAGTTGCAATCCAAATGGACTTCATCCCTTCTATCCCTCCCTCCCTCCCTTCCCATGCGCCTTTTACCTGTTACTGGTCAATCGCTAAGTCACTCAATCCGCTCTCCCATTCCCATTCGCCTTCCGCTTCTTCCCCGTCGCCCCTTCAGCGCTCTTAGCATTCTCATTCCGCACCTTCAACTTCTCGACAAAATCCTTCAGAATCGTCTCCAGCCCCTCATTCCGCCTCGTCAGCAACATCACGTCGTCTGTCTTGATGGTCCGACGGCCCGCGTGTGAGGCAAAGGACTCGAGATCCTGTGCTGCGTTTCCTGCAGAAAATAACCGCGTTAGCTCCGACAGGACTGTGAGGACGCAAAAAGACGGACAGAAAGAAAGCCAGTAAACACAAGTCTCTAGACGCAAGTATCAGAACAAAAGAAAGAAGTCCGTCCATATAGCCATCATAGCCGTGACCCTCCTAACACCCTAACAAAGATGGAATGCCTTACCGATCTGCGCCCACGTCAGCTCCGTCAAGCTGCCAATAAACTGCGGCGTTGCGTTGACGCCGAGCCTGAGCGTTTCTTCGTCGACGATCTTGCCGATGTTATACCAGAGGGCGGATTTGAGGCGCTGTTTTTGGAACAAACGGGTCAGTACCACTCTAGATATGAACTACAGGAACAGAAGGACAACAATTCACTCCATGCTAGAGAAACTGACGAGGAGGGCATTACAGAGACGAGCGTTAGAAATTGTTATCATTGCAGTGATGTGATAAGCGTACCTCTTCAAGCGCTTGAGATTCGGCGTCGAGTGGCTCTTCGGCCATTCTTGGAATCAAGAAGGTTAGAGATTGGGTCAAGTCATGTGAGCTGTCGCGGGACAAAGTACCCTTAGCGATATGCAGGAGTAATGGGTCATGAATCGTTCTGTGCCATGTTACTATTTGAGTTGTGGTAATCGAAAGTCTGTTTGCGGCCTTGGCAGAATGGACGCGTGAAAGACGCGTCCCGAATTTAGAATGGTGGGAGAGCCCGAGGGGCGGAAAGGAAGTCCTTCAGCAAATGCTCCCAACCAAGTCACCGCATTCTACCATAAATTTTGGTAACAATTCAAAAGTTACGTCCAATTTTGGAAATCTAGCATCATTATAGGTTCGAAAATCGCTCAACATAAGGGCGGACCATCGGCATAGGGCTTTTTCAAAACCAAACATTCAATAGATCCAATGCTGCACCAGTGAACAGTTAAACGCCTTTTATCCGCCATAGCCATTTCCGAAGAACGACTCTAAAGAAAACAGAATGTCCATCTGCGAGGTGGTTGAAATAGTCTCGTCAATAGACAAAAGATCCTGTGCCGCCCAAGTGGTATCCCACATGGTCGGGTTAGGCATGGACGTGCCTTGATTCCATGATGTCAGGAAGTTCAAATCCATCGCTGGGTGGCTATGATGCGATGGCGGAGGAGCTACAGCAATGCCGTCCACTCCATTTACTGGCGGATACGGTCCGTGGTTTTCGGGGTGGTACTGCGGCTGGTATTGGACATTCGGTTGAAGTTCTTGCATCGGCGTCATAGTCATGGCACTTCTTGCATTCGTGTTCGCATTTGACTTCAACTCCCCTGAGCGTCTTTGCTGACTGCCATCCCCTAGGTTGCAAAGTCGCATAAGCATGCGAATGAGCTTCCTAACTCGCTTAGCCACCAAGTAAGTCTTCTCCAGCTCCGAGAGTGTGACGATGCACCGCTTTAGGCAGCGAAAATGCTGTTGTGTCGTTGATCCATACTTCACAGCAGTGCTACTCATCTTTTTGCGGTCGACAATTTCTGCAATGAGAACTGTCGCTGCGGTGGAGATCGGATGAAGACCAACTCCTGACATTTGTGACGCATCTCCGTGCTGCCTGCTGTATCCCTCAAGTAAGTCGCCCATATGCATGGCGCTTTGCACACACGTCTCGCGCGATCGCGTTGTTATGTCGGATTTTTCGTTGCCTTTTTCTGGCGGTGTAGAGGTACCAAAACCGGCAGTAGGCCGGCAGAGGAGAATGAGAGCGGAGTAGTATTGCAGACTAAGACCAGAATCAGCTCAGTATTCCCACTATGCGGATTCACGTGAACGAACTGTAGCACATATACCGCTGACGTGGTTTGCCCGTGAACACGAAGCGCGCTATCAAGGCCATCGTACCAGTCACGCAATTGCTTGTTCAGTTTTTCTCCTCTTTCAAGGGTCAACTGATTTCCGTTTCTGCATAGTTAGCTCAATCCGATCGCAAGCTTGGGGGAGACATACAATGCATCACAAATGTGGCCAACAATTTCCAGTAAATCGGCCCACGTCCCCGCCAGCTTCATGTCTAATGGGTCTGATGGGGAGTGGCCGTTAATAAAACTGCTTGGTCGGGGAACTGTAACATCATCTAGCTTGATGCAGTGAGGACGTCCGAGGTACATAGCCCAAAGCCTGTCTGATCAGCCCACGATTTCCGTACACATCCGGGTATCTCACCTGTCGAATATGAAGCAGCCCCAAAATGTGATGGAGCGAGCCTCTAAGTCTATTTGCGATAGATTGTTTGGCGATTCCAATGCGGAGCAGTCTCGGTGTAGGCCAAGATCGAACGCCAGACGGCAAGCGTCACCTGTCAGCTTCGTTAGATTCCTGCGTGGCACTGTTGATTCCATCGGAACGCATACCAGCGAAAAGCCAACCCTTGGTGTCATTTGAACGGGCGCAATCAATGACGCTGAGAAGTTGGAGTCTGTTAACCCCAGCATGTCAGCAATAATGACTAGACGTTTTACTGTCTGTTGAATGTAACGTCTCAAATCTATAGAAGGATATGTGGATATTCCCAAATGCCAATCTTGACAATAGGACGTGAGCACGACTTACGATTGAATGGTGGTTATCTGAGGTCTTTTCAATTCGATGACAAGTAGCTCTGTCGCCTTCTTGACAAAATAGGGCTGTTCGTCATCGATATCTTCGTCTGTTGGGAGGGCGAGGGCACGGATGTCGGGCCGTTCGGAGATCCGTGCAGCACAAGCGTAAATGCAGTACAGCAACAATTTGCTGAAGTATCTGTTCCGGCCCGTTTGCATATCCCCCAAAAAAGCCTCTTTATGCACGACTTGCAGGACGGTGTGCTGGTAGGTCCAGTAGAGGTTCAATAGGTAGGACTGTAGCTCCGGTGCTACATCCTGTGACCCTTGCTCACTGCCTCCATTGATCGGACCCCATTGCAACAAGGAGGAAGACCTTTGCTCGGTCAGATGTAAGCTCGAAGTCGGACCATAGAAATGCATTTGACCACCCTCGTCCCGGTTGAGTTGCCATTGAGCTCCGCCGCATAATTGCGCTATTAGACTTTCGGATCCTGACAATACCTTAGGCTGGGGATCGCGGCGTGTACTATCTGGGTCTGGCTTTATTACGACGGTCTCGGGGGAAGTGCGAGAGTCTCCAGAATTGGTGGTATCGGTGGATGGTGTCTGTCCTTGGCGAACCTTTCGAAGCTCCTCCTCCAGGTAACTTATTCGTTCGCAAAGCTCTCTAATGTGGGATTTCGACGATGGTCTGAACAGGGATCGCGTCAGTAGTGCGGCAATGAGAACTTCACGTGACGAGCAACAGTATGCATACCTTTTCCTCTCATCGGCGGCAGGTTCGATACACTCGAGTCCAAGCTTGAGGCACCTCGAGCAGCCATCTAGGCCGGGCTGGCACTACAATTTGGATCAGCGGTTTGACTAGGTCAATTCAGGGAAAGCAGCTCATACCTTAACCTTTTTCTGGCGACAATTAAGACAGGCTAATAGTGGATCGCCTCGTTCCGAGGTTCTCCGAGCCAGCGTCTTAGCGGTCAATGACCGTGTCTTGCTTGATTTAGGAGGTGTGCTTGAAGGTTTTGATGTCCCGCTTGGTGATATTGGAACGTATGCAAGTGTTTGGGGCATTCTTGGATTCGGCCAGACCTCGAGGCCCGGCAGTTAGCCGATGTGGGAAGTTCAGCCTGACAACTTGGTTTAACGACGATGGAAGGACACAGGTCGTTTAATTGTCCACATCCACCGCTGCTCTGACCCAACAGAAATCGCGGAGTGTGATACTTCGATGGGCTGAATGTCGCTGTCTCTGTCGCCTCTCCAGCCTTCTTCTGGCGTGGACCTCTGTAATGAAAAGTCGTACTGCCTGTCTGACTCTAGGCCTTGTTTGGATCACGTATGGGGTGCCTTACTCGAAATTGGCGTTCAGTGGTGGACCGTAGGTGGATGGCTTGATGGGGAAGTTTTCCAGAACTGCAAAGGGACATCAAGACGATAAGAAGGTACTCGGTTACATCATTTGGTCGACTCTTTTTGCGAGGCCCACAAGCAGCTATTCCGCAATGTCATCTAACACGGTCGAGGTGCAGGTTTGTAGAGATTCTCGATGCGCTGATATGTTTGCATGCTCAGATTGTTTGGCTGTGTTGGAGAAGAGTGGGCCTGGTCCCAGGTCAATTTGTGACCCAAAACCCGAGTTCCAGGAGCGCCAAGCGACGATTTTAGCTGTTCCTCTCTCCCCGATTCTCTCGTTCCCCACACGCCAGCGAACGCCTCCTACTTCATTCCTTACCGTAAGAGCCGGGGGGATGTCCGGCGCCTTTGCACGCCCGATTGCAAGTGTGCTTTAGCTAGAGACCGGCGAAATTTTAACAGAGCGAATCACTCAGCGACAAGCGTGCGTTGGACCAATCGGATGCGCCAAAGCTGTAGCCATGGAAGGTTTGATCTTCCCTATCCTGAGATCGGCCTGGATATCCTCACAGGATGGAGAGAGGGATCGCCCTTCCTAATGGCCCACCATGTGCGTTCAAAGTGTCTGTGGGAAGGCCTCCACTCACGCCCTGGAGCCGAGTCCCAAGCCGCCGGGACTGCGGTGGAGAACAGAGTTTCTTCCGGCCCAGAACATCCAGACGGATTAACTGGGATATGACGCCATCGCTCTCATATCTCATGTGGAACCTGTTGCAACCCCTGGACAGCCTACTAATTCGCACCCACGCAAGCGATGCATTCCTTCCCAGCATTTGACCGAATTTCCAGCATACAAGCCAGATGAATGCAGACGGATATTGCCAATCTCAACCACCAAGTCTCAATCCTCTTAACCTCTGTTCACTGTCACCACCGCGTACCTGTCGTCGAAAAGAAAAGCAGGGTGTACGAGCTTCAGCTGACCGATTCTAAGTCATCAATGCTGCCATCGAGTCCTGAGCCACTATGAATTTGACATAAGGCAGCAGCACACTCTCTAAAGGCGATGTGCTCTCCATGGCCTATGGCTGCAAACTAGATCTCCCACCACAAGCTGCAAGTAACTGCTATATGTTCGCGATGCCCTCCTTCAATATGTTAGACCCATCTGGGCGCCTGCAGATGAGTGACTACAACGTGCCCTTGCAAGAACAGAGCTAGCGTCAAACAATCAGCACCTCGACTACCACTTCTAGACTTTTCTAGTATGTTTCAGCTTTTTCCAATGTTCTAGGAAGGCCGAATTCGTAAGTTTACCAGATTAAAGCTAATGGTTGGCAGTTATTGACCATAGTTCGTTCAGATCCCGCAACCGCTCAATCTGACGAGCATCCAACCCCGAAGCACAGCTCGTCGCTAGGCCTATACTAACCCACCGAGTCTATTAGCGACTCTATATGTGCAAACAAACCAATGCAAACAAGAAACATTGCAGCAAAAAGGCCGACACCTGCCGCAGCGCCCGTGGCCGATTGGGCACCTCTGAAGCATATGCACGCCTCATTTTCCGTTAGTTGTGATTATAAACTTCGCTCCCAGCATACGACAAATCAATTTACATATGACATGTAGTCCAAGGAAGGGACCGAACATGCATGATCCTTTGTCAGGATAAGGAAGAGTTGAGCTACACATGCGTCATTAATAATCACCCGTTGGGTGGCGTATTCCGGCTTCCGCTGGCGATTATGGACCATAAAGAGAAGCCAAGAGCACCCTACGGCAGACCGGACAAATCGAAAAAATGGGGTTAACCAGCCAGGAAGCCGAGATCATCACAGCTACGGTACCAATTCTCGAAGAGCACGGCCGCCACATCATCGATGTCTTCTACGTAAACATGCTCCGAGAAGTGCCCGAACTCAACAGCGTCTTCAATCAAACCAACCAAGCCAATGGCCGTCAATCGCAAGCATTGTCAACCGCGCTCTACGCCTACGCAGCGAACATCAATAACCTCGATGTTCTAAAACCTGCTCTAGAGCGGATCTGCCAGAAGCATGCGTCACTGTATGTCCGCCCGGAACACTATGATGTCGTAGGAAAATACCTCTTGGCCGCAATGCAACAAGTCCTGGGTGCCGCTCTGACGCCCGAGATCCTGGAGGCCTGGAGAGCCGCATACGGACAAATAGCCGATCTGATGATGAACCGAGAAGCCAAGCTGTACCAGGGATCCGACGGCTGGACGGATTGGCGAGACATGAAGATTGCAAAGAAAGTCAGGGAATCGGAGGAAGTGACATCTTTCTATCTCGAACCCTGCGATGGCAAACCCTTACCGTCGTTCCTGCCTGGTCAATATATCTCGGTTCGGACCGAGGTCCCAGAGTTGAAATATCAGCAAGCAAGGCAGTATTCGCTCAGCAAGGCGCCAACGCCGGATCACTATCGGATCAGTGTTAAGCGGGAAGGAGGGTTTGATCCAAAGCGTCCAGATGCACCAGCTTATCCGGGTTATATTTCGAATATCTTACATTGCCACAAGGAGGTTGGTGATACGGTACAGGTGTCGCATCCAGCCGGGGAATTCTTCCTTGATATCACGGACGAGAACGATCAGGCACCGGTTGTGTTGCTGTCAGCTGGCGTGGGGTTGACGCCATTGTTAAGTATATTGGAGAGTCTTGTTGAGAAGGGGGATAAGAGGAGGATCTCATGGGTGCATGCGGCTCGCAACTCGAAGGTGCACGCTTTCAAAGAGCACATTCGGAAGCATGTAACACAGAACGACAATGTGAGGGAGGGAGTCTTCATCAGTCGGCCCGACGAACAAGACAAGAAGGGCAAGGACTATATCGAAGGGCGCCTGGATTTGAAAAAGCTCAACAGCCGAGAGGATTTGATGCTTCATGATGACGATACCAAATACTACATCTGTGGGCCGGAGGGTTTTATGGCTGATCTGGAGAAGGCACTGAGGGAGCGCGGCGTTGATCCAAAAAGAATCAACATGGAGGTATTTGGAGCTGGCACTGCAGCGTAAACGTGAGAAACAAAACTGCAGTTGACGGTTCACATTGTTGGCTAGATCCTTGATAACTCTTTGCTGCAGCGCCAAATGGCGAGTAGGCGATTTCCCCACCACCAAATCCAATCCTTATAATTTGCGCCCAGTCTCTGATTCCGTCACACCCACAAACCTGTAGACAACTCCAAGTTTCTCACAGGGCGGACCGACCCTTCCTCCCCTTCATCGATGCAACCACCCATACCCATTCGGCACATAGCTCCAGCCCTCCATACTCTTAATGATCTCCTTGCTCGCCATAAAAAACCCCAACAGCGCCTTCCCCCTCCGATGCTCCTCCATCGCCTCCTTGCTCGCATACCGCTCAAATACGCGCACCCCGTCCTCCGTATCCAAACTCCGCAACACAAGGTATGTGTATGTACCCTTTTCCTCACGCTCCACTTGGCCCGCCACCGTCTTCAGCCCCGCCAACACGGCCTCCCGCTTCCCCGGGGCGCACGTGATACGCGTGTCGTAGAAGAGCGCGCATTCGGTCATATCGCCGGGCTTGTCGAGGAAGCCCGCAACGTCCTCGTAGTGCGTGAGATCCAGGCCCGTCGTCATGGTGGGCGGGATCTTGGCGAGGAAGATGTCCATGGCGGCGCTGTGGAAGTGGGTCTCGTAGAGGTCTGAGCGCACGCGGTATTGTTCGAAGGCGAGCATTTTGGGGGAGCTGGAGTGCTGGCCGTCATATTCGGCGGGCGTGCCGAAGTAGTAGGTCAGGCATGAGGTGGGTTCGTGGACGCGGACATATTTTTCTAGGTCGACGTAGGCGGCGATCCACTAGCCAAAAAAGGAGGGTTACTACGGAGGAGGTAGGAGGGGGTGAAAGGGGTGCCAAGGGGTCTTTGAGGGTCCCAGGTAGAGAACATAGACAGAAATAGCCTTGTCCGAGAGAAGGGGAAGGGGATTATACGTACCGGGTCATAGCCGCCGGGGACGAAGTTGAGGTTGCCGTAGATGAAGAACATGGTCACGGAAAAGGTGATGGCAGTCTTACTCGAATGAATCTTCGGGACCAGGGCTGACCAGGGCTGACAGGGTCTGCTGGCCTGGGATCACTGGATTCTATATCAATATGTCAAGACAGTTTGGGGGGCTGAGGGGTCCGTTTCTCTTCTTTTCCACGCCTTTTATGTATCCGCTCTTGTTGGCCTTATTTTCCCACTGACGGCCCTCGATATCCGTCTACGTGCTTCGTACTGCCAGAAGCACCCCACGTACAACCCCACTATATTGAAACAGCCAGGAGGGGGGCCCTTTTCTCCCCGCACATTGCTTTGGGTTCTGTGAGGAAATGTGATCGGGTTTCATTTTCTAGTTCTGGTTGGAAATGCGCTTTGCATATTACTGGGATTCCATCTAAGAATTTAGCGAACTGAAAATTTTACTCCTTCTGTGTTATGTTCTCAACGCCTTGCTCTACATCACTTGTGACGCAGCTCGAAAGCGCTCAACATCTAGCAGTAATATGCAGACTGAAATCTATTCCTGTTTCGCAATGTCCATAACGTCCTTTCCAACATCATTTTCAGGGCTGCTCGAAAGGGAGTTAAAAGCCGCTCAATGATACTTGTTCCTGTTTGCATTTTCTGTGTTCTCCAGATAGACCTCGATCTTGTTGTTCATCTTTTCATTCACGTCTTTGCAGCAAGCACAAGCAACGATACCCACAATGCCAAAGGCGAGCGAGGCATAGGCAACATTTTGGATGCCTTTCTCGTATGCGCGCTGGACAGCTCCACCATAGGCCGCAATCACCGCTGCAGGATAGTCTTTTGCAAACGTGGGGCTGGTGGAGTCCTTTAGGAGGCCCGGGACCTTTGAAGCCGCAAGACCGGCTGCTTCGACGGCAGCAGGAACATACTGCAAGGTCCATTTCGTAACAGTATTGGTGAGAATGGTCGTGTAGACGGCGGCAGCGATTGTGCCAGCTGCGAAACGAGAGACGCCAGAGATGCCGCCACTGTGACCAAGATCTTTGTGTTCCACGCCCATCTGGGAGATTGCGATCGAGAGGTAGATGGCCCACCCATACGCGGTTTGTGACAAGAACACCATAGCGATCATCAAACCTTTGTTGGTAGGCTTGCCAAGCGCGAGAAGCACGCCGAAGACAACCATGAGGAAGACAGATCCGGTCAAAGTCCAATTCCAGTGCTTGATGCGGCCGCCAAAGGCACTAAGCAGGATGGCACCAGTGGTAATAGCAAACCCTTGAACAATTGACAAGAGGATTCCATACCTCCAATCCGTCCCTCCGTCAGTGTAGAAGACGGCTATCATGGTTGGCCACAAGATCGAGCTGGAATAGTAGAACATGTTCACCACGGCAAGAGCAATGCATGGCGCGGTGAGATCACGGCCCCACGAGGATGTGAACATATATGTCGGAGTGAGTGGGTGGGCCGCATTTCCATACGTCTCCCACAGGGCGAACAGGATCAGGAAAAAGAAGCCAACCACGAGCGGGGCTACAACGTGGGGGTCGCTTGAGTGGTAGACATTGGTCCAGACGATGCCCATAAGAACAGGTACCGCCCCTGCCGCGAAGAGGAACATGCCTGTTGCTGGTTGTTAGTCTGCCGTTCAGGATTGCACTGGCTTGGCATTTCTTACCGAGATAGTCTAACTTCTTGATCACTTGCTTGGGCTCAAGGTTGTAAGGGTGGGCCGGAGGGAAGTAGAGCGTGAGCAATCCAATAAATGATAGTCCTTGCAAAATGGCTCCAGTATAGAAATTCCACTGCCAAGTGCCGTACTCCCACCCGTATCTGGCTGAAACGGGAGCAAGGATGACGGCAACCAGGACTGCAGCATCTGCGAGGACGACTCCAATGTGACGCCACTTGTTAGGTAGTAGCTCAGACAAAGCAAAGGCCGCCATCTGACAGTTGCCTCCGCCGAATCCAGCAAAAGCTAAACCAACGTCAGCGTCAAAGCTGCTGTTGCCAGTGTAGAGGCGACAAACCCATGCCCACTATGACAGCCTTGTTGCTCTTGGCTGTTGCAACTACGAGATGACCGATGAAACAGAAAACGTTGCCACCCACAAGGAACCAACGACGGCCCAGAAGATCGGTGTTAGCGCCGCTGGGGAAGTCAGCATACAGCGGAAGAGCGGTTGACGCCAGGTACATACCAGATCATGAAGCAGACTGTGATGGAGAGTGTCCAGGCAGGAATGAACCAGACCGCCTGTGCAGGGTTCCCGAAACTCGTGGCGATTTGAGACTCAATTGCTGCCATGACAGGAATGGGCCAAAATGATAGGCCATAGCCCATCGACAAAATCTGCCACACTATCAATACTAGGCAAATGGGAAATGAAGGTGAGAGAACGTACACCTACGACCACCCACGTCTTGGGCGTTACTACGGGCTCCAGTTCATCTACAGTGACTTCAGCTGTTTTCTCGGTCTCGTTGACATAATCGTCCTTCTCTAGTGAGGGTGGCTCGCTATGGCCAGATTCCAGTGAGTCGTGCATTTTGTCAAGCAGCAGCCAGCAAAGGCAGGACAAGTTGGAGGAGTTGAGGGGCCTAGTTCTCCGCAGACCGGGTGGTCGGGAGGGATATCAGTATATATATATATATTGGCAGGAGATCGACGAGCGGCGGCACCAGTGTTGTGCCTCAACCGCAATCGGGGAGACGGTGCGGAAAGCTCCCCAGCTTCCTAGCCAAATTCAACAGCCCAACACACTCCACACGCGGTGGGGGGAAGATAAAAGGGACTCGAAGCCGACTCTGCCGCTCTAAGCGCAGTTTGGCTAATTGCACTGTTGCCCATGGCTCTGCAAATTGGGGGGGTTGATTGGTCTTGCATTCGGCAATGGATGCTAGGCCTTTCACGGCAGCACGGAAGGCTCCACTAGCGCTGCATAACCATAGGCGGGCCCAGCGCCAATTAATTTCCTCACCCGGTTATGGTAGGGACAGATTTGGTGGGAGATTTCCAGCACGCAGGAAGTTGGTCAGTGCACGCGATTCAAAAGCCTCTCGAAGGTAGCATGGAAATCGGATGAGATTGGATTCCGACTCCAGGAGCGAAAGATGCCCACGTCCGATCTGCTGGAAGCGACTGAAAAGTTCTAGAAGGTCAACGTCCCGGATCAAGCTGGTACTCGTTTTCCACCCCTCCGGAATTCAATCTCCAAACATAGCGCTTCAAAGCACTTGGACCCAAGGTTTCGGGAACTTTTGTATATTGACTTTGGCGCCACTCTAGCCAGTCAAGACTCCAGGGCTAACAGGGCGTGAGGAGATGTCGATGCGGAGTCGACATCCGGGAGAGAAATTCCATGCTTCGTTTTCCGACAAAATTTTCATTCCTCATTGCCAACGGCTCAATCCCAAACAAGACTGCCAGGGCTACACCCTACATCACACGGGAACGGGAAATAGATCTAGATCAGTACGTTGCGGCCAGCCTCTGCACAAGATAATCCCCACTGTTGATCCCGTCATACTTCTTCCCTGTCTTTTCCCATGTGTTCGGCAGAGCTTCAATATATCGGTCAAAGTTTGGGTTGCAGAAATATGCAATGCTGTATCTCGCCGCGTATGTTTCGCTCTCATCTCCAGGTTGGGCAGGTGGCTGAACAACCCTATGCTTCGTCGCCTTGATTTCGTCGTTACTCCACCGACTCAGCAAATCGCCCGCATTGACGACAATTGTGTTCTCGATCGGCGTCGCACGCACGAAAGTGCCTTTTGGACTTTTGACCTCGAGCCCGCCGACGTTATCTTGGAAGAGCAGGGTGATGCTGCCGTAATCGGAATGCTCACCTGCGCGAACCCGTCCCGGATTATCCTCGAACAGGCTTTTTAATACTGGTGGATAGTGCAGTAGACGCAGGTTGTTGTCTCCACCGTCAGTAAAGCTGTCAAAGAAATGCTCCTCAAGCCCCATGCCAAGAGCAATTGCTCTCATGACCTTGATATGCATGTCCTTACACATGTCGAAGAAAGCTTTCATCGTCTTGGTAAACTCCTCACCTTCCGCGTCGAGTTTGTCTGGCCACTGGTTTGGTAATCCTGGCACTCCTTCCCTTCCTATCTCCATTGTCTCCTTGAGGTCTGGGTTGCTCGCCCGGAGCCTCGCAATCTCTTCAGGGTCGCTCGACTGGGTAACTTTTTCTCGGCCTGGCATTACGTAGCCCCTGTTTGATTGAGGAGTTGTCCATGAAAGGGAGTCTTTCTCATGTTGAGGCCGTCTAAAGAACTTGGCAGACTTTGCGAAGACCGTTGATATGATTTCTGGTGGAATGCCATGATTTTGTAGGTAGAAAAACCCGGAAGTCTTGAAAGCATGTGTGATAGACTGTGCAGTTGCAAGCTTAATTGGCGGAGCGCCGTTCAGAAATGCAGAGAAATCAATCAGCTACCCAATCTTCAGCCCTTGAGCGTTCACATTCGGCGCCAATGGCATTAGTATTGCTCACCGGCATAACAAGGCCGTCCTGGTCGACTCCTGTGGTGGTTCCATTACTGAACCCATTGTCGACTGCCATTATAGGAAGCAAATGCAGAAATCCAGAATCAGCGAAGATGCCTGCGGCTGTAGTTACTCTCGGTCCAGTCAAATGGGCGTCGGAAATGGCAACGATTTTCTGTGTAACGTGCTAACCTTTCTGATTTATGACGGAGACAGCACAAAACGAAGAGATACGTAAGCTGGAACGTTAATCTAGATCTTCTGAATCACAATGTGAGTAGCAAACGTCAAGTAACTTATCAACAGGTACAGCAACCTCCAATTTTCGATGGAGAAGGTGGGGTTCGCGCCAGGAACCGGGGGACCGGAGCTGATAAGACCCCTGCATAAACGTCGGAGAAGCCCCGTTTAACTGATGCCCCTCCGTGGTATTACACATTCATCTAGATTTCGTATGGGTCATGGTGTCTGAGATATTCTGTCGATAGTCGGATATACGTCTCGACCAATGACACCTCTGAAAGCCCTATACAAGAGCCCGCTCTGCTGCTGACCTGATCGACTCCTCCCGCCCTCACAATGGTGGAACTCCCCTCCAAATCTCCCGCCCTAATCGTAGACATCCATACCCACCTCTACCCACCCTCATATGTCGACCTCCTATCCTCTCGAAAGACAGTCCCATATATCTACAAACCCCCAGACGGCTCCGATCCACGCCTCATCATCCTCCCCTCCGACGACGATGTCTCCAAGCCGCCCGCGTCCCGCGGCCGACCTATCGATTCATCTTACTCCTCCCTCGATGTCAAGCGCGCTTTCATGACCCAGCACAACATCGCCATCAGCGTCATCTCCCTTGCCAACCCCTGGCTCGACTTCCTTGACCCCTCCTCCGCCCCCTCAATTGCTCGCACCATCAACGACGATCTCCAATCCTCCTGCTCCAATTTCAACCGTTCAAACTCCGACCAAAAGCTCTACGCCTTCGGCACGCTTCCCCTCTCCGCCCCACCAGCCGCCGTTATCGCTGAAATAACGCGCCTCAAATCCCTCCCTAACATAAAAGGCATTATAATGGGCACCACCGGCCTTGGCGCGGGGTTGGACAACCCAGCCCTCGACCCCATCTACTCCGCCCTCGAATTAACCTCCACTCTCATATTCCTCCACCCACACTACGGCCTCCCCGCCGCCAGCTTCGGCGGCGAATCTAGCCTCTCTCGAACTGGTCACGTGCTCCCGCTCGCCCTCGGCTTTCCCCTCGAAACCACCATTGCCATAACCCGTGCCTTTCTCGCCGGTGTCTTCGACCGCTACCCTTCTTTACAGATCCTCCTCGCCCACTCCGGCGGCACCCTCCCCTTCCTCGCCGGCCGGATCCAGTCCTGCGTCGCACATGAGCGCGAGTTTACCGCCAACGGCGGCGAGAAACCTGGTCCTGTCAGAGATATCTGGGACGTGCTCAAGAAGAACATCTACCTTGACGCGGTGATTTATGGGGAGCCTGGGTTGAAGGCAGCCGTCGATGCGAGTAGTCATGACAGGGTGATGTTTGGGACCGACCATCCGTTCTTCCCGCCTCTTAAAGATCCGGCGGGAAGGTGGGAGAGCGTGGATACGAATCTGAAAGCGATTGAAGGTGCAATTTGGAGTGAGCGGGTTACAAGAGGGATTCTGGGTGGGAATGCTGTTAGGGTGTTGGGACTAGAGGTGTGAGTGATTCGGTAGATTTTATCAGAGGCCACATTGATGGCGCAGGATGCTATCATTTAGAGAAGCTGGGGAAGAGCCGTGCTGTGCTTGTTCTGAGGCGAGGACAGTGGAAAGCCTAAGGATTCTGTGCATGACTTGGCATTATCGCGACAAAGGGGGAACTATAGACACAGAATCTAGAGCAAGCCAGCACCATCACCGCCAGGATGTCCCAGCCCAAGATCCGCCACACCTCACCTGTGAACAATTCTGGCGTCAGTTCTGCAGGATCGACCTGTGATGATGGAGTTTCACCAGTGCCATTCTCAGGTACAGAGGCAATTGTAGACAATCGCGAAACGTCTCATTATCACCTCCAAAGACTCCCTTCAACAGTGCGTTTTGCAGCTTCTCCTTGACCTGTTTCGCAAAGGCGTTGCTACAGCTGCTGTTGCTGTTGCTGTTGCTGCCGTCCTTGGATGAGGAGAACGGGCTTGAAGCAGATCGAAAACCAATGAGTGTCCGATGGGTATTTATGAAAGTCATCACGTTGTCGAGGATGTGGATCAGATACGGCGCCTCTAGCTGGACTGCTCGCATCGCAGTCTCTGAGTCCAGGGCCGACATTTCCTGCAGATCTTAGGGCGGTAGGAGGCCGTTGAAGGTTTGCTGCTCCTGCGGAGGCCGGGGTTTGTGAGTACGGCTAGGGAGAGGGAAGAACCGAGATGGTCGAGGAAGGCGCAGAGGCAGCCTTCGAGGATGTGAGAGTGTGATGGGTTGATGGTTGTGAGCATGCGGGTGGCGAGTTGGATGAGGCTGACATGTGGCATGGTGATTGTGCAATAGCTGTGTGGGAGGCTCTTTTGATGGTCAAGACTTTGCTTTGGCTGTCTTTGTTTTCGGCTCGGGCTTTTTTTAGCGGTTTCTTTGGCCTTTCGAACGACGAGAGTGTTGATCTTGGCTAGAATTGCTTCGAAGAGTCCGATGATTTCATATACAACGCTTCCCACCTCACTTGTGCTATCAGAGTTTGCCCAGAGCTTGTCTAGTCCCTGTAGAATGGAAGTGTATGACCCCCGCATGACAAGCGCTGTATCATAGACGTCGGGAGCCTTCGACGACGCATGAGTTTGATTGGATGATATATTGCTTTGCTCTGTAGGAGAATCGGAGTTGGAGATAAAGGCGACGCCTACATGGCACAGCTTTTGTAAAGAAACCTGTAGTGAATGATCATTTTGTCTTTTTGAAACAATCTGTTGCCGGAGACTGAAGAAATGGCACATGAGAGCCACTGACCCTGTTCCTAGCTAGTCAGCTAAGAATTCGAGCTTGGATTGTGTTGAGGTTTGAGCTCACAATTTTGGAATCCATCAGCGTCCATCGCTTTTTTCGATGCTCTGCGGCTGTGACATCTCTGCGGCTATAGCACGTCGGTTGGATTGACTGTTAGCCCTTTGCTATAGTGTCGTCCTTTCGCTTTCGCTACTTGGTGGCGCTAAGCGGGGCAGGGCTTTGTTCGGGCTTTGTTCGGGCCCATATGTCCTATCACGAAGCGTTGCTTGGGCTGCTTCAGACGTCTGATACGCTTGCTTCCAGAATGCGGTACTCTCGAGATGCTTGTGCTCTTCCGCGGATCTGCTTCGCGGACCAATTTGTACCTGGTGCCGTAGCTGACTGAAGTATTCTGTTCAGAAGCCAAGTTAGTGGGTTGGTACATCTAGCGTGGCGTAGGCAGACCTTCGATGCTCAATTCAACTGACTTAGACTTGAGTACAATCAGGGCGAGAGCGATTTGAGTGGACAAGTGTGAGAAGCAGCAGTGGCGCCAGCACTGGTTGAAGTCATGGCTCATCTGAGTGCGTATTCGTGTGACCAGTCCGAAAGACGACGAAGCAAGGTCACGAAGCGACGAAAAGCTAACCATGTGCTCCTGAAGCTTGGTAATGGCGTACGGAGTGTTGTAGGTTTAACTTTGCTGACTCCTCCAGAATCTCTTCCAAGGCTCTTGGATCAGAGAAAACGAGATCGGGAGCCCACCGGGCGACCGACTCCAGGACCAACCTCAATACATTGAAGAGGATTGCAGAGCGATTCAAGTGCAAAAATTCTTATGTTGACACTTCAGATATGTTGCATTATGCAATCGTTCCGTCATTCCCATTGCCGCCATCCATCTTCATCACTCTTCCTTCTATCTCTAGACCTTGTAGATTTATTCCTCCAAGATTCATCCCTTTCTTCATCAGTGCTCACTTCGTAATGATCACCCTCATCATCTTCGCCCTGGTCGAAATCTCTCTTCTGCTTCGCTTTCGCCGCATGCCCTGGTCGATTCAGTGTCTGCATTGACATTCCCTCTTGCCGTCCTGACTCCAGATCATAAGCATTGTCTCCCCGTAGATGAACATCTGGTTCATGATGGGGAGCAGTGTGAGCATTAGCTTCTCGCCTTCGGGCAACTTCTTCTGTAGCTTGCACCCACTTCGCGGAAACTTCCCACTTCCAGCCATCACCTGTTGTGTTACAGACTGGCAAAGCCCATAGAAGTGGGCTTGGTCCAAATAGATGCAGCAGGTTCCGTCTCCAACCAAGATCGAAGGCGTTGGGTAGCTTTTCGGAGGTCTTGTCGTCGATATATTCCTCATAACGGTCACGTTCTCGTTGCTCCTCGGCTGACGAATAATTTCTGCGAAGAGCTTGTAGGGCAGGGGAGTCGCGGGCTTCATTCGCATGCTCACCGCCATGTGGCGGAGCACGACTAAAATATGAAAGGCCGTCAAGCGCTGGCGAAGCTCTCTCTTCGCCTTCTTCAAGCCTCGACGCTCCTGGGATAGCATTCGCGTGGAACTCCAGTATCTGCTCTCCGGCACGCTGAAGTCTATCTGCGACTCCGTGAGAGGAGCGCCGACGGTGATGCTGTAGTTGATCCTGCCTTTGCCGTTCCACTCGTCTACGCACTGCACTAAGGTACCGAGTCTTCTCCAAACATTCTATCGTCGTCTGACCGCGTACACATAGGTACAGATGCCAGGCCGTGAAGCCTGTCAAGACCAGACCAATTATGCCAGAGATGACGGATAATAGTATGATATTGACAGGCGCAAAATCTTCCAGGTATTGATTTTGCCGGAAAACTTCGGTCCAGATCCACCAGGAACTACTACCGAAGCAAACCCAACAGAATAGTGATGTATAGACCAAAAACAGAATAAATGCTTTGTAATTGTGCAGGCCCACGCATGTAGCCAACCATGGACAGTGATGGTCCATCTTCAGTACACATCGTCGACACGTAGAGCAGTGATGTGTTCGATCAGGCTTCGAAGTTTGACACTTCTTACAGTAACGAGGCGCGCCTGTCGAGGAAACTGTAATCGGCTGGACAACATCCGAGTCGTGGGAAGGTTCGACGGTAGGTAGGGTAGAGTATTTGACTTTGCCGCCGGCGGACTTGGTTTGGAGAGGAGACCCTGGGTCTGTGAAGACAGCGATGGTATAAGAGGTGTTTAGAAGGAGGTACAAGAGGATGCCGAGAAGCGAGACTGGTTTTGCAGCCCACCACTTAGTGTCGCCAAAGAGGCCCATGGCACCTTCTACATACACAGCCCATGTCGTGAGACTGTATACGAATGCGAGTGGGAAGTATGTAGCAACTGCGCAGCAGGCGCGCTCACATTTTCGAGCGCAATTCTTAGTTCGTCTGCGAAAGGGTGTTGGAGGAGGCGACGAGGATGGGGAGCGACTTATTACCATCTTTGCAATGGGAGTAACGCGAGGAGACGGTATATCGATGTTGTCATCATGGAATCGCTACAAATGAGGGACTAGGGTTGTTCAATATTGTAGCACCGAAGTGCCGGAATGATATTCGATGAGTTCTAGGATTACGCGTTAACAGCGTTCCGTGATGACGACGAGTCTGGCTCTACGTTAGGCTATAGCCGTCAGCCCCTGCGCCTAGTTAACGTAGCGTTGACGTACTCCCCTAAACTGCCTCTTCGACGCTCTCCGCTCTCCTTTTCTCTTCAGGTTCCCTTGCATTTCGGTTTAGGCGCCTCATATCTAAATCTTTTGTGTCAGAGGTCTTACACTAACTTACTATCATGCAATACAAATCTCTGTATTCGCTGTCTCAGTACATCGATGTTTGGAGGATTTTACGAACCGCACCTCACGCGGTGGCAACGCTAAGAGTTTCTTCGATACATACCAGAAACCAATGCAACACATTGAAGCTAGCAGTTGAATTGGAGTCTTGACCAAGACCAAGCGGCCATTTAGGTACAAACATCCAGCAGCAAATTCATATGCGAGCATAAATTGTCCCACACCGACAAGCAATTTAGTGATGCCCCGCCACTTATTGACCCTTCTCCAGGTGGGTCTGCACAGGTTCTCTAACCATGATATCTAAACAGATGTCCTCCTCCTCGCGCTTCAGATAGATCTTCTTGACAACCTTGAAGCCGAGCTTGCCGTAGATGATCAGATTAATATCATTTGAGCTCTCCAGATAGCAAGCTCGACCTTCAGCATCATTCTAGAAACATCGGATCAGCGCCTTCCATCAGTGATAGTTTAGTCATCTAGACTTACCTTCTTCGTGATTTGCTCAATCAGTTTCCTCGCATATCCCTTCCCTCTACTTTCCGGTCTCGTCCCTATATAAACTAGGTACCAAGACTCGTCATCACGATCTCCCATGACTTCCTCTTTCGTCTTGTGAAGCAGTGGCAGGAATTCGTCAAAGAATCGCTTATTGCCTTCAGCTGAGAGTTGAAATTTGAGCCTCCACATCCCACTCCGAAAGATAGTAAACCAGTCGTCCATGTTCTTGCCAGGAGGCATCCAGAGGGCAACGCAGCCGTAGTTCTCGCCGATCGTTGTCACTAGTCCCTTAAGGCAGTGGGCATAGGTGATATACTCGAACGCCTGTCGGTGTAGATCGAATCGCTCCTCTTCAGTCCAGTGGGCACGATCGGGTGTATCAATCGGGTAACGCACGGCGTGATCTTCACGGAATGCTTCAGCAAGAGAAGCGGCAGCTTCCTTATATTCGGATGGGTCAACGATCCGTATTGTGGAGCCGTGTTCAGCTGCTGCCATCTGTTCTGCCATCGAACTCCTTTTCTCTATGGTGATCCCAGCGGTCACAATTGGTGCTACATGCGCAGAGAGGGCCATTTTAGTAGTTGTTACTGTTCTGACCTGTTCGAAATATCGTTCGATGGTTCGACTGCCGTTCAACCTCGATCAAGGGGTCTTATTAAGTCTCCGGTGTGGACCGAAGATAACTGAGCTCTAGAGATTGTCTCAATGCGAGACGGAAATCGCAAACAGGTACGTGATGCGCGAGTGTCAACCGACATCAAGAATGTCCAGGCTATGCCAGACAAGCTCTTGAGTGAAGGTTAAGGGGGTTCTAGGTCGATCCCCGCTGAGGTGCGTTTCGTATCGGGGCAACTATACAGTATTTCGCTTGGAAGGGCAGAATCAGGTGTATGGTGATTCAGTGTTGGATATGCACAGGATAGTCACCGACGATCACGCGAGATGTTGCACGAACAATAATCTTGGTCAGGGAAAGAGAGGTTCTAATGCTCCGGCTGTCGAGAGAACAGAGAGTGTTCAATTCAGGACAGTACGGAGCACAGGGAGTGGAATGAATTCAAGACTTACGTAGAGAATTATCAGGCACTTCAAATTGGGGCGACGGGACAGGATGGTCCTGAAAGTCAGGTGCACAGGAGTGGAACCAACCAAGCATATCGGATGCAAAGGCGTCCCCGTGATGGCTTGGGAGAAGAATAAGGGCGCTTTCCCCACGCTTGGCAATGGTGTTGGCAGATTATGGTTGGCAAGATATGTTGGGGTGTACTCTCTCGGGATAGACCACCCCCGCGTCCCTCGCAGTCCTTCGCATAGGGCTTCCAACCTGGGACTAAGGGAAAACGCCCAATTGATCGCAGCAGGGTACACCGGATCTTATTCTTCTTTGCCGGAACTCTCTATCACGATTAAAGACTTCGTGTGGCATACACTTCGTCGATCGGCCGCCTTCTGCTGCGCAACGATTGTTATCGCGGAAATGTAATCCTAGGCTTCGAACTCCTTTCCTTCGTCACAGCCCGTCGTATGCTCAAGGCAACTTCTAGAGCTAGCCCGCTGTTCGAGCAGTTCATCATGACTGCAATCCTCTCGTACAAGCATGCATGACATGTCCACACTTTCATCATCTCAAAACTCCAATATCGCCCAAGTATTCTCATCGACCGTTGTAAAGATCAATCCTATACCGATAAGCTCCTCGGCTGCCTTGTAGACGTTGTTTACTTCGGCCTGCAGCTGCGAAGCCAGCATTTGGACATGCAGGCCTTCGTTGCTCTGGGGTGTCTCCTTAAGGGCATTGTACAGCCGCCTCGCCAAAGGTGTCATGTTCTGCATCGATCGGCCGTTCATGTCATTGCCACCCACGACACCATTCGCCTTGCCTCCGTTCTGCTGGCCATCTTTCGAGGTTGGAGGTCCATTCGTAAAAAACAGATGTACTGCGGTGGCTTCAAGAAGATGATAATTGATCTCGTTGTAGTCTGTGATCGGTCGAATGACATGAGCACCAACGTGTCGTTTGTTGTTGAATGCTTTGAGTCTGCCCCAAACTCTGCAATATGCATTCTCGACCAGTTTTGCTTTGTTCATGTCTTCTGCGCCTCCTGGATCAGAGGTCGAGGTGTCGCTGTCAATCCACTGTTTTACCTCAACCGTGCCTGTCCCATCATCGATTTTGTAGGTGATATTGGTGGTTTGCGTGCTGACATTCCGTATTTGGCCAACAAAGGTTACCTGCACAGAGCTATCAACATCAAGCATCTCCAAATCTAGCGCCATGGGCATACCTGACTGATTATATCGCCATCCACCTTGAAGTCTGCATCTGGATGTGGCTGTTGCGCATCGACGAGTTGCTTGATTGTAACAGGTCTAACTGTATCTTTGCCGTAGCCACCCTGCAAGAAAGACACTCTTCAGCATGTCTGCAATATCATTGCTAGGCTGATTATTTCCTTACCTTGCCTCCCGCGGGACTGCTGCTAATATCTCCTCCCATGAAGCCTCCGCCATCAGCACCACCTTGAGCCCCGTAGGATGTGGTCGTGGTGTAAGCGTTCCCGTAACCGTAATCTGATAAGAAGCGTTAGTAGAGACATAGCGAGAACGAAGACCGTCATACCCATAATGCTTGTGTGGAAAGGCTTTGTTTACGAGCTGGCTGGCATCGTCTTCCTGCACTGAGCGAGGAGACGCGACGTACGCGAATTTTGGCGTTTTTTAATGGGCAGGGTTTAGGCACCTGGGCCGCTAAGACCTTCAGCCCCTCATGCGGAACATGCCGCAACTTCAAAGAAAATTCCTTTGGAGATCAAAATTTCGAGGACGCTGGACTGAATGTCGCCGTTCCCCCTTCCATACAGCCTAGCAGCCAAGTTCTTGCAGGGTTAATACCTCTGCACCTTTATGGTCAGTATTTTAGTGGCCTTCATGGAGCTTCGTGGCCCGTGTCACTCCACTGAACAAATCATTGAGCATTTCCAGTGGGTCAGAATTTCTATTACAGCTTTCGTCGCCTCCTACCTAAAGTCAGTGACTCGCTCTGGAATGATCGCTTGCTCGGCCAACGGAGATCTTCAATATGCCTACTCGGTCTTCCTCCCCGGCGAGGTCGGAGAACGAATTTGACATATCCAATGCCCTATTTCCCGACGATGTATCAGAGCCTGCGCACGACTCGATAGTCGAACCCCACAAAGCAGCAAGGCTATTAGAAAATGGATTCATCCCAGACGTCATGGCAGAATCTTCGGATTTGGACGACGAGGCAGCTATAGCGCAGCAACAGACTGCAGCAAATCGCAAAGCCTCAAATTTGAAAGGCAGAACTGTTAAAAAGGGAGGAGGGTTCCAAGCTCTAGGATTGAATGCCAATCTCCTCAAGGCGATCACACGGAAGGGTTACTCGGTGCCCACACCTATTCAGCGGAAGACTGTCCCTCTTATACTCAATGATAAAGATGTCGTCGGCATGGCAAGAACAGGTTCGGGCAAGACGGCCGCATTTGTAGTGCCTATGATTGAGAAGCTCAAAGCCCACAGCTTGAGGGTCGGCGCTAGGGCTTTGGTTATGTCTCCGTCACGGGAACTTGCTCTACAGACTCTACACGTCGTTAAAGAAATGGGACGCGGGACTGATCTGAAGAGCGTTCTGCTTGTGGGAGGAGACAGCCTGGAGGAACAGTTTGCTTCCATGGCCAGTAATCCTGATATAGTGATAGCAACGCCTGGTCGCTTTCTGCATCTGAAAGTAGAGATGGGCCTTGATCTCTCCAGTGTACGCTATGTGGTGTTCGACGAAGCTGACAGACTGTTCGAGATGGGATTTGCTGCTCAACTTACAGAGATTCTTCACTCGTTGCCGCCTTCCCGCCAAACTTTATTGTTCTCTGCGACTTTGCCAAAGACGCTTGTCGAATTTGCTCGAGCAGGTTTACAAGATCCTGTTCTGGTCCGGCTTGATGCTGACAGCAAGATCTCGCCAGACTTGCAAAACGCCTTCTTCACCGTCAAGTCTTCAGAGAAGGAAGGCGCTCTCCTACATATCCTCCAAGACGTGATCAAGGTGCCGACAGGCTCAGATACGCCGGCAGAACTAGGAGATAAAAATGATGAAAAGCAAAATGTAAGAAAGCGCAAACGTGACGCACGGCCTTCTAGGAAAGCACAAGGAGCGCCAAGCCCGCATTCAACTATCATTTTCGCTGCTACGAAGCACCACGTGGAGTACATCGCCCAACTTCTTCGCCTTGCCGGCTACGCTGTGTCCCATGTCTACGGAGCGCTTGACCAAACCGCGCGCAAAGACCAGGTCCACGCTTTCCGGTCTGGCTTAACCAACATTCTGGTGGTAACCGATGTCGCCGCACGGGGTATTGATATCCCAATCCTCGCTAACGTTATCAACTACGATTTTCCCTCCCAACCTAAGATCTTCGTACATCGGGTCGGTCGGACAGCACGAGCTGGCCAGAAAGGGTGGAGTTACAGTATCTTGCATGATTCTGACGCTCCCTACCTTCTCGACTTGCAGTTGTTCCTTGGCCGAAAGTTAGTTGTTGGTCGTGCGAGCACTGCGAGTGTCAATTTTGCCACGGATGTTGTTGTTGGGAGCTTGCATCGCGACCACATGCAGAGCAGTGGGGAGTGGGTTAGTAAGAGTCTTGAGGACAATGTTGATATGGCCGCCCTTCGATCCGTGGCCATGAAAGGGGAGAAACTGTATCAACGGACTCGGAACTCTGCTTCAAGCGAAAGCGCGAAACGAGCGAGAATGATCGTCGCATCGAATGGCTGGACGGAGCTGCATCCATTGTTCAACGACGAATCAGACAACATGGAGGTGGAAAGAGAAAACATGCTAGCTAGAGTCGGCAGCTTCCGTCCCCAAGAATCTATCTTTGAGATTGGCGCTCGCCGCGGCGGACGCAAGGGCAACGAGGAAGCGATAGACGCTATGCGCAAGATCAGATCCGTCATGGAAGCAAAGAAGCAAAAGTCACTAACGAATGGCAAGGGATTACACCTAGAACAGGCTCACCCGGAGAACGGCAACCCGAATGACGAAGCGGATGTTGGTGATACTGAATATTTCTCAGACCATGTCTCTATGGCTTCCGATTCGGAGCTTGAAGTTACGTTCTCCCGTCCCGAGCCTCAAAAGTCCAGCCGCAGGAAAGATCAATCGCTCACCTCTGAAACTTTTCGCGACACGGAGAACTTCATGTCCTACGCACCCCGATCGCACAACTTCACGGACGACCGGGCCTACGGCGTCCACTCCGGATCCAACACGAACTTCACCGAAGCCGCTCGTGGTGCCACAATGGACCTTGCGCTCGACGAAGCAGCAAAGGGATTCGGCGAAGCGAGGGGCATCATGAGATGGGACAAGCGACAAAAGAAGTACGTAGCGCGGCAGAACGACGAGGATGGTTCGAAAGGCAAGCGGTTGGTGAGAGGCGAGTCTGGGGCGAAGATTGCAGCGAGCTTTCGGAGCGGCCGTTATGATGCGTGGCGGAAAGCGCAGAGAGTGGGCCGGGTACCAAGGGTGGGTGAGAAGGAAGCTGAATCTGTGCATGGTCAAGCATCACAGGCGGGAAGTGGGGAGAGATACAGACATAAGAGTACGAAGGCGCCCAAGGAAGCCGATAAATTCCGCGATGACTATGAGAAAAGGAAGAAAAAGGTAGAGAGCGCCAGAGAGCGGATGAAAGGTCAAGAAGGGAAGAAGGAGATCCGCTCCGTGGACGACATTAGAAAGCAGCGGCATTTGAAGGAGCGGAGGAGAGAGAAGAACGCCAGGCCGTCTAGGAAAGCGAGGAGATAGAAAGGACGGCCTCTATATTAGGACTCGTTAGTAACGGCAACTCTTGTACGATAATCGTAAAGATCAGCCGGATGAATACCAGTCGACTCCTATGCGCCACGAATATTCTTGTAGTAAACGCGTCTTCCAAAACCTTATGAAATAAAGGCTAGATATCACGCTTCGTCATTCGTACGAGTCCTTGACTGTCGTTAAGTAATTGATCGATTTGTTACAAGTTAGTAGGTAGAGAGAGATGAGAATAAACCAACATCAAGAGGCTGTAATTGATGCATAAAATGCGGTGGTAAGACAGAGAGAGGAATACGATTCTGATCCGCGTAGTTAATATGCTTGATAAGAGCCTGTTCTTGTACATCTGTGAGCTGTCGCCGTGCGTACGAGGTAGTGTCTCGATTTGGGCCCGTTTCGCCTCGAAATCGTTTAGACAGCGTTTCGCGGGTGACTTTCCATCGTCTAGCAGTCGCGGCAAATATTTGGCGATCTTGCGATTCTAAATCAGCAATCGCTGCTTCAATCCGAGCGTCGTGGTCCATTCTGTGTGAGTTTGAAATTCGTATGATGGTGGGGTAAAAAGCGGTGCATCAAAGATCTAAGTGTGACCTTAATCTATCACCACACCTGCGCAGCTTGACATTTCTCTTAAGACGTGCTAGTTAGTGCAGAGCTCATGAGCCGATCTCCGCGAGTTGTATCTGTAACAGTCCTTTCAAAGCATAGGAAGTCCTCTGCTGTACCTCCAGCTTCCCCATCCAATAGCGCTACCGCAGTCTCATGAAATTTCATTGGCACCCCTAACCGAGCCAGCTTGCAGTCTTCACCTTCATCTACCCCACAGTAACCGCTCAGAAGGGCAGGTGTCGACTTCACCTCACCATCATCACCGCTGTTGCGAATACATTCATTGTTCCCACCAAATGTGCTCGTAGAAGTAATGTCTTCATTATTCAAGCGAGTGAGAAATCTCGGCAAAGGTCGTGGCGGAAAGGACTCCGGAGAGCCCAAAAGGGAACAGGATGGCGGCCCGAAAGACGGCTCAGCTCCGCCCGTGACGCCATCTACAGGTACGCTGAAGACTTCCTCAGACGTCGAAGTTTCTAGTCTTCTCGAAACTCACAAACTCTAGCGTATGTCCAGCCCCAGTCTCCCGAGCAGGGAGACATAGAAGACGGTACGAAAGCTTCTTCCAGCAACGTTACAGGGCCACTTGTTCCTCCTTCAAATCCGCCTGTCACTGATGCTCGGGGGACTCCATCTAGCACAGACGTGGGAGCCAAAGAGCCTCACCAGCCAGTCACAGCATCCACTGTGCAAGATATTTCGAAAGCTTCTTCCAGCAATGCCGCACAGGAACAAGTTCCACCTTCAGTCCTACCCGTCACTGATTCTCAGGCGGGTCTGGCTGGGGCCGACTGCGGAGCCACAGAGCCTCAGCAATTGACAGAATCTGCGGTTCAACAGACCCCAGCTCTTTCCACATCCCAGAGACTCTGGAATGACGCTTACGATAGCCTTGAGAATGACAACGACACAGCAGAGCTTGTCAAGTCTTATATGAGGACCCTGACGACAGTTCTTAGGGGCGAGAAAGCCCCTGACACCTCCGCTTCTGGAGCCAGCGATGCTTCAGCCGCACTGAAAGACCCGACCAAGCGACAGATGCACATGAAGAAACTGGTTGAAGAAGGCCAGACGAAAGTTTCCGCGGCGTCGAAGATTACCAGGGGAGTGGGTGACGTCGCGCAATTCATTCTTTCAGCCAAGGGAATGATCGACCTAGCGATCCAGAACATACCCCAGGCAGCGCTTCCGTGGGCTGGTGTTTGTATTGGGTTGCAAGTGAGCAATCATCCTTCAATCGCCTGGTTTCCGTGTCAACTGATATCCATCAGATCCTCTTGAATCCTGCGAAAGTGACAAAATCCAACCTTGCGGGCATCACTCATGTTGTTTCCAGAATGGACTGGTATTGCGCCCTGACTGAACATCTCCTGAACAAGGACAACATCGTGATCGGGAACGAGTCTTTCGAATCAATCCTGCAGCAGTTGGCAAACACGGTTGTTGCGCTCTACAAGGCTCTTCTCATGTATCAGATGAAGAGCGTCTGCTCCTACTACCGGAACCAAGGCCTAGTCTTTCTCCGCAGCCTGGCGAATTTGGATGACTGGGATGGTAATCTAAAGAGTGTCACGGATGCCGAAGACGCCCTTCAGAAGGATTCGGACCAGTACAGCAATCAGCATGCGAAGAGCCTCTTGAGACGGCTCGTTGAGCTTGGTGAAGAAAGGCAGTCCCTACTTGGAGATATTCGTCAGGCTCTTTGGGATTACATTGCTCTGCAGAAGGAAATGCACATGGATGATAGGGACACAGAATGCCTCCGGGATCTCCGCGTTGTCGATCCGCGAGATGACATGAAGAAAATCGAGAAGAACAAGGATGAATTGCTCGACGATGCGTACAAGTGGATCCTTCGCACCAGGGAGTACGCAGCATTCACCAATTGGAGCGACGGCGAATCTGACTCGTCACCATGTAGATTGCTGTGGATAAAGGGACATGCCGGCACAGGAAAGACAATGCTTTTGATTGGTATCATTCGCGAACTCTCCGATCAACCATTCGTGCTTGCACCAAACCTCTCGTATTTTTTCTGTCAAGGCACAGATACGACTCTGAACAACGCAACGGCCACCCTGAGATCTCTGATCTGGCTGCTGCTTGTTCAGCAACCACATCTCATCTCGCATTTACGAAAGAAGTACAAGGATTCCGGTCCAGATCTTTTCAAAGACAGGAATGCATTCTATGCCCTCTCTGAAGCGTTCCAGAGCATGCTGAAAGACCCTCACTTATCACCAGTGTATTTTGCTGTCGATGCCCTTGACGAGTGTGACCAGACAAAACCGGGCTTGGAGGAGCTTATTCAGCTCATTTTAACTTCCTTTACCCTCTCCGATAAGGTGAAGTGGCTGGTCTCTAGCCGTCCGGTGGTCGCCAAGCTCAAGAATCGGGACACTTCAAGGACCCTAGTCGAGCTAGATGCTCAAAGTCTGGAAGGTCCTGTCAACGCATACATTGACCATAAGCTCTCCGCCCTGAAGGAAAAAGACGGCTACGACGAAGATACTTTGGCGAAGGTTTCAAACGAGATCCGTCAACGAGCCATGAACACCTTCCTTTGGGTGGCTCTCGTGTTCAAAGAACTCGACTCAGTGGATGGATGGGACGCTGTCGAGATCATCGAAAAGATCCCTCCTGGCTTGTCAGAGCTGTACGATCATATGATGACCAGAATTGAGAGTGGGAAGATGAGAGATCCGCAATATTGTAAGAATGTCCTGGTGGCTACTTCTCTTGCATATCGCCCACTCTCTCTCTCTGAGCTTGGCGTAGTCGCTGGTTTGCCACCCAAGATTAACCCACAGACGATTGTTGTGAAATGTGGCTCGTTTCTGACAACCAAGGAGGAAACGGTCTATCTGATCCACCAGTCGGCCAAGGACTACCTGGACGCGAATCATAAGTCTAAGCTTCAGCAGGGTGGGGCTGTTCAAGGGCATGCGGACATCAGTAGACGCTCAATCGATACAATGTCAACACTGAAAAGGAATATCTATGCCCTCCCACACTCGGGGTTCAAGTTAGAGGATATAAGACCACCTGATCCAGACCCGCTGGCTCCTATACGATACTCTTGCGTGTTCTGGCTCGACCATCTATGTGATGCGAATAGCCAGAGCTCCGAATACAAGAGCGAGCTTTCTGACGGTGGGGCAATCTTCCCTTTTTTTAAGGCGCATTTCCTCCACTGGCTTGAGAGTTTGAGTCTCTTGAACAAGCTTTCAGACGGGATACCATTAATCAGAAAGCTTCTGCAGGTAGTCCAGGTATTTCAGTCGCACCTCTGATTGCACCCAAAATACTAAACGCTGGCAGTCGACATCTGATTCGAGCTCTGAATTTGTGAGGCTTTTGAAAGACGCTGAAAAGTTCGTACTGGGCTACCGGTCGATCATAGAACAAGCCCCCTTGCAGACGTATAGCTCGGCACTTGCGTTCTGTCCAACAGAGAGCGAGATAAAGAAGCAGCATTGGGAGGAGAGACTACCGTTTCTCAAGACCGTAATAGGAATAAAAGAGGGCTGGGATGCCTGCTTGCAGACGCTCGAGGGCCATCGTAGTTCCGTCCATGCCGTCGCCTTCTCGCCCAACGGCACGACACTCGCGTCGGCTTCAGACGATGATACAGTACGGCTCTGGGATGCGGCTACCGGCGGTCATCGAAAGACGCTCGAGGGCCATAGTGGTTCCGTCCGTGCCGTCGCCTTCTCGCCCGACGGCACGACGCTGGCGTCGG
>Ga0335072_10001538_pt1 | contig 37316 bp, 27 predicted proteins | sample Lox_Sample_21_FD_206725 | JGI IMG/M metagenome (GOLD analysis project Ga0335072, IMG submission 206725) | Soil microbial communities from Loxahatchee National Wildlife Refuge, Florida, United States - Lox_Sample_2.1 | ecosystem: Environmental > Terrestrial > Soil > Wetlands | place: USA... | reverse complement strand
CGGGCAACTGAACCACACAACCGGTTCCCCTTGGGGAACCGCAGCTCAAGCAACATCTCCCGGTTTTCAGTTTTAGCGCGCTTTCGATCCAACGAGAATCCTCATGGCCAGTGCGAGCCAAGCCGAAAGTTTCGACGGTGTCGCAGTCGGTAGCGCCGGCCAAGCCGAGCTCACCGCGCCACTTCCCGCGGTTTGGCAGCCGGCATTCAATCCTTGGTTGATCGCTGTGGTTGTAGCCATGGCAGCTTTCATGGAAGTGCTGGACACGAGCATCGCAAACGTCGCGCTTCCCTATATGGCTGGGAATTTGGGCGCGAGCAACGATGAGAGTACGTGGGTCTTAACTTCGTACCTCGTCTCGAATGCGGTGGTGCTGCCGATCAGCGGCTGGCTTGTGACGGTCTTTGGGCGCAAGCGCTTTTTCATGATGTGCCTAACGATTTTTACCTTGAGTTCGCTGCTCTGTGGAATCGCGCCCAGTTTGGGTGCGATCATTTTCTTCCGCGTGCTTCAGGGTGCAGGCGGAGGAGGTTTGCAACCGATCGCGCAGGCAATTCTGGCGGACACGTTTCCACCGGAAAAGCGCGGAATGGCATTTGCGCTTTACGGCGTAACGGTGATTGTTGCGCCAACCATTGGACCAACTCTCGGCGGCTGGCTTACAGACAACTATTCGTGGCGGTGGATCTTTTTCATTAATTTACCCGTCGGCATTTTGGCCTTGTTGCTGGTGCTGCGGCTGATTGACGATCCGCCGTGGGCCAAGCGGGTATCGGGAGCGATTGCGAGAATTGACTACATCGGCGTATCGCTGCTCATTCTGGGAGTGGGCGCGCTGCAAATCATGCTCGACAAGGGGCAGGAGGATGACTGGTTTGGGTCTCACTTCATTCTCGCTCTGGCTGTCCTTGCAGCGGGCGGTCTAATCGGCCTAGCAATATGGGAGTGGTTTTACAAAACGCCAGTGGTTGACGTGCGCCTTTTCAAGAACCTCAATTTCCTCGGCGCCAACGGGATGATGTTCATCCTCGGCACGATGCTGTTTTCGAGTCTGGTGATGATGCCGCTGTTTCTTCAGTCGCTCATGGGATATACGGCTGAATCGGCGGGACTCGTGCTTTCGGGAGGCGGGCTGCTGCTCTTGATCATGATGCCGATCGTGGGGGTTCTTACAACCAAAGTCCAATCGCGGTATCTGGTCGCTACCGGATGGCTGGTGCTGGCCTTCGCGATGTACTATTCGACCCGGGACCTGGATCTCTTGATCAGCTTTCGGAGCGCCGCTATCTTGCGAGTTGTGCAGGTGGCGGGACTCGGATTCCTATTCGTTCCGATCAACATCACGTCGTATATCGGCATGCCTCAGGAAAAGAGCAACAGCGTGGCTGGCTTGATCAATTTTATGCGCAACATAGGAAGCAGCGTCGGGACATCAATGGTAACGACGCTGATCGCGCGGCGGGCGCAGGTGCACCAGGACTACCTTGTTCAGAATCTGGTGGCCGGTCACCCGGCGTTCAACGGTGGACTTGGCGCCTTGTCGTCGCGGCTTGCGGCTTCAGGGTCGAACACGACGCTTGCTGTGCGTCAGTCCCTCGCAGTGCTTTATCGGACCGTGATCGCACAAGCGACTACACTGGCCTATATCGACACGTTTCTGGTCCTGGCAGGGCTGGCGGCCGTTATGTTCGTCGTGTCCTTCGCCCTCCGGAAGAATCAGCCGGGTGGCCGCCCTGTTGCAATGGAATAGGTTTGGTACATAATGCATGGGTCTCGCGACAAGCGGTCGGTCGCTGCAGCCTATCGAATGGTCGTAGGAATCGATGATCCGCGTGCTCACCATCGAACGCGAGTACGGAAGCGGGGGACCGGATATTGCGCGGCGCGTGGCCGAGCGGCTGGGTTGGCAGTTGTGGGATCAGCTTCTCACCAATGAGATTGCACGGGTGATGAACTGCGATTGCAAGGTAGTTGAGAGGCACGAGGAAAAGAAAGATCCACTGTTTTACCGACTCATGCGCGCGTTTATGCGCGGAAGCTACGAAGGCAGCCAAAACGCGCCGCGACTCATGATCGCGGATACTGATTGCATCCGGGAAGTGGCTGAACGCGTGGTGAAGCGGGTCGCCGAGGCCGGAAAGTGCGTGATCGTGGGACGCGGCTCCGCATATTACTTGCAGAACCGCTCAGACGCCTTCCACGTTTTCATCTACGCGCCGTTCCAAGCCAAGGTGAAGCGGCTTCGCTCCGAAGGAAAATCGGAAGCCGAGGCCGCCGATTTGGCTGAGACCGTGGATCAGGACCGCGCCGCTTTTATTAAGCAGTACTTCGGCGTCGAATGGCCCGACCGGCACCGCTTCCACCTAATGGTTAACTCAGCGATTGGTGAGGACACTGTTGTCGATACGATCCTCAATGGCATATCGATGGTCGCCAATCGCGCCGCGCCGGCTTCGGCCGCTCTGGGACGCTGAATTCCGACGTCCTTCGGTCTCTTTTACAATATAGAGAGCTATCGGCGAACCGGTTTCCGATCACCGCACTGAATTTCGAGTGGGTGGGAATTTGCAAGCGGGGCTGAAGGCGTGACATAGGTTTGGGAGATACGGTCCTGCCAGGTGAAACCATCCTCGTCCCAGAGGGCCCAGAAAAAGCCGAGCATGAGCGTCGCTCCTGAAAGAAGGTAGCCGAAACTTCGCCAAGCAAGTTGGCTCGTATCGGGGAAGTGCCCGTCGAGGCGAACGATTGCGAGACGGCAGAACTGCATGCCGGGGGTAGCTCCCGCAAAGATTGTGAAAAGAAGAAAATAGAGTGAGTAGAAGAGATAAAGGATCGGCGCGGAAACGAAGGCATCGATCCGGTCGAGCACGACGTTGCCCCCCATCGCTCGCATCAGGCCCAGGAAAAGAGCAGCAAAGGCTGCACAGGTCAACGAGATGAAAATCGCATCAAGCAGTAACGCGTTGCGCCGTTGACCGATCGTAGCGACGGCTACCAGCGCGTTTTGCGGGTGCGCCCGCTGACTGTCAGCTGACGAAAAGTCCAACTCTGGTTGGATGCGGATTTCCAGCCGTTCGGTAGGGCGCAGGCGCGCCAGAGTCCGCGGGCGAGAAAGCGCCGAACGGTCGCGCTGCTCCTTCGGGACCTCGATTCGAATCGTGCGTCTTGACGATTCGCGAAAGGGCAACTCGACCTGCTGTTTTTCTTTAGGAGGCTCGGGAGCTTCTAGCCGGGCCACGGTGCCACGGCGCGCGCGATACTCGGCCAATCGACGTCCGACTTCCCGCCGCCACTCGGGCTCAGATCCCTCATCTACAGCGGATTCGCCCGGGGAGACAGGCTGTGGGATTTCGGGACTGTTGTCGGTGGACTCGTCACAAAACGAACAAGGCTCCGCGTCATCCATCAGGAGAGCGCCACACTTCGAGCAGATTCTGATCACTGGTACGTTTTGCGCCGCGGAGGCTCCAGTGAGGAACCCCGCAATCATACCACAATGAAAAACGCGGCACGGTATCGAGGGGCTGGCTTTCGGCGTCCAAATGGCGACCGTTTCGGTGCGATTGGTTCGGATGATTGTGCGCGAGCAGGAGGCACATTGCTGGCATTGGGCGAAGGACGCATGTTAGGCTCAATTTTCAGCTCCGGTTCGCAACATAAACGATGCAAAATCCACCGCTTCCCAGAAACCGCTGCATTCCTGGCTTGTTATCTCTCTTAGCCACTATTTCGGCTACAATCCTCTTCGCTCTTGGCACGCCTTCGGCTTCGTTTGGCCAGCATCCGTCACAATTGCTATCCAGCGCGCCTGCTTGTACCGAGGTGACGATTCAGGCGGACGAGCAGCGTGACATCGGCGGTAAAATTCTGGAGGCAGATGGAAACGTCGACGTCCAATGCGGGCAGGCCCGGCTGCGGGCGGACCAAGTGGAATACGACAATGCAACGGGCACGGTGATTGCACGCGGGAATGTGCAGCTTGATTATCGGACCCAGCACGTTGAAGCTGCTCAGGCCAGGTACGATCCCCGCACCGGACGAGGCCAGTTCGAGCATGTCCACGCCACTTTCGCCATACAGCGACGGCCGACGCCGACGCTTCTGATCAGCCCGAATCCCTTATATTTCGACGCCGAAGAAGCCGACCGGCTCGACCAAAATACGTATGTGATCCACGATGCATGGCTGACGGTGTGCAACCCGGCCAAGCCAATCTGGAAGTTTTACGCCACGAATGTCACCGTGAAAATGCAACAATCGGTGCAGATCGAAGGAGGCGATTTTCGCCTTTTGTCGGTCCCGGTTCTTTATTTTCCTTACGCAACGCTACCGGTTGAAAAAGGGCGGACGTCGGGTTTCATGGTCCCGGAAATCAGCAACAGTACGATCAAAGGCCTCGTGCTGGGAGATGCATTTTACTGGGCCCCTTTTAAATGGCTCGATACGACCATTGGCGCTTCCTATTTCAGCAAGCGGGGCTGGGCGCAAAACGGACGGGTGCGCATGAAGCCGTGGGCGGGCGCAGATTTAACGGCTAATTACTTTGGAGTTCTTGACCGCGGCTTGCCCCAAGCAAATGGAACCAAGATCAATCAGGGTGGGCGAGAGGAGCATCTCTTGTTCACGTCCCCTCTTCCGGACGGATGGCGCGCAGCGGCGGATTTGGACCAGCTCAGCTCCCTGACCTTTCGCCTTGCGTTTTCGGAAACCTTCACCGAAGCGGTAAACTCGGAAGTGCCGAATACTGCGTTTGTGACGAAAAGCTTCAATGGATTCAACGTCGATCTTGCCACACTGAGTTATCAAAACTACCTGACGGCCACGCCCCAAACATCCGTCACACTGCGTAGCGCGCCCATCGCGACTTTTAGTTCGGTAGACCGCCCGATCTGGTCGTCGATACCGCTCTATTTCTCGTTTGACGCCTTTGCGGGCGAGGAATATCGGAGAGATACGGCTACCCCATTTTCGACTCCGAATTTCGTGGGGCGCAGTGAATTTGCCCCCAGTGTCACAATGCCTTTGCGCTGGGGGCCATGGCTCAGTCTGACGCCTAGCTTCACATTCCGGTCCACGTATTACGGCGGTCGATTGCTGAATGGTGGTTATGCTGACGCGGGTTTCTTTAGAAACACAACCGAAGTTTACGTCGACGTGCGCCCGCCGACACTTGAGCGCTTGTGGCTTATACGGGGGACTAAGTGGAAGCACACAATCGAACCGGAGATTCTCTACCATTATGTAAACGGAGTGAACGATTTCGCCCGGTTCATACGTTTCGATGACGACGAAACCCTGACGGATACCGATGACGTGCAGTACGGAATCGAACAGGGACTCTACCGGCAGGCAGAAAGCGGCGACGAGCAGGAAATCCTAAGCTGGCGGATCTCGCAGCAATACTATTTCGATCCCACATTTGGCGGCGCTTTCACGGTCCACCAGAGGAATGTGTTCCAGGCTCTGGATTCACTTACGCCTTTCGCGTTTGATGACACACTGCACCGTTTCTCGCCCATCGTGAGCGATTTACGATTCGCGACTAACAATCGCTATGACACGGAGTTTCGGGTTGATTTTGATCCCAAGCGAGGCCGGGCCACGGCTTTCGGAACACTACTGAAGATCAAGCCATACAGAGAATCGTTCCTTACACTGGCGCATTTTTCGACGATCGACCTGCCGGGAGATCTGCCGACCCCGCCCCCAAATTTCCAACCACGGTCAAATCAAGTGAGGACTCTTCTAGGATACGGCGATACGAACCGGAAAGGATGGAACGCCACAATCGGGGCCAGCTATGACTTTACGCAGGCATCGTTTCAGGACCAAATCCTACAAGTCTCTTATAACACGAGCTGCTGCGGGCTTGGCGTGGAATATCGCCGCTTCTCCTTTGGATCGATTCGCGACGAGTCGCAATATCGGTTCGTATTTTTGATTGCGAATCTCGGGTCATTCGGGAATTTGCGCCGGCCCGAGAAAATCTTCTGAGAGCGGCTTTGGATTGAGAACCTCTGCACTTGCGATCCGGGTTTGGCCCGCTTTGGCCTTGTGTGCGAACCGGCAAGGCTGAGCCGATCCGAAACGCGATAGCCCCCACGATCATGCCCGCAAACACATCCGCGCAGTAATGGTAGCGGCCGTAGACCGTAGCCACACACATGCTTATGAAGAACGGCACGCACAGCCAAAAAAGCCATCGCCGATAACGCCACGACGCGAGAATCGCAACCATGGAACCGGCAACATGCGCCGAGGGAAAAGCTCCGCCGCGCACGCGGCCGAAGTGTTCGATCAGCCCGATCAACGCTGTGCAGTAACCACCAGAGAGCGCGGTCTTATTGAGCGCGGCAAGAGAGTAAAAGGGGCTCTCGACCGGGAGCAGAACCGCGACGACGTAAACACAGTAATGCGCGAGTGCCGTGGAGCACATAACGGTCCAGAAAGCTGCATATTGGCGATTTGCGTAGAGCAGGGCTGGGAGGATCACAAGGTAGAGAAAGTATGTCATGTACGAAAACTGCATGAAGTCGTTGAGCGTCGGGTTGGCAAATTGCCCGAGCCAAACCGACGGATGAACGCTGAACAGGGAGTGATCGAAAACAACGAGGTAAGAATCAAACCATCCGTGAAAAACAGCGTGAACCAAACCTTGGAGTTCTTCGAAGAAGAAAACGTAAAGCGGCAGGGGATACCAATGACGAGCGAAGTGCAGTAAAGAATTCCGCCACCGCTTTTCTGCCCAAGCGAGCTGTGCGATACCCAAGGCGATCACGGCTTGAATTGAGAGATCGCGTGCTGGGCGCACGACGTCCCGATGAAAGACAGCGGTGATAACCGTGAGCCATGCGACGTATGCATATGTGAGCCATTCAAATGCCCCATAGGCGGAGAAAACCTCGCAAAGCCACTTTGTTGCCCGGCTTGAGTATCTTTCCTGAAGTGTGTTCCAACCGCTTGGGGAATCCGGAGCGATATTTATCGGAAACATTTCAAGAGAACGTTTCAACGGGACTCCTCGGGCAAAAGGGCATTCTCTGGTGTTGTTGACGCCGATCGGAAAGTGTTCCAGCTGGCGATGGGCCAGCGCTGCCGCCTGGCGGCATGCCTCAGTCGAAACGTCGGGTTTACGGCGACCGGATTGCCGACAGACCGTAGCATGGGGAGATCGTCGAAATGATTTCCATATGCGTAGCTATCGGCGAGCGAGATGCCGTACTCGTTTGCTCTTTGCTCGAGCGCGTTCGTTTTCTCGGTCCCGCTAATACGAATCCCACTTATAAGTCCAGTGAAATGACCGTTTATCTCTTCGAGGCTTGTAGCGTGCAGTCCGACCGCCACGCCCAGCCGTCTAGCAAAGACGTCCGCAAGAGGGGCCAATGTCCCACTGACAAGGAAGACGCGGTGATTCTGGTCGAGATGCCAAGCGATTCGTTCGGCCGCTTGTGGGTACGTACCGAGCGCACCAGCACCGAGCGAGGCTTCCCATCTTTGAACGAGAAAGGTCGGGAGGGCAGTGAGATATGTTTTGCTGGCTTTGAACGCCGCGGCTTCGCCCGTTAGAAGGCTCGCCAACGAAACGGCTGTCCAAGTCGCGATCTGCCATGAAGTGACGAACTCACGCGCATAGAGCCACGAGGCAAACCGCATTTCGAGCGACGGAGAAGGAAGCAGCGTGCCGTCAATATCGAAGAATGCGGCGATGCCGCGCGATGCACTCATTGCGCGCCGCCGGGTATGATTGATGGTTTCGAATTCAACACCACTGGCAACTTTTGCGGCTGCGGCAGGAAACGACAGCCTTCCCAAATCACCGGAATCGCACGAATGAGACAGACGAACACGGAACAACCCGCTAATATCCGCCCTGCCAGAGAGAGAGCAGGGAGCGGCAGGGATTTCGTCCACACCGGGGACAAGTGCGACAAAGTTAGCAATGCCCCTAGGTAGCAGAAGCAGAGACACTTCAGCGCAGCATACGCGGCACGGCTGAATCTGGATGAGACGAGGATCCGGCCCCAAATAGATCTCAGCATTCCATCGCTGCCGAAACCGGTTTGTCCCGCGCGCGCGGCCAGCCCTCGTAGAAAATCCGTGGCCGTGCCCCGCGCGAAGAATGCCACCGGAACCCACAAAGAGATCAAACCGCTGACGGCGAAAAACGTGAAGAACAGGTTTTCAATAACGCGATCACCAAGGATATCGAGCTGTGCGCCCAAGGGTGTTGCAAGATTGTGTGCACGCGCAAGGTAGCCATCCAGACCATCGAGGGCGATAGCGGTAACCGTCAGGGCTATAGCAACAAGATTGGCGGCGGGCGACTTCGTGAAGAAACTAAATAGGCCCACGGCGGCGAACCCTGCGCCGACCCGGGCAATTGTGACTCGATTGGGCGTCATGAGCAGTTTCGGGCCTCCGAGCTGTCACAACTTCGCGTGCGGGCGGTGCCACCGGCTGGAGTGCGGTTGCGCCTCCCCGAGATTCAGGCCCGCCACCACAAGCGGCTCGAACGGCTGCTTCCGGTTCCAGCGGGCGGGCCCGCGGCTCGATAGGCACGGAGGGCGCCAAAATATCTCTATTGTGTTCAGGCTTTATTTTGAATAAGTTATCCCTCAGAGTTTGAGGACAGCGAGGGTACGTCTTGGGTGCTAAGGCTCCACGTGTCAGGATTTTCCTTAAGCGTTTGACGCGCGAATGTCACTAACGCGCGTCTAACAGACTCGATGGCGCAAGGGTGTTTAGACGCTGAACCGCAGCGCTCTAAGCGAGAACCTGCCGCACGCTAAAAAGGAAGGACGCTTAATGGATATCAGCGTATTAACCGCTTTGCTCGCGGGGCTGTTTTCTTTTATTTCCCCGTGCGTGTTCCCGTTGGTGCCAGGTTACGTCTCGATGCTTTCGGGAATCGGCGTCGAGCAACTGAAAGAAGATAAGGCACCGCGTGCGGGCGTCTTGAGTTCCGCCTTCGCGTTCGTGATCGGCTTTTCGGTGGTATTTGTAGCGTTAGGAGCTTCGGCCAGTGCGGTCGGGGCGTTCTTGCTAAGGAATCGGGCTTTGCTTGCCCCAATCGCGGGGGCCCTGATTGTGCTCTTTGGCCTTCATCTGGTGGGCTGGCTCGCGAAGATCGGTGTGAAGGCCGGAGTCGCTGTTGGCGCGGTGCTCGTGATTTTGGGCTTTGCCGTCGGATTTTGGGCGGGCGCAGAGCGTTTTCATTTGACGCCAATCGATTTCTATGCAATCGCGCTGATCTTCATGATCGGCCCGAGTTTGACCCGCTGGCTGAACCGCGATGTTCATCTCCGCGACGTAGGCGGGAATCAGCCGGGGATCGTGAGCGGATTCCTGATGGGATTTGCGTTTGCATTTGGGTGGACACCCTGCATCGGGCCGATTCTCGCAGGCGTGCTCGCGATTGCTGCAACTAAGCAGACGGTTGGCCAAGGGGTGCTCCTGCTGGCGTTCTACTCGGCGGGACTGGCCATTCCTTTTTTGCTCACCGCCCTGGGGATCGGTCGCTTTTTGAAGGTGTATCAGCGGTTCCGCAAGCACTTGCACACAGTGGAGATTTGCAGTGGAGTGCTGCTGCTCGCGATCGGTGCACTCGTCTTCACAAATCAGCTCACTTTCCTTTCGGGGAAGCTCAACTTTTTCCAGCCTGAGAATCTCATTCCCGGAGCACGCAGCTTCACAGTGGCGGATTCCACGTCACACAACGTGGGGGTTGCGGATCAGGCCTTAGCTGAGGAGCCGAACGTGACGTTCACGGACTTGCAGGGGGCGAATCTGCCCCTCAGCAGCCTGAAGGGTAAGGTCGTACTTGTAAACTTCTGGGCGACATGGTGCGATCCGTGCTTCGCTGAGGTGCCGACGCTGATCACACTCCAGCAGAAGTATGGTTCGAAGAATTTCGAGTTGATTGGTGTGGCGATGGATGAAGACGGCAAGAGCGTGGTGGCACCGTTTGTTCAAAACAGGAAATTCGATGTTCAGGGCCAGCAGATGGCGATGAACTATCAGATCGTTCTCGGAAACGATGACATCACCACAAAATTCGGCGGACTGCTAGGATATCCCACTACGTTTGTGATAACGCCTGACGGAAAGATTGCCAGAAAGATCGTCGGAGGGCTTAACCTGGGCGACATGGAAAATGAGATACAGGGGCTGATGCGATGATGACCTTTCTTGGTCGTGTGCGATGCTGGCGTGTGGTTGGAACATGTTTACTGATCGCGGTGCTGGCAGGTTTTGGGCGGCGGCATGTGGCGCAAGGACAGTCTATGCCGAATCCGGCTTCGGTAGTGAAGCCCGAAACCTATGTTTCGCTTGATAGGGTGCCGCGCGGCGCCACGTTTGAGGCCGCTGTGGTCGTCAACATCGCGAAAGGCTTTCATATGAATTCGAACAAGCCCTCGGAGGATTACCTAATTCCGACGACGATCACGCCCAATCCGCCGCCCGGCATTCGCGTCATCGGTACGACTTATCCGCCGGGTCAGATGAAGACTTTCACTTTTTCGCCGGATAAGCCGCTGAATGTTTACACGGACACGGTAACGCTACGAATAAAATTGGTGGCGGAAGACTCTGCCGCGTTGGGGGCGACGGCTATCCCAGTCACCCTGCGTTATCAGGCCTGCAACGACACGGCCTGTCTCCCGCCGGTGAGACTGCCGTTAATGGTTAACTTGGACGTTGCGGCGACCGGCGCTGCGGCACACCACGTTCACCCGGAGATTTTCCCGGCGACAGAGAAGCGCTAACCAAGTGTTTCTCAATCAGGCCGTAGTGGCCGAGGCGGTTGATTGTTGGACCGCCACCACGGCCTTTCCTAGCCGCCTGGTCGTTCGCTCCCGCCCTATTACGACCATGCTTTCAAACAGCGGGGGAGCTACCGCCCGTCCAAGGATCGCCACACGCGTCGCATTGATCAGCAGCGCCGCCTTTACACCTTCGCCCACAGCAAGTCCGCGCAAGGCCCCGTCGCAAGCATCATGATTCCACTCCGGAAGCGCGCCCAGGAGGTCGGCCAGCTTGGCAAGCATTGCCGGTAGCCGCGCATCCTTCCAGAATTTGGCTCTGGCGTCGGGCTCGTATTCGAACTCGTCGGAAAAGAAGGCCCGCGAGGCAGTCGAGAAATCGGTCAGGAGACGGGCCCGAGGGCGAATCAGATCGACGGCATGGGCAAACCATGCATGGTCACTGCTCCCCCAGACCTCCTGCCAAAGTCCAGCGAGCTTGAGCTGTTGCTCCACAAAAGGGAGCAAATCGTCGATAGGCAGCTTTTGTAAGTACTGGACGTTAAACCATTCAAGCTTAGGCCGGTCGAAGACAGCATTGGTGCGGCTCACTGCCGAAAGCTCGAATTCCCGCACGAGGTCGGTCGTACGCAGAAATTCGGTGTCTCCACCAGGCGACCATCCGAGAAGCGCCAGAAAATTGCGGAAGGCCTCGGGGAGAAAGCCTTCTTCCGCGTATGCGCCGACTCCCGTGGCGCCGTGACGCTTGGAGAGGCGTGTCCGGTCCGGCCCAAGGATCAGAGGGACATGCGCGAAAATCGGCGGTGCAACTCCAAGTGCCCGGTAAAGCAGCGTCTGTTTCGGCGTGTTGGAAAGGTGATCGGCACCGCGAATTATGTGGGTGATGCGCATGTCGATATCATCGACCACCACGCTCAGTTGGTAGGTGGGTAAGCCATTGGACCGGAGCAGCACAAAATCTTCGATTTCCGCGTTTTGCACTTCGCGCTTGCCGAAAATGGCGTCGTCGAACGATGTGACACCTTCACGCGGCACTGCAAAGCGGACGGCGGGCGAAATGCCTTCACGCGCCCTGGTGGCTCGCTCCTCACCCGTGAGGTTCCGGCAAGCGCAAGGCAGCGATTTGTGGGATTTGGGACCTTCGTCGTCGCCCTCGCCCTCCTGATCCGCGGCGGCGTCACCGCCTGCATAAGAGGACGCCTTGCAATAGCATGGGTACGCCGCGCCGGAAAGCATAAGCCGTTCGGCGGCGGCGCCGTACATATCGAGACGTTGCGATTGGAAATAGGGGCCTTCGTCCCACGAGACCCCCAGCCACTTCAAACCGTCGAGTATTCCGTCGACCAGCTCTGGCCGATTCCGCTCAATGTCCGTGTCTTCAACGCGGAGCAACAGAGTGCCGCCATGGCGCTGGGCAAACAACCAGTTAAAAAGGGCCGTCCTGGCCCCACCGACATGCAAATAGCCTGTTGGTGATGGTGCAAAGCGCACGCGAGGATGCCGAGTTGACGTCATTCGGTTTAGGTCCTATGCCGTGGATAAAAATCCATCTTAGCGAAAAGAAACGACGAAATCGAATTCCGTTGCAACCATATCATCGCGCATGGGTTGGTACGCGGGTACTGTTGACCCGCTGGTCTTCAGGCTGGATATTAGGCTGTGGTGCCCGCGCGTTCCGGCACCGGGCAAGGACCCTTGGATGTATCTTAACGTGGCGTGAAATGGCCACTTAGGGCATTGCGGCGCACGAAACCAGCATTAAGCCGCGCGAAGAGGAAGCAAAGGTTTTCTGCTATCCTGGGTGTACCAACTTTTACGGGACGGGACTCTCTTCGTTGCCTACTTTTGCGAGCGCTAGCTCCGCGGTGGTGGCAGTCAGTTCGCTTCTGCTGGCGACTTTTTTCCTCTTCGTTTACCGGCAGAAACGACAGGACTACCTCTTCGTCTGGTCACTCGCATGGCTGATCCACTCCGCAGATTGGGCGGCGCGGTTCGCCGCGGTATATTTCCATTTTGCAGTGTGGTTTAACGCGGGCAACGAATGGCTGCTCGCATTGTCGGCTCTGGCGTTCTACGGCTCCGCCCTACTTTACGCCCGTAAATCGCTACCTGCGCGGGAGATTGGCGCCGCTGCGCTGATTGGCGCGGCTTGGGCCGGTGTATGGGCCGCCGGCCACCTAGCGTTCGCTCCTCCTAAAGTCGGCGTCGCGCTCGTCCTGCTCCTCACTGCCCGCACGTTTTGGCATGAAGGTAGAAGACAGGAGTCGCGGGCGGACGAATTGCTGGCGGTAACTTTTTTGGGCACGGCCCTACTGTGCTTAGCGATGGCGTTTCAGGCACGGTTACCGTTTTTGGAGCAAGTCAACCTGGGCTCGTTTTCCATCCTGCCGAGCCTATTCGCGGCTGTGCTGATGGTCATGGCCGTCTACGAAGAGGAACGCCGGCGAGTCGAGCGCAATATGCTGGCGCTTTCGAGCCTGAATCTGGCAACTTCGGGCTTTGTGGGCGGCGAGATTCAGAAGATGCTCGCGCAGGCGCTCGATCGCGTCCTCAACGTGGTCCGGATTCCCGCCGGCGCTCTGTGCATGCGCCAGGGCGAGAGCAATGCGCCGGCATCGATGGTCGTGACCGGGCTGCAGAATACATTTTCCATTGCCGCACAGGAAAGCCAGCTCGACGAATACCTCATTGGACTTGTGGCGCGCCTGGGAGGGCTGGTGGTTCTGCGCGAGCTCGCGCGCGATTCCGATTATGAGGCCCTCGAGAAGGAGGGCAGCTTTCGGCGAATTCGCGAGTTGCTGCTCGGCCAAGGACTGCGCACCGTCGTGGGAATCAGCCTGCAAGCGAAGGAGCGCGTCTTTGGCGTGCTGCTGCTCGGCACTCCCGATCATCGCGATTTCACCCCCGCGGAACTGCGGCTGCTGCTGGCACTGGGTCACCAGATCGGCATGGCCGTCGAGAACAGCTATTTGATTCAACAAACATCGCGCCGCAGCGAGGAACTGAACATCCTGAACGAGATTGGCCGTGCGCTCAGCTCGACGCTCGACCTCGATCTGCTCTACGACCGCATCAATTCCGAAATTCGGCGACTCATGGCGGTTACCAGCTTTTTCATAGCCTTCTACGATCGCAAATCGCAGGAGGTGAACTTCGAGATCGAGGTGATCGACGGCGCCCGCCTACCGAAGCGGTCTCGGCCCGCCGGCAATTACCTGGTTGAACATGTAGCGCGCACGCGCCAGTCGATGCTGATCCGGGAAAATTTCGCGGATGAGGCTCGCAATCTGGGATTCGAAGCGAGCGGCCGCCGTGGCTCGATTTGTGCGGTGCCGATGATTCTTTACGATCGCGCGATCGGCGTGATGGCCGTTCATAGCGCGCAGGAGAGAGCTTTCGACGCCGGACACGTGGAATTGCTTCGAGTCCTGGCCAGCGAAGCAGGCATCGCGATCGAGAATGCCCGTCTTTTCGCCGAGGAGCAGAAACGTTCGCAGCAACTGATGTTGATCAACAACATTTCGAGCCACGCCATTACCACGCTTAATCCCGACGAAATGCTGACGAAGATTGCGTCGGAAATCGGCAACAGCCTCGCTTACGACCATATCGGGATCGCCATTCTCGACTACTCCGCAAAAGAACTGGTCATCCAGGCTGAGGCGGGGGCCCGCCGCGACGCGATGGGCAAGCGTGTATCGCTTGGCGAAGGTCTCATCGGGCAGGTCGCGCGTACAGGCCAAATCGCGAAGGTGCGCGAGGCCAGCAATTCGACGCCGAAGACGGTTTTGGAAGGTTCTGCTTCTTCGATCGCACTGCCGGTCGTCTACGCGGAACAATTGCTAGGCGTCCTTTATGTAGAGTCCGCAAAACCTTCGGAATTTGGGGAGCAGGAAGTGCTGATTTTGCGCACGCTCGCCGACATTTTTGCCGGCGCTCTACACAACGCCCTGGCTTTCCAGAAAGCGCAGGAGCAGGCCATAACCGATGGCCTTACGGGCGTGAAGACTCATCGCTTCCTCATGGAGGCGCTCTCCGCAGAATGGAAACGGTCAACACGCGCGAATCGGCCATTTGCACTCGTGCTTATGGATTTGGATCGCTTTAAGTTTGTGAACGACTTTTATGGCCATCTCGAGGGCGACGTCGTATTGCAGCGCGTGGGACGAATTCTCGAGGAACATTGCCGCCGCTCCGACGTGGTCGCGCGCTACGGCGGGGACGAATTCGTGATCTTGATGCCGGAAACGACCGTCGAATCGGCCCGGCAGCTTGCGTCCAAATTGCGCAGCTGGATTGCCGCAGACGTGATCTTGCGCGACAAAAACATCACGGCGAGCTTCGGCATCGCCGGCTTCCCCATACACGGCTCGACACCGCAGGAGCTCATCCAAGTGGCCGATTCCTCGATGTATCTTTCGAAGCACCAGGGAGGCAATTCCGTTTCGTCGGCCGAGCAAGGCGATCCTTTGGACCGCAAGCGATGGAAAAAGGATGTGCTCGAAGCATATCTCGGCGTCACACTAAAGCGCCAGTTTTCGACCGGGCCCGAAGCCTTCGAAGAGATTCATCGCCGGCTCGAACAGTTCACCAGATCGCTCAAAGAACAAGGCGGCGGAAACCCCGCGGACGGATTGCCTCCGGCCGTGGTGGACACCGTGACTTCACTGGCGTTCGCCATCGACGCCAAGGATCAATACACGAACGGCCACTCACAAAAAGTTTCCGCCTATGCTGTGATGATTGCGCAGGCACTGGGCATGACGCCTGCCGAAACCGAAGAAATCCGCCTGGCTGCGATGCTGCACGACATCGGAAAGGTTGGAATTCCCGAAAACATCCTGCACAAGTCAGGACCGCTTGACGTCTCCGAGTGGGAAACCATGAAGACCCACACTGAGCTTGGTTCAAGGATTCTGGAGCCGCTGCAGGCAATGACCCAGATCCGCGAAATGATCCGGCATCACCACGAGTTTTATGATGGTTCGGGATACCCGGACCGCCTCGAGGGCGAAAAGATTCCCTACGGCGCGCGTGTGATCGCGATCGCGGATGCCTATGACACGATTACTTCCGAGCGTACCTACAAAAAACCGCGCACTCCGGAGGACGCGTTCGCAGAGCTTGAACGCTGCGCGGCGAATCAATTCGATCCGGAAATCGTTCACGTCTTCATCGAGGCAATGCGCCGCGCCCCGCGACAAGTGGTCGATTCCCCCTCCTCCGACCGGCAACCCACGGCAGCAATTTAGCGGCTTTGGCTGATGGCGCTGGAATCAGAATTCGTGCCGCGAAAATAGCAGTTTTTCTCGATTAGAAGTTTCCTTACCCATTTATTTTCAGCAACATAGACTCATTCCTAATCGCCCTTTCTCGATTAGAATTCCGGCACATTTTTTCGTGGCGTCTCATCGGCCTTCGGGACCAGATCGCTCTGCTCAGTCAGCTCGGTCATTGTCAAATCACCGGGCACAGTTTAGCACAATTGGCCAGCCTTGTCAATATCTTACCAGTACTCACAGTACCCAGACGCGCGGAATCGGTGCCCTAGAGAGCGGACGGCGAAGGCGCTGCTAACAACGAAGCGGATTAAGAGGTCTGAACGGACCCGCGGTGCTTAGGCCCGGGTGGCAGCCGCCTTTTGAAGTGCGAGGTTGCGCTGGATTTCTATGCGCCGCTTGAGGAGCTGCGCGAGTTCGTCGGCGGGCGGTTTCGCCTCGATCTTCTTTTGCAGCACGGCCAGCTCCTCTTCGACGCGCCGGTTGCGCAACACGTTGAGGCAGCTTTCGGCTTCTTCCCAGGCTGCTTGCGATGACTCGTCGAAGATAATCTCGAAGAGCAATTGGCGGTCCCGGTCACCAAGTTCGCCTGCAATCGCGGCGGCGTCCAGCGGCTCGGACGCGCGAGCAATCAGAGCCTCGAAAATACGTTCGCTTTCGAGGCCACGATGCAACTGCGCGTTGGCAATTTCCTGTGCGAGCTTTTCGCGAAACCCTGTCGCATCCACGAGCATTTGAATGAGCCGGCGCTCCGCAGGTTTGACCACCGGAGCGAGCAACTCGGCTCGCGGCTTCACTTCGCTGCGCCGTTCCACGGCTGCGCGGCGCAGCGCTTCACGCAATACGGGCGCATCCACACGCAGTTCGGACGCGATACGCGAAGCCCATTCCGAGCGCAATAGGCGATTGGGGATGCGCTGCACAAATGGCATCAGGAAATTGAGTGCGGCGAGCTTGCCCTCACCGGTAGTCTGATCCATGCGGCGGGCTCGGCCAATCAAGTAATCGAGATACGCGGGCGCTTGCGAAAGCAGCTTGCGATACGCGCCAACTCCCTGCTGCTGAAGAAATTTGTCGGGGTCGGCTCCGCCCGGCAGCGCCAAGACGCGCACATCAAATTCCTTTTCGAGCAGGAGCGTCAAAGAACGTTCTGTCGCGGCTTGTCCGGCTGCATCCGGATCGTAGTTCACCACAATTCGCCGCGTAAAGCGGCCGAGCAACTTGATCTGCGCCTCAGCCAGCGCGGTGCCGCAACTTGCAACCACGTTTGCGAATCCGGCTCGGGCCACCGCGATTGCATCCATGTACCCTTCGACGAGAATCGCAAAATCGTTCTGCCGCAGAGATTCCTTCGCGCGGTCAAGATGGTAGAGAACATTGCTCTTCGAATAGACGAGCGTTTCGGGCGAATTGAGGTATTTCGGCATGTCGTCGCCGAGGGAGCGGCCACCGAACGCAATCACCTTGCCCGAGTCATTCGCGATAGGGAACATGATGCGGCGGCGGAAACGATCATAGAGACGCCCGCTCTCATTTTTTGAAAGAAGACCGGAGACTTCGAGGACCGATTCGGGATATTTCGGCTTAAGGGCGCGCAGAAGGGCGTCACCGGAGTGCGGGGCAAAGCCCAGGCCGAACCGCGCGATCGCCTCGCGGTCAAGCCCGCGCTCTTCGAGATACGCGCTCGCGACTTTTCCCTCCGCGCTCGATTGCAGCTGCCGCGCAAAGAACGCGGCGGCTTCGCGATGGATCTCAATGATAGCTGCACGGTGCTGATTTTCCCGGCGCTCCTCGGGCGAACGTTCGCGCGGGCGCGGTATTGGAATTCCACATTTCTCGGCCACGGTGCGCACTGCTTCGGGAAAGTCGCACCTTTCCAGCGCCATCACGAATTTGAAGATATCGCCGCCTTCATGGCAGCCGAAACAGTAATACATCTGCTTTGTGGGACTCACTGTAAAGGAGGGCGTCTTTTCCTGATGGAAAGGACACAACCCGGTGAAATCCTTGCCGGCTTTTTTCAGGCGAACATATTCGCCCACGACGCGGACGATGTCCGCCTGCTGCTTCACGCGATCCGCAAATGATCCCGACTCAGGCATTGCAACGCATTTTACCGCCAGGATTTCAACTCCGCGACGGTGATTGCCGTGCCGCCACGATCCTGCGCTTCCGAGTGAATGGAATCCACGAGGGGATGCGCCGAGAGGAATTCCGCAAGACCTCGACGCAACGCGCCCGTGCCGTGACCGTGAATAATGCGCACGGAGGGTTTGGCCGCGAGCGCGGCCTGATCGAGAAGCTTGTCGACCCGGCGCGAGGCCTCCTCGACGGTGCAGCCGATCACATTGATCTCGTCGGCCTCGCCGGGCGAGGCATGCACGGAAATCGCGCGGCTCGCGCCAGTGTTCGCGGTTGATTCGTCTACGCTGACGATATCTTCGACCGGAACCTTCATGCGCATCGGCCCGGCTTCGATTTCGGCTAACCGGCCATCCAAGCGTCTAAAGATAACGGGCTGCTTGAAACCTCGCACGTGAACGCGTTGGCCTGCTGAAAGCTGTCCGGGCTCGACCGGCTTTGATACCTCTTTGGTGATGGTACCCAGATCGGCCTGAGAAGCCGCCAGGGTCTCGAGCACAGCGGCATCGGTTTCTGCGCGAGCGTCTGTTGCAAGCTTGCCCATGCGCCGGACGGACTGCTTTTCGATTCGAGCGCGCTGGTTGTGGTCCCGTATCTCCTCCGCCAAACGAGCCACTTCGCGTTCGAGGCGCTTTTGGGTCTCCAGAAAATTCCTCTCCAGCTCGGTAATGCGTTTTTTCTGGCGTTCGACCCATTCGGTCTGCAAGGCGCGCCGTTCAGCGGCGAGTCGCGCAGCTTCGTCACGTGTTCCGCGCTTTAGTTGATCGAGTTCGTCGCGGCTGCGATGAAGATAAGCAATCAAGTCGCCCGCTTCGCGCGCTTCGGGGGAAAGTTCGGCCACGGCGTGTTCAATCACGCGCGGAGGAATTCCGAGACGGCGCGCTATGTCGATGCCGCAGGATGTCCCGGGAACTCCCGTTAGCAACTTGTAAGTGGGCTGCAGATTCGCGGCATCGAATTCCATCGCGCCATTGATAATTCCAGGCGTCGAGGAGGCATAGGTCTTCAGGCGATCGTGGTGGGTGGTGGCGATCGTCAGCGCTCCACGGCGCCGAAACTCCTCGAGCAGAGCAACAGCAAGCGCCGCGCCCTCGTCCGGCGCCGTTCCGGTTCCCATTTCGTCGACCAGGATCAAGGAGCGATCGGTGGCGACTTCGAGCATCGATTTCAAGTTAAGCATGTGTGCGGAAAACGTTGAAAGGTCGGCCGTAATGGACTGCTCGTCGCCGATATCGGCGAGAACGTGATCGAAGACCGGCAGCAGAGCCTCGCTTGCCGCAACCGGTATCGCGGATTGCGCGGACAATGCCGCCAAGCCCACAGTTTTCAACGCGACTGTCTTGCCACCCGTATTCGGGCCGCTGATGACCATCACCGTGCCGCCGGCCTCGACTCCCAGCGCGATTTCCAGCGGAACAACGCTACGGCCATGGCGACGGAGAGTCGCATCGAGAACCGGATTGCGGGCTTTCTCCAATCGCAATGAATCATCTTGAGCAAACACGGGAATCGTGCAGTCGAAGCCCCGCGCAAAACGCGCGCGCGCAAAAAGAGAATCAAGATATGCGATATTCTCCGCAGCGGCGCGCAACGGAACAAGGCCGGCCCTAACACGTGCTGTAAGGTCATCGAGAATCCGCGCGATCTCAATCGTTTCGTCTTCGCGCAGCTGTACGAGGCGGTTGTTCAACTCGATGGATTCGAGCGGCTCCAGGAAGATCGTTTGGCCTGTGGCGCTTGCTCCGTGGACAACGCCCGGAACGGCGCGGCGATCCGTGGCTCGAAGGGGGATGACATACCGATCGTTTCGCAGCGTGACGTATCCTTCGCCCGCAGTTTCTCCCCGCGCCCGCAGCACGCCTTCGAGCGATCGCTGCACTTTATTGCGTGCGTCGATCATGCCGGCGCGAATACGTTTTAGCTGCGGCGAAGCATCGTCGGAGATTTCACCGTTGGGCATCACAGCACGGCGAATGGGGGACGAGATGTGGCGAAAATCCGCGAGCGCCTCGGCGCGGGCAGCAATCAGCGGATACTTCGACCCTTCGGCCTTGAAAGCCTGGCGCACTCCTGCCGCGGCTTCCATGAGTGAAACGGCTTCCAGCAGCTCCGCAGGTTCCAGGACGGCGCCAGGAACGCTGAGACGGCTGAGCCAGGCTTCAGGATCGGCTAACGAAGCAAACCCCAGATCAGACCCGGCCTCCAGCCAGCCCATGGCTTCGCGAATGAGCGCAAATTCCGATTCCAGAGCTTCGCGATGCTGCCGCGGCGCAAGCGCTTCTACCAAGCGACGGCCGGGCGCGCAGGTCGTGGAACCGCTGACAATTTCCTTCAGCTGGTCGAATTCGAGCAGTTTTGCGGCAGGGGTGGACACAGAAACCTCAGCGAGAATTGTATCGGTTTTGCCTTGTGGAAATCAGTCGCGCGAATCAATCCGCGAAAGTGTGAACGATATGCCTCTCGTGACGCAAAGTGGTCGTCTTTGGCGAGGAAGCAGCTGGTCCAAGAGAATCGACCATCGCGGCCGCTATGGCATCGATCGTGAGCGTGGCATCCGTGCCGTGCTGGGGATTGTTATTGCCGAAGATACAGAACACCAGCGACTCACCGCGCAGCGAGGTGGCGTAACCGGAGATGGCACGGACATTTGCGATCGAGCCGGTCTTGGCGTGAATCAGTCCCGTGCCCGGGCCGCCATTGAAACGATTCTGCAGAGTGCCGTCCACGCCGGCAATTGGCAAAGTCGAGACGAAATCCGCGCCCCAGGGCTGCGTCTTCGCGTAAAGGAGCAGGGTGATAACGGCCTGAGGCGTGACAAGGTCCTGTGGCGAAAGACCGGAGCCATCGGTGAGCACAACGTCTCCATCGGCAATGCCGATTGTGTGGAGAAAATCGCGCTCGACGAAAAGGCCGGCCGCGGTCGATCCGGTGCCGTATTTCTGGCGTCCCACCTCCCGCAAAAACATTTCTGCATGGAGATTCTGGCTGATTTTGTTCGTAAGAAGGATGCTTTCGAGCAAGGTCGGCGAGAGGTGCTCTGCTAACACCATGCGATTCGGCTGCGGGTCTTGAGGTGCGTCAGGCGGCCCGGGCAGACCCTGCGCGTCCACCACAGGCGGCGGCGAATGCTGAGCGCGGACGGCACCCCGCACAATCACGCCGCGCGCTTCGAGCAAATCTTTCAAGGAACGCCCGGCCGTCTCTGCCGGCTGCGTCATGGCAAGTTCCAGGTGGACCGCAGCGCCGCCGGCCGGCACCGTGCCTCGCAGCAATATGAAATTCGGGCCGGGTTCCCGAACGACAGCCAAATCAGGCTTCGCCCCCGACGCACTCGTCGCGACCTGCGCGTCAAAGCCCTCTCGCGCAGCAACCGGCTGCACGTCTAGTTCTACGGCATCTCCGGTTTTCGCTCCTGGAACGACATCGATGCCGACGATATTGTCGTTGTAATCGATCGCGCTGACCGGTGCACCGAACGAGAAAAAGAGGTCGCCAACAACCCAACCTGCAGGATAGGGGTCGTATGGATAGTAGGTGTCGTCCGCAACGATGTCACCATCGACTTCCTTGAGGCCCTTCGCAACTGCCGCGTCCGCGAGCTCCGCAATTACCTTTTCCGGAGCGCCATCCCGTTCGGCCTTCTGGTCGTATGGGAACACGCGATTGGAAAGATCAGGGTCGCCGCGGCCGACAAGAATCAAGTCGCCGCTAAGTTTGCCTTCGGCCGAAAGCGGGGAACTCGATTCCAGCGTCGTCCTGTACCGGTAATCGGGACCCAACGTGGCCAGTGCCAATGAAGTCGTAAAAAGCTTCGCGTTCGAGGCGGGAGCGAAAAACTTATTCGCATTTAGCTCGTAAAGCGTTTTTCCTGTGTCACGATCGGCGACGAGGATGCCCCAGAACGCTTTCTGTGCGCGCGCTTCGGACAGGGCCGCATCAACACGCGCACTAAATTGCGCCACTCCGTCATCTTGCCCTTCTCTGTTACTTCGAGTGCGAGCAGAGGTCTTGCCAAGGGCAGCGCCGCCGGCGAGAACGAACGCTGCAAGTCCGACCAACACACCTCGGCGGGCGCACAAACTTCTGACGGAGACGACTGGACGCACCCGATCGAATTTCGCGAATGATAGTTTCAAACCGCAATTATATGCCATTCGCACAACCCCTGCCGAGCGCCGCGCAAAACGCGTTCTGAGCCGCCACGGGGTTGCATGAACACTGGCCACCTTCGTATCATCGGAATGCCCTGTTAAGGAGGCTTGATGAAGAGGCGCTTGCCCGCAATATTCGCACTGGTTACCCTTATCGCTTTGCCCGTTCTCCTCGCTCCATCGTCTGCACGAGCCGACGACAAGTCCAAAGACGAGGAGCGTCTGCAAGACGCAGGCGAGGTGATGAAGGAAATCGTCAACATTCCCGACGACATTCCGCAGGACTTGCTCGATAAAGCCGATTGTGTGATCGTGATCCCGTCAGTCGTGAAAGGCGCCTTTATCGTCGGCGCAAGCTATGGCCGCGGGGCGATGACCTGCCGCAGCGGCGATGACTTTCAGGGCCCGTGGGGCGCTCCTACGATGATGGCGCTGGAAGGCGTGAGTTTTGGATTCCAGATCGGCGGCCAAGCGACGGATTTTGTGCTGCTGGTGATGAATCCGCGCGGCGCGAGCTCGATTCTTTCCAGTAAAGTGAAACTCGGCGGCGACGCCTCGGCTGCCGCAGGACCGGTCGGCCGGGACGCCGAAGCCGACACGGATGTGACGATGCGTGCGGAAGTGCTTACGTATTCTCGCGCCCGCGGATTATTCGCGGGTGTGTCGCTTGAAGGTTCGACGCTGCGCCCCGACAATGATGCCAACGATCTCGTCTATGGCGAGCGGCTGGACGCCCGCGACATTGCCCTGCACGGCAAAGTGCCTGTCCCTGCATCCGCGAAGCTCCTGATCGAAACGCTCAACCAACGCAGCCCTAAAAATCGTTCCAAGTAAGCGCGGTGGCCGGTAACCCGCCGAGAAGGCTAGCCTTCTTGACTACAAACCAAATATGACTTAGAGTCGTATTCGTCCGGAAGTCAGAAGGAGGCCAGCCATGAGGCATGTAAAAACGAGATTGCAGCCTTCACGTTTCGGCACTCGTACGAGCCGGCGAGAACGCCGACGCCTGGAAACACGGGAGCGGATCTTCACCGCTGCCTTGGCCCTCTTTGCCGAGCGCGGCTTCATGGAAACGACAGTGGAAGACATCACCGAGGCGGCCGATGTGGGCAAGGGAACCTTTTTCAACTATTTTCCGACAAAGGAGCACGTGCTGGCGACTTATGGCGCCGAGCGCGTGGCAACCGTGGAGCGCGCATTGCAAGAAGCGCGCAAGGGCGACCGGCCTGTTATGGACATTCTACGCGATCTCGCCGCCGGGGTGGCCGGCCAAGCCGCCGAGAGTCCGGCTCTCGTCCGCGCGATATACGCTGCCCACGCTTCATGCACGGCGGTTCGCGACGAGCTTCAGGGCCGCATGCACACCGCGCGACGGCTGCTTGGACAGATCTTTCGTCTCGCGCAAGAGCGCGGCGAGGTTCGGGAGGATCTTTCCCCGGCGATTCTGGGGCGTTTGGTCCAGACTGTCTTCCATGGAGTAATGTGTTCCTGGTCCTTGAACCCCTCCGGCACACTGGGTGCTACAGCTGAAGAAGTGTGGGATCTTTTGGTCCCTGGCTTGCGGCCGGTGGAACACCGTCGACACAGTCGCGCAGTTGAGGAAGCCTCGCGATTGATATGAAACCGCTTCTGTATCCGTATTGTCTTGAAGAACCTGAGTCGACTCGGGTGCGATGTTCATCCAAAGCGTAATCGAGATCGGAGGAGTTGTGATTCGCCGAAACCTGTTCCCGATTCTATTGACGATCGGTGTCGCCGTCACGGCGACCGGTCTGAAGGCACAGCAAAACGGGGCCGGAGGCCCCGCACAGGGTTCGTATACCGGCTCGGTGCCGTTGCCACTTGTCCCCGGAGTACTTCCGCTTTCGTTGCAGGAGGCGATCGATCGAGGCCTGAAACAGAACCTCGGCCTGCTGCTTGCGAACTCGGACATAAATTCGGCTAGCGGTCAGCGGTGGCAAGCGCTGGCGGCGATCCTTCCACACGTGAGCGCATCGCCCTATATCGATACGTCCCAAGTGGACCTCGCGGAGTTCGGATTCTCTTTCAGTTTTCCAGGCGTCACGATTCCTTCGGTGGTGGGACCCTTTTCGTATTTCGATGCGCGCGCGAATCTATCAGAGAATCTGCTCAATTTTAGCGACATCAATAAATCCCGCGCGGCGAAGCAACAACTCGCTTCCGCGCGCCACACGTATCAGGACGCGCGCGACCTTGTGGTTCTTTCGGTCGGATATTCCTACTTGCAAGTGATCGCCTCTGAGGCCCGGGTGCAGACTGCGCAAGCGCAGGTAGACACGGCGCAGGCCCTTTACGATCAGGCCGCGGATCAGGTCGGCGCCGGCACTTCGCCTCAGATTGACGAACTGCGCGCTCAAGTGGAATTGAAGACCGAGCAGCAGCAATTGATCGCGGCCAAGAACGACGTCGAGATTCAGAAACTCGCGCTCGCGCGCACTATCGGGCTTGCGCCCGGCCAGCAATTCGATCTCACGGACAAGTCGCCATACTCGCCTTTCCCGGGAATGACGGTCGACGAAGCGTTGAAACAAGCCTACGCGCAGCGGTCTGATTTTCAAGCGGCTATGGCGGACGTGCATGCGGCCGAGTATTCCAAGCGTGCCGCCCAGGCGGAATACTATCCATCGGTTTCGGTCACCGGCGATTACGGCGTAGCTTCGAAGCTTCCTAATTTCAGCGCAGCCAACGTCTATGATGTGCGAGGCACCGTTACTATTCCGATTTTTCAGGGCGGTCAAATTCACGGTGACATTCAGGTTGCCGACGCTCAATTGCAGCAAGCGCGCGACCGCCTGGATAATCTTCGCGGTCAGATCGATTCGGACGTGCGTACAGCGCTTTTAAACCTGCAATCCTCACAGGATCAAGTGAACGTTGCACAGAGCAATATCGCTCTGGCACAGGAGACGCTGCAGCAGTCGCGCGATCGCTTTAGTGCGGGGGTTACGAACACAGTCGAAGTCGTTCAGGCGCAGGAGCAGGTCGCATCGGCGAACGAGAACTACATCGAGGCGTTGTACTCCTTCAACTACGCAAAAATCTCTCTCGCCCGCGCCCTGGGCATGGCGGAGCAGGGCGTCGAGCAGTTCTTTAAATAAGGACGGTTAGCGATGGCACCTAGAGTGGATGCGACACAGGAAGCACCGGCAGCTGTTGCGGCTTCGGAAACTCATTCAGCGGTTGAGCCGCCTCCGCGCAAGCGTGGCTTTTTTGAAGCTCGCCCGCACGCGAAACTCATCCTCGTCGCGGCCATAATCGTCATAGCAGTCGGTGCGTTTTTCTTGTGGCGCTATTTCTCAAGCTATGAATCGACGGACGACGCCCAGATCGACGGCCACTTGATGCCTCTCAGCGCACGCATCTCAGGTTACGTTTCCGCAGTCAACGTGAATGACAACCAGTACGTCACGGCCGGAACAGTTCTGGTCGAAATCGATCCCAAGGACTATCAGGTGGCGCTGGATCAAGCGCAGGGCGATCTGGCGGAGGCGCAAGCGCAGGCTCAAGCCCAAAACATAAACGTTCCGATCACCAATCGGACTACCACGAGCCAGGTTTCCGGCGCACAGGCGGATGTTTTGGCCGCGCAAGCGGGCGTGACCGCGTCGCAACAGCAATCCGACGCAGCGCAGGCTCAGCTTGCAGAAGCACAGGCAAACGACGTGAAAGCTCAGTCCGACCTCGCTCGCTATAAGGCCTTGGTTGCAAAACAGGAAATTTCCGAACAGATGTACGACACTGTCGTCGCGGCGGCGAAATCAAGTACGGCAACGGTCGCTGCGGCAAAAGCGTCGGCCGCCGCCGCTGCGGAACAGGTGGGAGAGGCTCGCGCGAAGCTTTTGCAGGCACAGGCAGAATTAAGTTCAGCGCAAACCGGCCCCCAGCAGGTCGCCACTTCGCGGGCGCGAGCCCTCTCCGCGGTCGCCCTGGTGCAGCAGAAAGAGGCAGCCGTCGAACAAGCCGAATTGAACTTGCAATATACGAAGATCGTTGCACCCGTCGATGGCGAGGTAACGAAAAGCGTGGAAGTCGGCATGAACGTTCAGCCCGGCCAGCAGCTGCTCACCATAGTGCCGCTCAACGACGTGTGGGTCACCGCGAATTTCAAAGAGACCCAGCTCAAAGAAATGAAGCCCGGTGACAAGGCCGAGATCACGGTTGATGCCAACGGCCGCTCTTACAAGGGCTACGTGCAGAGCATCGCGAGCGCCAGTGGGGCGCGGACCAGTTTGCTTCCGCCGGAAAACGCCACGGGCAACTACGTCAAAGTCGTTCAACGCATTCCCGTGAAGATTGTGTTTGATCCCGGACAGGATCAGGATCATTACCTCCGCTTGGGCATGTCCGTCGAGCCCAAGGTTTTTCTTAAGTGAGCGACGCGATCTCCGTTGCTCTGCCGGCGCCGGCTGTTGCACGCGCGCCGGTGAATCCGTGGGTCATCGCGCTCACGGTTACGCTCGCGACGTTTATGGAAGTGCTCGACACCAGCGTCGCGAACGTTTCGCTTCCACACATCGCCGGGAGCCTTTCGGCTAGCGTCGATGAGAGCACCTGGGTGCTCACGTCCTATCTCGTTTCCAACGCGATCATTCTTCCGATGAGCGGCTGGTTTTCTTCGCTCATCGGCCGCAAGCACTTCTATATGAGTTGCGTCGCCATCTTTACGCTCAGCTCACTGATGTGTGGGCTTTCGACGAGCCTTCCGATGCTGATTTTCTTTCGCGTGGTGCAGGGCGCGGGTGGCGGCGGCTTGCAGCCGAGCGAGCAGGCGATTCTCGCAGACACGTTTCCGCCGCGGCAGCGAGGTATGGCTTTTGCGGTTTACGGCATGGCCGTTGTTCTGGCGCCTGCTATCGGGCCCACGCTCGGCGGCTGGATCACGGACAATTTCGAGTGGCGCTGGATATTCTTCATCAATATTCCGGTGGGCTTGATTTCCCTACTTCTTACGCACCGCCTGATTGAAGATCCTGCGTATCTCAAACAGCAGAAAAAGAGCCGCCGCGTCGACTATATCGGCTTGGGCCTGCTCGCTGTCGGTCTTGGCTTCCTGCAAGTCGTTCTCGACAAGGGCGAACGCGACGACTGGTTCGCATCGCATTTCATTCTTGTCACAACGATTGTTTCAATCGCGGCGCTCATCGCGCTGGTCATTTGGGAATGGCGCCATTCCGATCCGATCATCGATTTGCATCTATTCCGCGAGCGCTCCTTCGCCGTAGGTAATTTTTTGATGTTCATGGTCGGCTTCGCGCTGATGTCGAGCACGGTGCTGCTGCCTCTCTTTATGCAGACGATCCTCGGCTACACAGCCGAACAGGCCGGACTCGCGCTGATGCCGGGCGGTTTCGCCATTCTGATGGCCATGCCCATCATCGGTTTCCTGCTTTCACGATACGACGCGCGGTGGCTCCTCGTTTTTGGCCTGTCGTTGCTCTCCTTCGCGCTTTTTTATATGACTCGTTTCGATCCGCAGATCGATTTTCGAACTGCCGCTCTCGCCCGGGTCTTGCAAGGTCTCGGGTTATCATGCCTTTTCGTGCCAATCAATACCGCTGCTTACGCATTCTTGCCGAAAGGAAAAAACAACGCGGCATCCGGCTTGATCAACTTGGGCCGCAACGTCGGTGGCAGCCTGGGTATATCCGTCGTCGCGACAATGCTCTCCCGACGCACGCAATTCCATCAAGCGCGGCTCGTTGGCACCCTGAATCATGGCAACAGTTGGTTCGAATCGACTCTGAACGGGCTGATTCACACGTTCGTTGCCCATGGCGCAAGCATGACCACGGCCACACACGAGGCGTATGCCCTGATCGCGAGTATGGTCAATCAGCAGGCCACCATGCTTGCCTATGTCGATGACTTTTATCTCGTCGGCTGGTGCGTCGTCGTGATGATCCCGCTCGTCTTTCTGATGAAAAAGGTCAAGCCCGGCGGACCCATGGCGGTACACTGAGTCGAGCGATGAGCTGCCCGATCTGCGGAAAGCGCCCGCCAAAGCGCTATTGCCCCGCCAAAGGTGAAAAAATCTGCGCCGTTTGCTGCGGCCGCGAACGAGAAGTCACCATAGACTGCCCGCTCGAGTGCTCTTACCTAATCGCGGCGCATCGTTATGAGGCCGAGCACCGCCCGGCGCCCTCGCCGGGCGATTTCCCTTACAGAGGCGTCGAGTTCTCGGTCGATTTTGTGTATCAGCACTGGCCTATTGTCGCCGGCATTGCCACGGCGATTCTTACTTTTCAATCGCAGCGCCGCTATCTACACGATTCGGAGATATATACGGCGATCGAGCGCCTTGCGGAGACCTATCGCTCGCTCGGCACCGGCATCTATTACGAACGTCCACCCGAGGCTCAGGCGCCGCTCGCGCTTTATGGCGAGATCCAGCGCTTTCTGGAGGATTTTCGCAAAGCCGAGGCCGCGCAGACCGGATTCAGTTCGCTGAAGGACTCGGACGTGTTTCAGCTGCTCGTTTTTCTCTTGCGCATGAACAGGACCGAAACGAACGGTCGTCCGCGCTCACGCGCCTTCCTGGAATTCCTTCGCGCGCGCTTCCCCGTTGGCGGCACGGCAGCTGGTGTCGCTCCTGGCTCACCGGCAGCCGAAGCGCCGCGCATTATCATTCCTTGACCAAACGCGTCGTCTGCACGATTTCCTACGAATCGGGTGGGGCGAGGTAATAGCCGGGGCGGGTGCGGACGGTGACGCCGGGCTTGTCTACCGTTACGCGAATTTCGTGATAGCCACTGGGCTTATTCAGCGGCGGGCGATAGCCGATGGTGTATTCGGCGTGGAGTTCGCCTCCGATCGCGTCCATCGCTTTCTGGATGCCCCGGTCCTTCAGGGTGCTTACGTGCAGGCCGCCAGTAGATTTGCTGGCCACGGCCAGGGCATTTGGCCCGATGGCATTCTTCCCCGTTTCGAGCAGCCATATCGCCAACGCCATCAGATCGCCACCGCTCTGCATCTCGCGATTCACTTCGTCTTGCCGTTCATCGCCCGTCGGAACGGGAGGCATCGGCGCAGGGCCGTCATCGGGTTTCGTTCGCCACATCGCGGCCGTGGTGCTCAATCCCACGGAATAGATCGTCACGTTCGCGAGCTGCGCATGACGCAGCACCTCGCCCAGCTTGCTCCGGCTGCCGGTATCCTGCCCCTCGCCGACGACGAGGAGAATGCGCCGTTGCCCCTGCGGGCGGTCCTCGAGCAGCGAAATCGCGCGCTGCATCGCATCGTAGAGATTTGCTCCATCGTCTCCCGCTTCCAGGTTGTTGATTGCTTGCTGAAGCGGGTCCGGCTGCGTGGTGAATTTCACGAGCGTGCGGACGGAGCTGTCGTATTCGAGAATGGCCGCTTCGGCGGTTTCGCCCAACACGGGCTGAGCAAACACGATGCCGGATTTTCGAATGGCAGGGAGGAGAGGTGTGATCCGTTCACTATTCTCAACGAGCAGCACGATCGAAAGCGGCTCACCTCCCAACCCGAAATGCTCGATCGGTTCCTCGACGCCATCGTCGAAAACGTGAAAGTCCTGCCGGCGCAGGTCGAGGATCATTTCGCCGTTCTTGTCCCTGACGACCACCGGCGCGACCACTTCGCTTGCTTGCACGCGGATGGTGTTGTTCGGCAGTTGGGCCAAAGGAGGGGGCTTCTCGGGTTGAATGCCTGGTTGCGGAGTCATGGGGCCTGGCGGCGCGCCTTGACCCAACACCGCGTGGGCGGCGGCAAATCCAACCCCGGCCAGGAGAATTGTGGCGAGCACGCGAAGCCTGCGCATAGCGATCAGTTGATCTGATTCGGCCCGCTTAAGCTCCGTTGCATGAACGATCGGCGTGCGGATTTAACTCCACTCGCGATCCCAGGACCGCTCGTTGTCCCACTGGGTTGTTGGCTCGAAGTAGCCGCTCCCGGGCGCCAGATGCTGGCGAACAAGATCTTCATTCAGCGTGACGCCAAGGCCTGGCTTATCGGGAACGGTAATCCAGCCCTTGTTCACGATCGGTTTGTCGACTCCTTCGACCAGATCGCTCCACCATGGCACGTCGAGCGAATGATTCTCAAGCGCGAGGAAATTCAGAGTGGCCGCCGCGCAATGGACGTTTGCCATGCAGCTGACCGGCGTTCCCGCAAAGTGCATGGCCATCGGAACACCGTATTCCCAGGCCATGTCGCCGATCTTGTGCGTTTCCAGGATGCCGCCCGCGGTAGCCAGATCGGGATGAATTTTGCTCACCGCGCGCGCTTCGCACAGAACTCGAAAATCTTCCTTTAGGTAGATGTCTTCGCCGGTCAGCAGCGGCGTCGGACTCTCCACGGAAATCTGTTTCAGCAGATCCGTGTATTCCCATGGAATCACGTCTTCAATCCATGAGAGGTTGTACTTTTCATACGCTTGGCCGAGTCGAATGATCGACTTCACACCCAAGTGCCCCAGGTGGTCCATCGATAGTGGAATATCCATGCCGACTGCAGCGCGAACCGCCGCGACATATTCTTCGAGCAGCGCTATGCCTTTGTCGGTCACTTCCATCGCCAGCAAAGGATGCGGCACCATCGTCTTCTCCCAATCGCTCAGGTCCGAACGCACCGTAACTGTGCCCGGCTGATCCGAAACCATGTCGATGCCCAAATCCATCTTGAGCCAAGTCAATCCCATCGTCTCTTTGCGCTCCTTCATTCGTTGCGCGTAAACCTGGGGATCTTTCGATTCGGTGGTATCGGCGTAGACGCGAATCTTATCCCGCACTTTGCCGCCGAGCATCACGTAAACGGGTACGTTGTAAACCTTGCCCGCAATATCCCACAGCGCCATTTCGATGGCGCAAACTCCGCCTGCTTGCCGCGCCGGGCCTCCAAACTGTTTGATCTTCTGAAAAATCCGCGCAATCTGCAGCGGATCTTCGCCCACGATCCGGCTTTTCAGCATTAGCGCATACGTAGGGCTCGCGCCATCCCTCACTTCACCCAGTCCGTAGACGCCCTGGTTCGTATCGATGCGAATTATGGTGCACGGGCTGGGGCCGGGCTTCGTTATCGTCGCAACTCGCAAATCGGTAATGCGCAGAGCCGATGGGCCTGAATTCGTATTTACTCCCTGCGGATATGCCTCCAGGGACTCAGTCGCCAGAAGTGCACTGCCCAAGACCGCCGCTGATCCCTTTAAAATTCCCCGCCGGTCTAACAGATGTGGATTGCCAGTAGTCATGCGAGGCCCCCCTTTGGCCGCAAACTATCTCACAAATCGAGCCCGTAAACACCAGGCTTTAAACAGTGTTCGGGGCGAATGCGGGCGCGACGCTCTCGCCAGGCCTGTTAATCAACCGGCGCACTCACGGTGCACCAGGACGCCCTTTAACCCCGCGCTAACTCAAGAACGTAATAGAATGATTGGCTTGTTTGCCCAAAGGGAGGATGAATGCGACGTTCCGGCCATTTGCCGATGGCGAAGCTGGCGTATCACGACGACGAATTCATGGAGAGCCTCGGTGCGCGGCCCATTCGAATTCTTGCCGAGTATCTCGATCCGCTCTATCGGATACGCCATGAAGTTATTGGCGATACGATTGTGATGTTCGGATCCGCTCGCATTCGCTCGCGCGATTCGGCGATGGCCGAGCTTCACCGTATTCGGAAGGCGGCCCGTGGGCGGAAATCCGGCGAATGGCGGCTCAAGTTGCAAGCGGCGCGGGGCGATCTCGCGATGTCCCGCTATTATGAAGAAGCCCGCGAGCTCTCTCACCGGATCACGTCGTGGGCAATGACGCTCGGCAACGCTCCCAAGCGCTTTGTGATCTGCTCCGGTGGCGGCCCCGGCATCATGGAAGCTGCAAATCGCGGCGCCGCGGAAGCGGGCGGCTCCTCCATTGGGCTAAGCATCCAGCTTCCCCATGAGCAGCAACCGAACCCATACATCACGCCGGAGCTGAATTTCTGCTTCCATTACTTCTTTATGCGCAAGCTCTGGTTCGCGCAGATGGCAAAGGCGCTAATCGTATTCCCGGGCGGCTTCGGAACGATGGACGAGCTTTGGGAGATGCTCACCCTTTTGCAGACAGGGAAGCTTTCCTCGCGGCACTTGATCCTGATTTACGGCAGGAAGTACTGGGATAAAGTGCTGAATTGGAGGCACATGATTCGCTCGGGCACAATCAGCGAATCCGAATACAAAATGCTGCAGTTTGCGGACACGGTGGATGAGGCGTTCCAACTCGTACGGAAAGACCTGGAAGCGAACCACCTCACCCTGGACGACACGTGGTCAGCCAGGTAAACCGCGACTGAGCTAAGGGCTGACCACGCTTCCAAGGCGCATTCAGTTGCGCGATACGTCAGGATCGGCCTTGAACACAGCGTTGAACCGCTGCTCTTCGCCCCGATTGTGCAGCAGCACAACCGGTGAAATGTGGAGCGACCGCTTGCAGTGGCGGCAGACCGTGCTCTCGCCTCGGACATCCTGGACGAACCCATCCGTAAAGTGATATTCCGAGCGCGGGCGGCGGGCAGCCTTGCTGCCGTGCGCGCCGCATTCGGGGCAGGTATACTCCACGCTGTCGTTCAGAGGGTCGCGGTCAAGCGCCGCCCAACCCGTGTATCTCACTCCAACTGTCTCCAATGATGATTTATTCATGATGGCAAACCTCAAAAGGCCCCTTGATCGGCACCTTCCAGCTTCTTAGACGCAAGAGCCTAGAGAATCGATCCAGTTGCCTGCCTAATACGCTCCGGCTCACTCCAGTACGTCGGCTTAGCAAAGAGTATTACGCACCCGCTACGGAACCGTTCCCTCAACACGGTGCGTTTATCCTTTCAGGTTCACGACTCCGGCGGGCGACCTGTTGACGCCCCGTCTAATCGACACTCCCGCCGCCCCCCATTCTGACCGCGATTAGAAGCAGCACTTTGCATGATTACAAAGGACTTGCGCCGATTTTTAATTATTTTCATTTGCGATTAGAAATAACAGCCGGCTTCTTTAGCCACGGTGCAAGTCAGCCGTTTTTGCTGTACTCCCTTCTCTTGCTCGGTTCGCTTGACTCCCCGAATGGCACGATGCGGGAGCCGAAAACGGCCAAGTGTAGCGCAAGGCAGAAAAAACGGGAAAGGTACTCCGGTAATAGTACTGACTCCTGTATTCCAGTCTGGAGAGTAAAGGGATCGCAGGATCGCGCCGGAAGCAGAAACTCGTACGATCTGGATGAAGGAAGTGGCGATCGCGCTTGCTTGCGACGCCAACCCGACAGTGCGCCCGGCCCGGAAAGAGAATCCGCATCATGCGAAAGGCAGTTTCACGTTTCCTGGGTAATCCCTTTGTCCGGTTTGGATCAGCCGCAGTTCTGCTTTTGGCTTTTTCATTCCCGGCATCAGCGCAAAGCATCGGCCACGCCAACTTCAGCGCGGGCGGCGGGTTCACCGAGCCAATCTATTCGACCGGATCGGAAGTAAATACGGGATGGAATGTCGACTTCAGAGGAGGAGTCGCCATTCACCACATGTTCGATGCCGACCTGGATTTCAGTTATGCCGACATGGGACTGACGAATAGCGTCCTGGCGCAATATGGCGAGCCGAACGGCGGCGTGGGCATTTGGTCGCTCACGTTCAATCCTGTGGTACATCTCGCGCCGCGCGAGGCGAAGGTGCGGCCCTATATCACGGCTGGATACGGCTTGTATCACATGAACTTCTCCGTGAGCCATCCGACCGCTGTGCAGACGATCTTCTGCTACGGATTCTTCGGCTGCTATCCTGCGATTGTGGGCGCTAACGAAGTCGTGGCTTCCAACAGCACCTATCGGTCCGGGTTTAACGGCGGCTTAGGAGTGGACTTCCCGATCGCTGGAGGGGGTGTAGCGTTTTTCGCCGAAGCCCGTTACAGCCAGATGTTCATGAGCGGCGTGCCCGACGTGAAATTCATTCCAGTGACGTTTGGGATACGATTCTAGCCGCCAAGGCGACAATCTCTGCTTCCGCAAGCGCAACTTTTCAGGCAAGGGAGGCCCCACAGGAGACCAAAGCCGGCGCAATCTAGAATTTCGTGACTTCGCTGAAATGGAAGTCGCGGACCTTCATCGCCGGGACGACCATTTCGAAGGCCTCTTCGCCGGCGGAGCGGACTGCGGGCCCGAGCATCTCGACGTTGGCGAGCATTTCGATGATGCTCTGATTGAAACGGAAATTGCGAATGCCGCCCGCGATTTTTCCGTTCTCGACGAGGAATGTGCCGTCGCGAGTCATGCCGGTAACGATTTTGCTGAAGGGATCGACTTCGCGAATATACCAAAGGCGCGTGACGAGCACGCCGTGCTCGGTGGAACGGATCATGTCGTCGACCGATTTATACCCGCCGGCGAATACGATGTTCATCGGCGCTTCGCCAAAATCATTGGGAAGAGAAAAGCCGTGGCCGGTGGGCTTAGCCTTCATTCGCTTCGCGGTGGCGCGCGCGTAGACCACATTTTTGGCTAGGCCACGGTCGATCAGGAGAACCTTCTGGCGCGGTTCTCCTTCGCCGTCGTAGGGGAAACCGGTTTGCAAAGGATGGTAGGCATCGTCCCAGACGGTAATATTTTCGCCAAAGAGTTTTTGGCCCATGCGTCCGGTGAGACAAGAACGCTTGTCTTCGAGGGCCGTACCCGAGAAATCGAAGAAAAGAAAACCCATCAGGTCGAGAACGGCTGCAGGCTCGAGAATCGTGACGTAATGGCCGGGTGCAAGTTCGCGCGGCTTGCGCGATTTCGCCGATTTTTCGCTGGCGCTTTCGGCGAGCTCGATTGGATCGATTTGGCGTATGTCCGGCGAGTTCGCTTTCGCCCAGCCGGAGGAATCTGTTTCGAGGATGGTGATGGAAAACTCGGCGCGCGTCTGTTCGTAATGCGCAAAAAGGCCTTTGGAATTGGCGAAAATCGATTGCGAGCTGCCGCTGACAAAAATACCGGCGGCCGTTTGCTTGTGCTTCGCGGCATGCTTGCAGATCTTTGCTACGGCCTTGGCGCGGTCCTGAGGCGTGGTGTCCGCTGTGGAGGAGAAAAAGCGCGAGACCTTTTGATATTTTTGCTTGCCAAGCAGAGGCAGGAGGTCCGGATTTTTCGGCTGATTCTTGGCCAGGCTGGTCGCGGCCTGAACCACACGTCTTAGCGATTCGTCATCTGTCTTGTTCGTGGTGGCGCGAGCCGTGCGGCCATCGATGATGGCGCGAAATGAAATCGCCAGCGTCTCTTCGGCGACATTCTGATGAATCGTGTTGTTCGCGAAACGCGTCAGCGCATCGGTGTCGGCACCTGCGTCGACTTCGGCGCCGTCGAGGCGGTTCGCCTTTGCAATTTTCAGCACGCGCTCGGCGAGCCGCTGCAGCTCGGAAATGGTGATTTTAGTTCTGGCCATTATTTTGAGAAGGCAACGCCGATTTTGACGTTGCGGAAGCGCGCGGGCGAAGCGCCGTGCCCCGTGCCCATTGTCTGCATGGGCTGGCCCTTGCCGCAGTTGGGCGTGCCCCAAAGCGTCCAGTAATCGCGCGAACAAATCGCATCGCAACTATTCCAGAACTCCGTTGTGATGCCGCTGTAACTGGGATTCTTGATCATGCGGCCTTTTTTTCCGCCCTTGATCTCCCATCCGATTTCTGTGGAAAACTGGAAATGGTAGCGGCGGTCGTCGATCGACCAGGAGCGGTTCGTCTCCATGTAGATCGCATCGTCCGTATCGGCGATGAGATCTTCATATTTCCAAGTGCCAGGATTGATGCTGATGTTGGTCATGCGAATCATCGGCAGGCGATTCCAGCTCTCGCAACGAACTGTGCCGCCGGAGCGCTTTTCGCCAATGGCGGGAGCAGTTTCGCGGCTGCTCAAATATCCTGTGAAGAGTCCATTAGAAATCACAGGGATGCACTGCGCGGGAACGCCTTCATCATCGTAGGCGAAGGTGCCGAGGCCGGGGCCGTGTTCGAGGCGCGCATCGGCGACGACGTTGACGATATCCGAGCCATATTTCAGCTTGCGCAGCTTATCGGTGGTGAGAAAACTCATGCCGGCGAAGTTCGCTTCCATGCCGAGGACGCGGTCGAGTTCGATGGGATGCCCGACGGACTCGTGGATCTGCAGGCCAAGCTGCGAGCTATCCAGAATGATCGTGGATTGCCCCTGGGGGCATTGCGCGGCGGAATGCAGCGCGACGCACTCTTCGGCAACGCGCTGCGCGTTGCCGACTAGATCGAGTTCTTCTACGAGTTCGTAACCGCGCAGCATGTGCTGCCCGCCAAAGCTATTCGGATACGAACGTTTCTGCAGCTCGTTGCCTGAAAAGCTCAGCGCGACAATCCCCGCGCCCGACTGCACTTTGGTCTGATGGATCGAAGAACCGATGCTGGAAACAAACAGCTGATCGATGCGGCGAAAAGACATCGAGCCTTCGGCAACCGTGACACCTTTCACACTGCGCATTTCCTTGTCGGCAGCGAGCAAGAGATCGATTTGGCGCTCTACCGGGATGCGAAAAGGATCTTTAAGATACGGGTTCTGCCAAACATCGACGTAGGCGGCTTCGGGCGCGAGCGCCACGTCTTCCGTTTTTGCGAGCGAAGAGGCTTTGGCAATGGCGACCGCTTCGGCAGCGCAGGCCTGGACGGCTTCGCGGGTGAGCCGGTCGGTGGAGGCGAAACCCCAGGAGCCATTGGCAATCACGCGGACGCCGATGCCCAGCGATTCGGATTCCGAGAGCGTGCCGACCTCGCCGTTTTTCGTGGAAATATCGCGATGGCGGATGTCCATCACGCGCGCATCCGCGTAAGATGCGCCGCGGCGCTTCGCGGTCTCGAGGGCCCAGCCTGCAATTTCCTGCATCATGAATTCATTCCGAAGTGTTCGCTTTCAGAGATTCCATGAACCATCTTAGGGGCGAAACGGGGAAAATCAAGGACCTACTTCGCGAAAGTCGGGCTCACAACAAAGCACTTAAACCGA
>Ga0335072_10001537_pt1 | contig 37331 bp, 33 predicted proteins | sample Lox_Sample_21_FD_206725 | JGI IMG/M metagenome (GOLD analysis project Ga0335072, IMG submission 206725) | Soil microbial communities from Loxahatchee National Wildlife Refuge, Florida, United States - Lox_Sample_2.1 | ecosystem: Environmental > Terrestrial > Soil > Wetlands | place: USA... | reverse complement strand
ACACGGCTCCCGCGACCGCTGTTGAGCAGTGGTTGCATGGCGCGACAGTGCTGTATGTCGGCGGCCGACCGAATCAGGTGGCCCATCTGCGCGCGGCGGCCGAGCAAGCGGGGGCAACGCTGCTGCACCACGACGGCGGTGTCGAAAACCACCTGCACTTGCTCGGCGGCCTGACGAGCCAGGCAGACATCGTCGTCTTCCCGGTCGATTGCATCAGCCACCATGCGGCGCACATGGTGAAGCAACTGTGCCGTCAGGCGGGCAAGCGCTTCGTGCCGCTGCGTTCGGCCAGCGCCACGTCCTTGCTGGCCGCGCTGCGCCAGCCGGAGCTGGCCCCAGCCGCAGATGCAGCAGACTGATCAGGCGTTCTCGACCCAGCCGACGGATCAGACGCCGACCATCACATCCGACGCCTTGATGACGGCAAACGCCACCATCCCGGGCTTCAGCCCGAGTTCCTCCGACGCTTCGTTGGTGATGGATGCTGTGATGGTCACGGTCGGCGATATCTCGATGGTCACATGCGTCGTGGTGGCGCCGGGCTTCACTGTCTTGATGGTCCCGGCGATCTGATTGCGGGCGGATAGTTTCATGGTACGAGCTCCATTGAATCGTGGTGTCTGGCTCTTCCCCCGTCGTGGTCGGTTACGTTCCCGCCGCTGTGATGGCGGCTTGTTGCTGAATGCATGCGGGTATATCGTTGCAAGGTGACACCGCTCGCGCCTCCCGGCAAGGATTGTTCCCCCGTGCGCCTTCTGTTGGTCGTCGTTTTGTTGCTTGCGCCGATTGCCGCGCGAGCGCAGCAACTTACCGTCTTCGCCGCCGCCAGCCTGACCGATGCCATGAAAGACGTGTCGGCACAATGGACCCGAGCGGGCCATCCGCCGCTGCGCCTGTCCTTCGGTTCCAGCTCGACCCTGGCGCTGCAAATAGAGCATGGCGCCCCTGCCAATCTGTTCGATTCCGCCGACGAGAAGTGGATGGACTACCTGGCTGGGAAGAATCTTATTGCTGCCGACACGCGCAGGGACTTGCTCGGCAACGACCTGGTGCTGGTGGTTGCGGCGGACCATCCACAGCACGTCACCATCGGGCCTGGCTTCAATCTGTTGGCCATGCTCGGCGCGGGCGGCCGGCTCGCCACCGGCGATCCCGCCCATGTGCCGGTTGGCATTTACGCAGAGCAATCACTGAAGAAACTTGGCCTGTGGGACACAGCCGCGCCGCGGCTTGCCCGCGCGGCCGATGTTCGATCGCCGCTGCTGCTGGTGGAACGTGGCGAGGCACCGGCCGGGATCGTCTACGCCACCGACGCCGCGGTGTCGAAAGCCGTCATGGTGGCGGGCACATTTCCCGCCAACACGCATGATCCCATCGCTTATCCGTTCGCAGTCACCAAAACCGGCGACACGGCGGACGTTCGCGCACTGCTGACTTTCCTGGCCGGGCCGCAAGCCCGTGCCATTTTCGTCAAACGCGGCTTCACGGTTGAATAGTCTGCTGCTGTCGACGGAGGAATGGGAAGCGGTCCGGCTGACCCTGGTCGTGGCGGCCCGCGCCGTCGGCTGTGGATTGCCACTGGCGGTGCTGACGGCCTGGGTGCTGGCGCGCTACCGCTTTCCCGGTCGTCCAATCGTGGACGCCTTGGTACATCTGCCGTTGGTGCTGCCCCCAGTCGTCACCGGTTGGCTGCTGCTGATCATCTTCGGCATTCGCGGTCCGGTCGGATCCTTGCTGTATGACTGGTTCGGCCTGCGGCTGGTGTTCACTACCGCCGGCGCCAGCCTGGCCTGCGCCGTCATGACCTTCCCGGTGATGGTCCGTGCCGTGCGCCTGTCGCTGGAAGCCGCCGATCCTGGCCTGGAACAAGCCGCGCAAACACTCGGCGCCGGGCGGTTCGACCGGCTGGCGAACGTGACGCTGCCACTGGCCTCGCCCGGCATCCTGGTGGGCGCGATCGTCGCCTACGCGACCAGCCTGGGCGAATTCGGCGCAGTGATCACCTTCGCAGCGAACATCGCCGGCCAGACGCAGACCCTGCCGCTGGCGATCTTCACCGCCTTGCAGGTGCCCGGCGGCGAGGCGAAGGCGGGGGAACTATCGCTGGTGTCCGTGGTCCTCGCGCTGATCGGACTGTTCCTGTCGGAATGGGCCAACAAGCGGCTGAACGCCGTGCTGGGCCGATGAGCCTGGACGTCCGGCTGCGTCGTCTTTTCCCGGCCATCGAGATCGATGTTGCGTTTGAAACCCCCTCGCCAGGCGTCACGGTGTTGTTCGGTCCATCGGGGGCGGGAAAATCCACCATCATTGCCGCGGCGGCCGGATTGCTGCGGCCGGATGAATGCCGTGTTGTCGTCGATGGCAAGGTGCTGAGCGATACCGCGTCCGGCGCCTGGCTGGCGCCGGAACGACGGCGCGTCGGCCTGGTGTTCCAGGATGCGCGGTTGTTCCCGCACATGTCGGTGGCAACCAATCTGCAGTTTGGATTGCGCCGCGCTCCGGAAGGCCGTGTGAAGTTCGACGAAGTGGTCGCATTGCCCGGCATTGAAGCGCTGCTGGACCGGCGCCCGCACACCTTGTCAGGCGGCGAACGGCAGCGCCTGGCGATCGGACGGGCGCTGCTGGCACAGCCGCATTTGCTGCTGATGGATGAGCCGCTCTCCAGCCTGGATGCCGCGCGCAAAGCGGAAATCATGCCGTATCTGATCCGCCTGAAAACCGCGTTGAGCCTACCGGTGCTCTACGTGACGCACGCCGTGGATGAAGTCGCACGGCTGGCCGATTCCATCGTGCTGATCGAGGCGGGACGATTGATCGCCAGCGGGTCAGCCGCAGATATTTCGGCCCGCGCCGATCTTCCTTTGGCGCGGCGCGACGATACGGGCGCGCTTCTGCCGTGCCGGATCGCGTCGCACGACATCGACCGCGAACTGACGCTGCTGGAAGGCGGCGGGGCGACGTTCTGGGTGCCGCTCCTGCACTCGCCGCAAGGCAGCCAGTGCCGCATCCGCATCCCAGCCCGCGAAGTCATCCTGGCAGGCAAGGCGCCCGATGCCATCAGCCTGCACAACATCGTTCCGGGCACCGTCCGCCAGATCATCGCCGATCCGATCCGGCGGTCGGTGCTGGTCGAGGTCGCACTGCCCGATGGTGCGCTGCTATCACGGGTGACACAGGATGCCATCGCGCGCCTGGCATTATCGCCCGGCAAGCCGGTTTTGGCGCTGATCAAGTCCACCTCGATCGAGGTGCTGGGCGGGTAACCCGCCCACGTGTCGTTGCTAGGAGCGGAGCGACCCCACATGTCATTGCGAGGCCCGCAGGGCCGAAGGAATCTCGGTTGACTGGGCGCTCGGACGAACCGGACATTCCCATGACCGGGATTGCTTCGTCGCTACGCTCCTCGCAATGACAACCTGGGCGCGGGTTGCCCCGCCGCGCTATATCCGCTTGGATATGGCGTTCTGTCACCGTCACGCCATTGCCATGAAAGTTGCCGCCGGACGAATGCGCCGTTCGATCCATCGTTGCTGATAAGCGAAAAGTTTGCCGTAGGCCAGCCAGTTTCGCGCAAGGAGGACCCGGTCCTGTTGCGCGGCGAGGGCCGCTACACCGACGATCTCAACCTGCGCAACCAACTCTATGGTGTCATGCTGCGCAGCCGGATTGCGCACGGCACGTTGCGCGGTGTGGACGCCGATGCCGCGCGCAGCATGCCGGGCGTGCACCTGGTCGTCACCGCGGCGGAGCTGGATGAAGCGGGTATCCGCAACATGCCCGCGGCGGGTGGCAAGAATTTCGACGGCACGCCGACGCCAAGGCTGCCACAGCTCGCTCGCGACCGGCCGGGTCCGCCATGTCGGCGAACCGATCGCGATGGTGGTGGCCGAGACGCCGAAACAGGCCAAGGACGCGGTCGAGTCGATCTTCGCCGATATCGACTCGCTGCCGGCGGTGACCACTGCCAGTGCCGCCTCGGCGCCGAACGCACCGTCGCCGCATGACGAAGCGCCGGGCAACGTCTGCATGGACTTCCATTACGGCGACACGGTAAAAGTCGCTGCTGCCTTCGAACAGGCGGCGCATGTCACACGCCTGTCGCTGCGCAGCAACCGCATCGTCGTCTGTCCGATGGAGCCGCGCGCGGCGATCGGTGAATACGATGTGGAGTCCGATCGTTTGATTCTGCGCCTCGGCTGCCAGGGCGTATTCGGCGAGCGCAATCTGTTGTCCGGCATCCTCGGCGTGCCGGTGGAGAAGCTGCGCGTGTTGACCGGCAATGTCGGCGGTTCGTTCGGCATGAAGGCGTCAGCCTATCCCGAATATATTTGCCTGCTGCCTGCGCACCGCAGAGCACTTGCCGGACGATGTGCCGCGCACGCTGGATGTCCGGCACGTTTTCAAAGGCGTGCCGCCGGCGTTTCCCAATAGCTGCCACATTGCCGAAGTCGAACTCGATCCTGACACCGGCATGGTGGACATCGTCCGCTACACCACGGTCAACGATTTTGGCGTGCTGGTGAACCCGATGCTGGTCGAGGGCCAGGCGCATGGCGGTATCGCGCAAGGCGTCGGCCAGGCGCTGTTGGAAAGCGTCGCCTATGACGAAGACGGACAGATGCTGACCGGGTCCTATATGGATTATGGCCTGCCGCGTGCGTCCGACCGGCCGGTCCTGGGTTTCCAAAGCCACCCGATGCCTGCCCGGACCAACCCGCTGGGTGCCAAGGGCTGCGGCGAGGCGGGCTGCGCTGGTTCGCTGCCCGCGGTGATGAACGCACCGGTCGATGCGTTATCGGAATTGGGCATCACACGCATCGACACGCCGCATCGCACCTGGCAGGCAATCCAGGCGGCGCGCGGCGGAGCGTAACTGCCGCGCATACCCACGCTCACTGTCATTGCGAGGAACGAAGCGGCGAAGCAATCCCGGTCATGGTGGGACACTGATGACCGGGATTGCTTCGTCGCTTCGCTCCTCGCAATGACAGTGGGCCGACCGGCGGGGCTGGGGTGGCGTAGCCAGCCAGTTTGCGCTATACCCATGCGGGAATTACGATGCCATCAAGGAGGAAGGTCGATGAATGTCATGCCGCATTCCGTGCCCGGTCGGGAGCTCAAGGCTGGTGCCGCCGCGTTATGAGCGAGCGCAGCAGGATCGACGCGACCGAGGTGGACAGCGTGGTTCTGTCGGACGACGGCACACGGCTGGTCCTGCTGCTGCGCGACGCCACCGGGCAGAAGTTCGCTTTGTCGGTGCCGGTCACCTGCCTGAACACGCTGCTGCGAGCGATGCCGCGGCCCGCGCCGATGGGCGCTCGGCACGCGCTCGATGCCTGGAGCATGGACCCGGCAGAAAACGGCAGCGGCATGGTGCTGACCCTGCGCACGCCCGAAGGTCTTGCCGTCTCGTTTACCATCAAGCCGTGGCAGGTGCAGGGCATGGCGACGGTCGCCACCTTCGGCGCGCCGCATGACGTGCCGCCTCGATCGATTCACTGACATTGCGGGAGCGATGCAATGGCCCACTACCTCGAACTGAACTTGTACATCGGCGGCGAATGGCGCAGCGCCGACGGGCAACCGATGATCAACCCCGCCGATGAGACCACACTCGGTACGGTGCCGCATGCAAGCCGCTCCGATCTGGGCGATACGCTGGCAAACGCAATGTCATGATGGGGAAGTCCGGTGGGCGCCTGTTGCTTCTTGGTGGTATTGCTGCGGTAGCGGCACGACCATCGCGTGCCGCGCAGCCGGTCATGATCCTCGCTGCCGCGACGTTGAAGAACGCGCTTGATCTGGTGGTGCGAGCGGCCGAAGCGAAGCTGCATGTGGCGATCGTGACCGTGTACGGCCCGAGTCCCACGCTGGTGAAGCAACTGGAGAATGGCGCGCCTGGCGACATCTTCCTTTCAGCCGACTTTGACTGGATGGACAACGCCATTGCCCACAAGCTGGTCGATCCAGCGAGCCGCGTCGACCTTCTCTCGAGCCGGTTGGTGCTGGTCGCACCCGCTGAGCAGGCGCAGCCCGTAGCGATCACGCCAGGATTTCCGGTGGCGCGGCTGTTGGGCGCGGGCCGGCTGGCGATGTGCGATCCGATGATGATGCCGGCAGGGCGCTACGGCCGGGTGGCGCTGCAAAAGCTTGATGTTTGGAACAATGTGAAGAGCCACGTCGCCGTCGCCGAGGACGTGCTGGGTGCTCTCGAGCTTGTCTCAAGGCGTGAGGCCGCACTGGGCATTGTGTTTGATACCGATGCCCGGCTGGACCGAGGCGTAAGCATCATTGGGACGTTTCCGTCCGATAGCTATCCGCCCATTGTCTATCCAGTGGCCGAGGTTGCCAGCAGCCGAAATCCGAATACGAAGCCGATACTTGAGTTCATTGTGTCGCCCGAGAGCAGGGCGATATTTCAAGAAGAGGGCTATACTGTGTTGGGTTCCCCGCATTAGCTATCGCGCAGCACTGGCCCCTTGAGACGGCGGACTAAATTCGGTAGTGCCCGTTGCGCTTTCCGAACGCGGCTCGCTGTGAGGCGAGCGGCGCCGTGGTGCGTGATCTGGCAGCAGGAGAGACGAGCAGGGTATGAATCGGGCGGTTGAATAAGCGGGCCATTGCAGGCCGGAACCAAGAAAGGACCAATCATGGCGATCCGCACGCTTGCCGAGGCGATCTCCCACTATGGCAGTGAGGCCTATCTCCTCACGGTCGCAAAGGATGGTCCCCACACCAGTAGTGTGACGATTGAATATAATGGCGGCTACATCGGGTGCAACGTGGGTGTATCCGCAGCCAAGAACATCGACCGTGAGCGGAACGTGTCATTGTTCTGGCCGCCCACAGAGCCCGGCGGCTATGCGTTGATCATCAATGGCACGGCCGTAAGCGAGCAGCGGCTGACGGGTGTGACGATGGCAGAGATCACGGTCACGAAATCGGTGTTGCATCGTCCCGGTCCCAGGCCCGACGATGGAGACGGGCCGTGCGGGTCCGACTGTCGCCGCCTGACACGGTGATCCCATCGTGTGGCCGGTAGCTCGATGTCCGCTGCACATCTCGAGGGCGTTGGACCACGCTACGGGCAGGCCTTTTGCGCGCCCAATGTCGTTCGGAGCTCCGGTACGAATGTCCGCTTGGGGTCGGAGGACTAAACCGCTGTCGCGGTAAAGTGTCGCGCTGAAGGACTGCGGCTCGATGGCCGGGCGGCGTGTCCTGTCTTGGGATGGAGGGGCTTCACAACCTCACCCAAGACAGGAGCCCGCTATGAACTTGCTCAGGATATCTCAAGCCGTCTGAGCGCAATACCCGTATCCCATCGTCTGATCCCCTACATTCAGGTCCACGAATTTGAGGCTCTGTTGTTCTCGGATCCAGCTTCGTTTGTTGAGGCGCATCCGGACAGACCTCGAGCAATCTCGACGGTGACCGCAATTCGCGCGCAATTTCCCAGCCCTGAGCACATCGATGACGACCCTCTGACGGCTCCCTCTAAGCGAATTCAAGGTTTGCTGCCCGACTATCAGAAGCCGGTTGCCCGGCTGTTGATCGCTCAGCGCATCGGTCTGGCCAAAATGCGGAGCGAGTGCCACCACTTCGGCGACTGGATTACTCGGCTGTTGGCGCTGGACGACCCGACCATGGCATCGTAACGTTCACTTGCAGCGGGCGTTCCGGGGACAGTGCCGCAGAAAACGAACCGCCCGCATACGGGCCTGGAGACCTCTCCCGGGCACCCTGCGGGCGAAAGCGAAACGGTGCGGCAAGACCGCACCGCGCCCCTGGCAACAAGGGCGGCAGGGAAACCGTCCGGGAGCAACACCGAACAGGGACGACCGCATCCGCGGAGATGCAGGGGCATTCGAGACACGTCAGGATCGCTTCATGAATGGACCGGTCCCGGCGGGTCCGCGAAAGCGAACGGGCCGTGCCCGCTCAGGCAAGCCCCCATTGTGTCAATGCGGTCTGCATGGCCGAAATCACCGTGTCGGCGATCTTTCCCTCGCCGATCTTTGCGCCCAGCCACACCAGCACGTTCGCGAGTGGACCGCTTGCGAATTCGGTCTCGAGCAGTTTGGCGAACCGTTGCTCGATCGCGCCGCGGAATTTGGTCGGATCAAGCGCGTTCTTTGGCCAGGGATCCGTGGTTTCCGCCACCCGCGCCTGCCCTACCAACGGAATGATCGGCAGATAGCTGCCCGAATCGTCGGTGAACCGGAAGTCATCGAGCGGCACACCGTCCAGGCATCCGTCGAAGACAGGGCTGTGCTCCGGCAGCACGAACTGGGTGCGCAGGAAGTCCTGGCAATTTTTACGGCCGAGCAAGTAGTCGTGCCGGCGGAACGCGTCGCAGGCAAAGCCGAGAAAAGCACCCATGCCCGCTGTCGCCAGCGCCGGATCGCCGAGATTGTTTTCCCGCAATGCCGTGAGCATGAACCGGCTATAGACGTCGGGATAGGCGGCCAGCAGGATATCGCGGGTATCGTAACGGGTCTGTTGGATCATGCCGGTTACCAGCGATTCCGCGAGGTCAGGCAGCGCGATGGTGAGAGGCGGCGCCATTTGGGCAGAGCCCGCGAATGGGTCGATCAGCACGACACCGCGATTGGCTCTCATGCCGTCGCGCGGATTGCGGCCCGTGATCCCCGCCAATACTGTGCGCGCGAGTTCGATCGGCTCATTGTCGGTCGCACCGCCATCGACGGTGAGGAACTGGTAATCATCAGGCAGACCGCCGCCTGCCCAATCCTGGATCGCTGCCCAGTCCGGCACCAGGGGCAACCACATGGTGGTTCCCGGATTGTCATCGCCCGGGACCGACACCACCCGATAGCGATAGTGCTCCAGCGGCCGGGTCAGTCGGCGCGGCGGGAAACCGATCGGAAAGGCTGCAGTCGCCATGGCGAACTGCCCGAACGTGGACCAATCCGTCGCCTGCGGGAATCGCGCGTCCCCGAATCCGAGCACGAACTCGTCGGGCCGCGGAATTTCGAGCGACTGGCCTGGGTAGACCAGCGCGAAGCGCGCATAGTCGGCGTGGTCGACGTAGGATTCACCGAGGTTGCCAGCGCTGCCGTCCGGAAGCCCGATGCTGCCGAAGTCGATGCGGTACGCGATGCCGTTCAGGTTGGTGAGCGTCAGGATCAGCCGCAACGGGTTCGCGAGATACGAGCGGGGCTTTTGCGTTTGCGCGGTAAATGCGACCAGATTACTGGCGGCAGCATCGATCACGGTACCGTTCAGCAGCGAAACGGCCGTGGCACCTGACGCATTGAGGTCGTCGGTCTTCAGCATGCCGTCGAGCGTGAGGCGATTGATCCAGGTATCGTAGAACGGATTGCCGGCGGCGACCGAGACTTCCGTTGCACGCGAGACATGGGGAAAATCGTAGGCCAGCGCACGCGCCGCGATGGCCGCGTTCACCCCGCCACCCGACGTGCCGGCGATGATGCGGATCACGACTTTATGGCGCGGTACCGCTTTCCCGTTGGGACCGTCGCGCGTGTCTGTCCAGGCGTCCAGGGCTTCGATCAGGAAATCGAGCGCGCCCGCGGTATAGGCTCCTGCAGACACGGTACCGCCCAGCACGAGTGCAATCTCGAACGTGTTCGACGCCACCTCGCCCGGCGAATCAAACCACTGCGTGACTTCCGCCGCGCTCAGCGGCTGTAGATTGACAGGCATGACACGTTTCCCTTGACCGTGGCGCGGTTTTGTCCGCCGACTGCCCTGCGGCGCCGCGAATCAACTGGCGCCATCGCCATTGTTCGCCGGTTTCGGTTTTGGCCCCGCGCTACGCATGTTCACCATGTTTTGCAGCAGCGCGAACCAGAACGGGGCACTCAGGCCTACGGCGGCCGCCGTGATAGCACAGCCGCCTACCGTTGCCGACCATCCCTCCTGCCAGCCGCTGGCCTTTGTCTGCGACCCATCCGCCGCGCCAGGCGAATATGCCGGCGACGACCTCCAGGATCCCGCTGCCAATCAGCGACAGCAGGAAATAGATGAAGACAGCGCCAATGGCGGTATCAAGGATGCCGCCCAGCGTCATGGCAATGCTCCGGCAGCGATCGATGCTCCAGAAAGCAGGTTGAGCAGGATCTTCGCCTGGTAATTGAATGAATCAGGTCCGCCGCCGTTGTATCGGCGGACCGCGTAGGGCCAGTCGCACAGAAAAGTGGCGCGGTCGGGAACGCCGATATAGCTTGGGTCGGAATAGTACTTCGCCTGCCCGTAGGTCTGTGTTGACCCGTCATAGAGCGGCGTGCCGGCGCTGATATCGACCTTGGCCGCTGCAAGCGCGCAGTCCTTGCAGGCGCGCATGTATCTGGCGTCGTCAGGACCGTAGCGGCAAAGGCGCAGCGACAGCATCGGATGCTCGGCCTGGTGGTCGTCGGCCGTGTCGGAAGGGCCGACAATGAAATGGTCGAATTTGTCCCGCAGTTCCGCAAACGCCGTCTGCACGTTGCGGATCGGATCAGTGATGACGTCGCGGACCTCCTCCGCGCGGGGCGGGTGGTGGAACAGGGTATACTGGCCAAGGCCGTAACCACGCGAGGTCACCTGGTCGGGCGACGGCCCGTTGTGATCGAGGCCGATGGACACGAACGTGTCGGCATCCTGCTTGCCCTCCGGCACGACATAATGCTGGCTGCCGCTTTCCTGCCGAAAGGTCGCGAGCAGGAAGGGAGTCGGCGCGGTCTTGCTTGCGATGTCCGCCACCGACGCCAGCGCGGCGCGATTCGCGGCAACCGGATCGTCGCTGCGCGGCAGGCGCGGCACCAGCGGGTCGGCCAGCGCCGACTCGATGCTGTCGGCGAGCGCCGCATCCACGATCCCGCTCACCGCGACGACGCCATGGTTGAACGACGTTAGGGCAACCGGTGCCGGCCCATCGTCACGTGTCGAACGGCCGTCGTTGTGCATCAGGTCGAATTGCAGCCGCCGTACGGCCTGCGTGGTGCCAGGGCCGAAGTCGCCGTCGATGCCGCGGCTGAGATAGCCCAGGCAGCGCAAATCCTGTTGCAGAGCACGAACCAGCACCGCGTCCTGGACCTTGCCTTGCGCCAGCCCAGCATCTCGGTACGCAAGCGGCATGGCTACCCCCGATAGACTCTTGGCAGCACGGTCGACGGCTTGTGCCGCGACTGCACGCCAGGTGTTGTATGACTGGGCGATCATGCAGCCCCGCTGCCGGTCCGGACCAATGCAACCCGCGGCGGCGTTTCACACGGCGCCATCGATGCGAAACCGGGTTCCGACAGTGGACACGCGCATTCGTGACGAGAATTTGGCCCGGAAGCTGTGATCCAGTTCACAGCGCCACGGTTTTCTTTGCGCCAGGGGTTTTCCTGATCCGCGATCTTGTCCCGATCTTCATCCGCCCGCCGTTGTGGCCGGAACGTGCGGCGACCGGGCATGCCGGCCGCTGTGCCATCTGCGTTCATTTGCGTGCATCGGCGGTTCCAACTCTTGCTTCCCTGCCAACCGAACCGCACAGGCGACGGGACTCGACTTCCATCACCCCCAACGCGCCGCAACCCGGCACAAGCCTGTCTTACCCGCGTGCAACCGAGACGCCCGCAGACTACCCTCCCCCTCCCCCTCACCCGCACCGACCAGGGCGCCACCCGCGCCCAGCCGGCGCCGCCAAGCCGTGCCTCGATCGTGCCTCGCCTCCCCAATTGACGCCCCGCCCCGAATCCTGTCAGCAAGCGCCCTCGTGTCCTACCGGCAGAAGCACCTCCTCGCGATCGAAGGCCTCTACCCGCCCGAGATCGGGCACTTGCTCGATCTCGCTGAGAGCTACGTGCTGCTGAACCGCTCCGGCCAGACCCAGCGCGACGTCCTCCGCGGCCAGACCCTCATCAATCTCTTCTTCGAGGACTCGACCCGCACCCGCACCAGTTTCGAACTCGCCGGCAAGCGCCTCGGCGCCGACGTGATCAACATGTCCGTCTCCACCTCCTCGGTGAACAAAGGCGAGACCTTGCTCGACACCGCCGCCACCCTGAACGCGATGAACTGCGACCTGCTGGTGGTGCGCCACGCCCAATCCGGCGCGCCGAACCTGCTGGCCCAAAAGGTGGACGCCGCGGTGATCAACGCCGGCGACGGCACCCACGAGCACCCCACCCAGGCCTTGCTCGACGCGCTGACCATCCGCCGGCGCAAGGGCCGGCTGGAGGGCCTCACTGTCGCCATCTGCGGCGACGTCCTCCACTCCCGCGTCGCCCGCTCCAACATCCACCTGCTCACCGCGATGGGCAGCCGGGTCCGCGTGATCGGCCCCCCCACCCTGATGCCGGCCGAAGTCACCACCCTTGGCGTGGAGGTCTTCCACGACATGCGCACCGGGCTGGATGGTGCCGACATCGTCATGATGCTCCGCCTGCAACGCGAGCGCATGCAAGGCGGCTTGGTCCCCAGCGCCCGCGAATTCTTCCGCTTCTATGGCCTGGACGCCGAGAAACTGGCCTACGCCAAGCCCAATGCCCTGGTCATGCACCCCGGCCCGATGAACCGTGGCGTCGAGATCGACAGCGCCGTCGCCGACGACCCTGACCGCAGCGTCATCCGCGAGCAAGTGGAAATGGGCGTCGCCGTCCGTATGGCGGTGCTCGACACGCTGGCCCGCCGGCACGGCCGGAATGATTGAGGCGCTTCGAGGCAGGAGGGGCAAACAGCCTCCCGCTCCCCTTTTTGGTGGGGGACGGGGGAAGGGGGCCGTAGCACAAGCACGACCACGCCGCCTCCCCCCCGCCTTGGTCCACGTCGCGGCTCAAGTCCGCACCGGAACGGGGAACCGTCAGCGCCTGCCATGACTCCCACCACGCTCTTCCTCAACGTGCGGCTGCTAGACCCCGCCTCCGGCATCGACACCCACGCCGACCTTCTCGTGCACAACGGCATCATCGCCGATGTCGGCCCCAACCTTGGCCGTCCCGACGGCGCCGCCATCATCGAGCAAGACGGCGCGATCCTCTCCCCCGGCCTGATCGACCTGCGCGCCACGCTCGGCGAACCCGGGTTCGAATACCGCGAAACCATCGCCTCCGCCGCCGAGGCCGCCGCTGCCGGCGGCATCACCACCCTCGCCGCGCTACCCGACACCCACCCCGCGATCGACGACCCGGCCCTGGTGCACCTGATGCGCCGCCGCGGCGAAGAAACCGGCAGCCTCACCATCCTCCCCTATGCCGCCGTCACCACCGGCTGCGCCGGTGAGGCGTTGGCGGAACTCGGCCTGTTGCGCGAGGCCGGCGCAATCGCCTTCACCGATGGCGCCAAGACCCTCCGCTCCGCCCGCCTGATGCGCCTCGCCCTCTCCTACGCAAGAGGCTTCGGCGCCCGCATCGTCCAGCACCCCGAGGACCCGTCGCTCGCCGCCGGCGGCGCCGCCACCGAGGGCGAACTCGCCACCCGCCTCGGCCTCCCCGGCATCCCCGCCGCCGCCGAGGCGATCCAGGTCGCCCGCGACATCAGCCTCGCCCGCCTTACCGGCGGCGCGGTGCATTTCGCCCACGTCTCCACGGCAGACGCCCTCACCCTGATCCGCCGCGCCAAGGACGAGGGCCTCGCGGTCACCTGTGACACGGCGCCCCCCTATTTCGACCTGAACGAAACCGCCATCGGCGACTTCCGCACCTACGCCAAGCTGTCCCCTCCACTGCGCAAGGACACCGACCGCCAGGCCGTCGCCGCCGCCCTGAAAGACGGCACGATCGACGCCATCGCCTCCGACCACCAGCCGCGCGACGCCGACGACAAGCGCCAGCCCTTCGCCCAGGCCTCGCCGGGCGGAACAGGACTGGCGACGCTGCTGGGCGTGACCCTGGCGCAGGTGCACAACGGCACGATTTCCCTGCCGCAGGCGATCGATCTGCTGACCGCCCGTCCCGCCCGGCTGCTGGGCCTGGACACCGGCCGCCTGGCCAAGGCCGCCCCCGCCGACCTGTGCCTGTTTCACCCCGAGCGGGTCTGGAAGGTCGAATCCGGCAAGCTGCCCGGCAAGGCGCAGAACACGCCGTTCGATGGCCGCGCCCTGGAAGGCGTGGTGCTGGGCACATGGAAGGCCGGGCGGCGGGTCTTCGGGTGAGCCCCGCCGCAGCGCGGGCGCAACGGCCTACCCATGACGCGGCGCAGATGCAGCGGCCTGCCCATGACGCGGCGCCGGGCGTCATAATCAATGGCGTCAGCGTCGTTTCGTGACGCCTGACCACGTTGCGCCGCCACGCCGGGTGCTGCACAAGGCCGCCCTCGACCCGGAGACATCCGACGCGCATGGCGACAGCATTCGCAACGAGCGTGAGCCGCCGACCGGCTGTCGCGGCGCGCACCGCGGATCTGCCGGACTATCGGCGCCAGACCACGCTGTACGGCGTTGATGTCTGACGTCCCACACCCGTCACTTCCGTCTCGCTCCGGCGGTCTTGCCGCGTTGACCCGCAGCACAGCGGAACGGCGCATGTTCCGGATCGCCGTGGCCGCCACGCTGCTGTTGCCGCCGGCTTTGCTCTACACCCGCACGGTCGGAGACACGCTGCTTTCCACCGTCGCCATTCTGTTCTTGATCAGCCGTTGGGCACGACACGACGCAACATGGCTGCGCCCGCTCCACGTTCGCCTGGCACTCATATTCTGGGCCTGGGAGTTGATCTGCACCCTGATCGCGGGCCGGCCGCATGAGATCGTCGAAGCGCTGGTCCTGATCCGATTGTTCCTGTTCGCCGCCGCCCTGGAATTCTGGCTGCTGGCGGGCAGCACCCAGCGTCGGCAACTTCAATACGTCATCGTCGCGATCGCCGTGTGGATCGTTGTCGAGACGTGGCAGCAGTACGCGCTTGGAACGAATATGTTCGGCTATCCCCGCTGGGGCAGTGGCGTGCTGACCGGACCGCTTCCCGGCCCCCGTGCCGGCCTCAGCCTGCAAACGATCTATTTCGCAGCCTTCCTGCCGCCCGCGACCGCCCTGATCGCGCGGCCGCAATGGCGCTATCGCCTCGCCGGTGGGGCTGTCTTGATCGCGTCGATGCTCACCATGGCCCTGATCGGCCAGCGCATGCCGATGCTGTTGGTATTGTGCGGCTACGGCATCACTGCCTTGGTTCTGCGCAGCTTCCGCTGGCCAATGATCATGGCAATGCTCGCGCTTGGCGCTGCCATTGCCGTCGCCCGCCTGGCCGCGCCACAGGAGTACCACACGCTCGTCGTCGTCTTCCTGCACCGGATGGCGAATTTCTGGTCCGAGCCCTACGCCATCATCTATCAGCGCGCCATCGTGATCATACAGACGCACCCTTGGTTAGGACTTGGCTTCGACGGTTATCGCGACAACTGCTTTGACCCGCGCTACATCCGGATCCTGAGCTGGATTCCCGTGACAGACATCCACGAATCCATAGCTTGCACGATCCATCCGCATAATTATTGGCTGCAGATCGCCAGCGACTCGGGCCTTATCGGCGTGGCATTGTTCGCCGCGCTTTGCATTGCATGGCTGATTCGCATCGCCCGTTTCATGCAGGCGCCGGGCCGCGCGATCCAGGTCGGCTTGTTCGTTTCATTATGCATCGCCTTTTGGCCGATCGCGTCCACCACGGGCCTGTTCACGTTGCCGAACGCAGGATGGCTGTTTTTGTTGATCGGCTGGGGATTGGCCGAGCGCCAGGAGAACCTCGCGGCCCCAGCCCGGACGGGGCAATAGCGGTGGCGCACAACCCGCCCTTCACCATCGCCTTCAAGGGGTGCTAGTCAGGCGCCCATGCGGATCGCGATCTTCGGCACGCGGCTGGACCGTTACATTTTTCGCCAGCTCCTGTTTGGCCTGCTTGCCGTGACCAGCGGTCTCACCGCGCTGATCTGGCTGACGCAGTCTTTGCGCTTTGTCGAATTGATCGTGAACCACGGCCTCTCCATCAGCGTGTTCATGCGTCTGACCGGGCTGCTGATCCCCAGCTTCATCGCCGTCATTCTGCCCATCACCACCTTCGTGGTCGTGCAGTTCGTGTATCAGCGGCTCGCCGGCGACCGCGAGCTGACGGTGATGCGCGCCGCCGGTTTGTCGTCCCTTGCCCTCGCACGTCCTGCCTTTGTCCTCGCCATCCTGAGCACGCTCGCCTGCTTCGCGCTCAATATCTGGCTTGTACCGGCCAGCCTCGCCGCGTTTCGTCAATTCCAGTGGGAAATCCGCAACCGAATCGCCGCCTTTCTGGTGCAGGAAGGCGTATTCACCCAGGTCTCGGACGGCCTGACCGTTTATGTCCGGTCGCGCGAACCGGATGGCACCCTGCGCGGCATCCTGGTGAATGACGACCGAGATAAAAACAACCCCGCGACGATTCTGGCGGAACGCGGACGTCTGCTGGAAAGCCCCACCGGCCCGCGTGTCCTGCTGATTGACGGCAGCCGGCAGTCGATCGACAAGCAGACTGGCCGCCTGGACATTTTATCATTCAAGGAAAACGTCGTGGATTTGACCGATAATGCGCATCAGAACGGTCCGAAAATACTCGATATGAGTGAGGCGTCGATCCCCGAACTGTTGAATCCGCCGACCAACATCCCGCAAATCGACGCTCCCCGCTGGCGCGCCGAGGCGCACAAGCGTCTGGCAAGCCCGTTCACCGCGCTCTCCTACGCCGCCGTCGCTCTGCTGTTCTCGCTCACCGGCACGTTTCGCCGGCACGGCGGGATTCTTCGACCACTTGCTTCCGTCGCAACCACGGTGGGTCTGGTGGCTCTGGGACTCGCGGTTGATAACATTGCCGCCCGCGACAACGCTTTGATCCCGTTGATTTGGCTGCAGGCAATCTTGCCGGGAGTTGTTTGCGCCTGGTTGCTGCTGGTGCCGCCGATGCTGCCGTCCCGCCGCCGCCCGATGCCGCTGGCGACCTAGGTCATGACTCCTGCGATTACGCTGTCGACGTATATCTCCCGGCAGTTCGTGCTGTCGGTCATGGCGATGTTGTTTGCCTTGACCGGGCTCACCGCCCTGTTCGATTTCCTGGAACTGCTGCGCCGGGCTGCATCGCGGCCGGACACGACATTTGCAACGATTACGGAAGTCGAAGCGTTGCGGCTGCCGTATCTCGCGCTGCAAATCCTGCCGTTCGCCATATTGCTCGGCGGCATCCTGTGTTTCTGGCGGCTGACCCGTTCGTCGGAATTGATCGTCGCGCGTGCCGCCGGCGTTTCCGCATGGGAGTTCCTCACCGCCCCGACATTCTGCGCGCTGCTGTTTGGAGTCATTGCCGTAACGGTCGGCACCCCATTGTCTTCCATTATGTTCGCGCGCGCGGAGCAATTGGAAAACTCCTATCTGAGCGTCGGCGGCGGACCGTTGGCACTGAACAGTGGCGACCTTTGGCTGCGACAGTCAGATCGAGGGCTGACGCCGCAAGGTGTCGCCCTCATCCACGCCAGCGACGTTCAATTGAAACGGCAAAGACTCACCGCGAGCAATGTGAGCGTTTTCCGCCTGGATGCGCGCGATCGCTTTCTGGCGCGTATTCAGGCAACCCATGCCGTGCTGGATCCCGGACATTGGGTGCTGGCAAATGCGCATACGCTGCGCCCGGATCAACCGCCGGGTCCAGCAGAGCAAATCAGCCTGCCGACCGATCTGACGGTGCAGCGCATTCAGGAAAGCTTCGCATCGCCCGATACCCTGTCCGTCTGGGCCCTGCCGGGTTTCATTCATTTGTTGCAGCGGTCTGGATTTTCGACCGTGCGGCACCGCCTGCACTTCCAATCCTTGCTGGCTCTGCCGTTGCTGTGCGCGACCATGGTCCTTGTAGCAGCCGGGTTTTCCATGCGGCCGGCGAGACGCGGCGGCGTGGCGCGTATGCTCGGCAGTGGCGTGGCAGCCGGCTTTGCCCTGTTCATGATTTCCAAAATCGCGGAGGAATTCGGCCAATCCGGAGCCTTGCCGGTCGTGCTGGCCGCCTGGGCCCCGGCCGCATCGGGCCTGATGCTGGCGGTCGCGCTGTTGCTGCACATGGAAGACGGCTAGGCATGGCGCGGACGCTTCTCGGCTGCGTGCTTGCATTGTTGCTGCTGCCGGCGCTGCCAGCGCATGCGCAGCTCGGCGTGCTGACCGGAGCCGCGAGCAACAACGCGGCGCCGTCCCGCAACGAGCCGGTCACCTTCTCTGCGGATCAGGTGCAATACGATCAGCAGAACAACCTGGTGATCGCCGCCGGCCATGTGGAAGCCTGGCAGAACGGCCACATCCTGCGCGCCGATAAAGTGGTGTTCGACCGCAACACCGGCACCGTCGCCGCAACGGGGCATGTGGTGCTGATGGAGCCGGACGGCGAAGTCATGTTCGCCGATTATGCCGAGCTGTCGCAGGACATGAAGGAAGGCGTGCTGAGGGATTTTCGCGCGCTGCTTGCCCAGAACGGCAAGCTGGCGGCCAATGGCGCGCGCCGCACCGCCGGCGAGATCAACGAACTGTCGCGTGTCGTCTATTCCGCTTGCAACGTATGCAAAAAAAATCCGAATCGACCGCCCTTGTGGCAGATCACCGCCTCGTCCGGGGTGCAGGATATGCAACACAAGCGCGACGAGTACTACAATGCCACGTTGCAGATGTTCGGCCTGCCGGTCTTCTGGTTTCCCTATATCTCGACGCCCGATCCTTCGGTGAAGCGCGCGTCCGGTTTGCTGATTCCGTCGATCGGAAATAGCAGCACGCTCGGCGCGTTCTTCGCGCAGCCTTACTATTGGGTGCTGGACGACCAGTCGGACGTCACGCTGACCCCCGTACTGACCACGAGGGCAGGTGCCGAGATGGAGGCGGATTACCGTCGCCGCTTCAACGATGGCTATTTCGAGTTCAATGGCTCGGCCGCGTATTTTATCGACCATCCAATCGACGGCGTGCCACCGACGACCCAGGATTCGATACAAGGTACTGCCGCCCTCAAGGGCCAGTTCGATTACAACGATACGTGGCGCTGGGGCTTCGACATCAATCGTGCCTCATCCTCCGAGTTCGTCACCCAATATCACTTCGGCAACGGGCTGGACCTCAACCCGAACCTTCTTACGTCGGACATCTACGCCGAAGGATTCGGCGAAGGTGCCTACGCGCGCCTGGATAGCCAATTCTACCAAGGCTTGACCAGCGTCATCGTGGACAGCGAGCTGCCGGTGGTGCTGCCGCGCTTTCAGTATGCCTATTTCGGGCAGCCGGACGCGCTAGGGGGGCGATTCTCGCTCTACACCAACGACTTCAACGTCTACCGCCTCGATGGCACCAACACGCAGCGGGCCGCGGTGACAATGAACTGGGAGCGGCCGTTCGTTGGCGCGCTTGGCGATTTGTGGAAGATCGCGCTGAATCTCGATGCCGCCTCCTATAATGCATCGCATTTCAACGAGCAGCCAAATTTTGGCACGCACGACGACATCGACGATGCACGTGCGTTGCCGCAAGTGGCCGTGGATTTCCGCTGGCCGTTCATGCGCAACTCCGGCGCCTGGGGCACGCAGATAATCGAGCCGCATTTGCAGTTGGTCGTGGGCCCGCAAACCGGCGCCGGCCAGGATGACAAGTATCCCAACGAGGACAGCCTGGACCTGGAATTCACCGATATGAACTTATTTGGTTTCAATCGCTTCAACGGTATCGACCGCCTCGACGGCGGCATTCGTCTGAATGCAGCGCTACAGGGAACATGGTATCTCGGCGGCACCACATTCGACGGCTTCATCGGCCAGGCCTATCGCACCAACAAGGATAGCCTGTTCCCTCAGTACACCGGCCTGCACGACGAGGTATCCGATATCGTCACCCACGTCTATTTCGCGCCGACCAAGTGGTTCGACATGATGTGGCGTGCCCGGTTCAATCATAACACCTTCAATACGGAGATGACCGACGCCACCGCCTCGATCGGTGTCCCCAAGTTCCGCCTGGCCGGCGGCTACCTCTATACCGCCTACGATCCCTACACCTTGTTCGACACAGCGCCGCCCCCAACGCCAGCCACGGACCCCAGTTTCTTCCAGCCACGCGACGAGATTTCGCTTAGCGCCACGTCCAACTGGGGGCAGTACCGGTTCGACGCCTTCGCCCGCCGGGACCTCACGCTCAACCAGATGGTGGCGGTCGGGGCAGACGCGATTTATGAGAACGAATGCCTTATTCTGGATCTCAAGTACTATCGCGCCTATACTTCGATCGATGGGGAGAACGGCGAGACCGTCCTGCTGTTCCTGATCACCTTCAAGACGGTGGGGCAATTCGGGTACCGAGCGATCTGATGACAGAAACTGGTGCATTGCAGCATAGCCGCCGGCCTCGCCTGCGGCGTGTGGCGTTCTCGGCGGCTGCCTCGATGGCCCTGGTGCTCTGCGCTACGGCTTTTTCCGCGACGGCGGATGCCGCCGCCGCCGTACCGGTGCCGCCCGTCGCCGATACCACCCGCATCGACGCGCTGGTGAACGGCGACGTGATCACCAACGTGGACGTGGCGAACCGAACCCGCCTGTTTGCGCTGTCCACCGGCCTGCCGATGTCGTCCGATATCCTGGACCGGCTCAAGCCGCAGATTCTCCGCCAGCTCATCGACGAACGGCTGCGCATGCAGGAAGTCGAACGCCGCAAGATCGTCGTCCCGGACAAGGACATTGCCGAGGCGATGAATCAGATCGCGCAGCGCAACAACATTCAGCCCGACGCGCTGCGCGCGAAACTGGCGGCCGATGGCGTGAGCCTGAGTACGCTGATCGACCAGATTCGCACGCAGATCGGGTGGACCCAGGTGCTGCGCGAGCAGTTGGACGGCCGAGCGCAGGTGACGACCGCGCAGGTCGCCGAGCAACAGCGGCTGCTTGCTCAACTCACCGGAAAACCGGAATATCGGGTCGGCGAGATTTTTATCCCGGTCGACGATCCGGCCAGCCAGACCAATGCCGAGCGCTTCGCCGATATCGTGATCAGCGAACTGCGCAAGGGGGCGCCGTTCGGCCTGGTAGCCGCGCAATTCAGTCAGACGCAGTCAGCCTTGCAAGGCGGTGAACAAGGCTGGGTACAGCCAAACCAGCTTGATGCCGCCGTGGCCGACCTGGTGGCGCAAATGCCGGTGGGCGCCATCAGCAACCCGGTACGCGTGCCCGGCGGCTACTCCATCGTGACCGTGCAAGGCAAACGCAACATCGGCAACGACTTCGGCACCGTGCTTTCGATGCGCCAGGTATTCCTGCCGTTCGCCACCGCCTTGAATCCGCAGGCGCCGACCGATCAGCAGCGTCAGGTGTTGGAGAAGGCGCGCAGCATCAGCACCAGCGTGCATAGCTGCGACCAGATGGAGCAAGTAGCGAAGGCCGATAATTCAGCGCGCCCACCGGATCCGGGGCCAGTGGTGCTTGATAATGTGAATCCGCCGGCTTTCCGCCAATTGCTTGCAAGCTTGCCGTACAACAAAGCCAGCGAACCGCTGGTGGCAACCGATGGCATTGCCGTGGTAATCGTCTGTTCTCGCGACCAAAAGAACCTCGCCGCCGTCAGCGATGCGGAAATGCGCCAGATAATCCTGTCGCAAAGGATCGAACTCGCGTCGCGGCAGTTGCAGGCAGAGCTGCAGCGCAAGGCCACGATCCAGATCAGACACGCCAGCGGGATGTGACAGCACTGCCGCCTCTACGGGAGGTCATTGCGCGCCACGGTCTCGACGCACGCCGCTCGCTGGGCCAGCATTTTCTGCTCGATTCAAATTTGACGGCGCGTATCGTGCGCCTGGCCGGCGATCTGTCGGGGCGGCATGTGATCGAAGTCGGGCCAGGGCCGGGTGGGTTGACCCGGGCGCTGTTGGCATCCGATGCAGCCAGTGTCACCGCCGTCGAGATCGATCCGCGCGCGGTCGCGGCAATCGAGGAGCTGCTGCCGGACGCGCGGGGCCGGCTGCAGGTAATGGCGGCAGACGCAATGAATGTCGATCTGGCATCTGTAGCCGAGCCGCCGCGGCAGGTGGTGGCCAACCTACCCTACAATATCGCCTCGCCGCTGCTGGTGCGCTGGCTGCGTCAGGCCGCGGCGTTCGAGCGGTTGACCCTCATGTTCCAGCAGGAGGTAGCGGAGCGCATTTGTGCGCCTCCCGGCCGTGGCGAGTACGGGCGCCTATCGGTGCTGACGCAGTGGACATGCGACGTGGCAATCGTGCTGCGTATCCCGCCTGCCGCGTTCGTGCCGCCGCCAAAAGTGTGGTCGGCCGTGGTACGTTTGATGCCGCGCGTAGAGCAACCGGATGCGGGACTTTTCTCAAGCATGGAACGCGTCACGGCGGCTGCATTTGGTCAGCGTCGCAAGATGCTGCGCGGCGCGTTGAAGGACCTGGGCGGAGAGGCTCTGCTGCATGCAGCGGGAATCGCATCCCACAGGCGGGCCGAAACGCTGACGGTACGGGAATTCGAAGCACTCGCCCGCACGACTTAAAAACCTCGCCTGCGATGCGGGAGAGGTCGAGACGCCGTAGGCGTCGAGGATGAGCGTGATCGGGTGGCACGCTATTATCTCCTGGCGACCCGATCACCCTCACCCTCCATGCTCCGCACCGCTTCTCAGGCGAGGTCATGACACGCCGCGCCATGCTCAGGCGGCAACCGATCGCCCCGCCCGAACAGCTTCTGCCGGTACGTCCCCGTCGCATAGTCCCGTTTGTAAACCCCGCGTTCCTGCAACACCGGCACAACGAGTTCAATGAAACTCTCCAGACATTCCGGAACCACTGTGCGCGCCAGATTGAACCCGTCCACGTCGCCTTCTTCCATCCAGGAAATCAGCGCGTCGGCCACTTGCTGCGGCGATCCCGCGATCGGCGGCTGCCGGCTCCCGAGCACAAATCGATCGATCAGCCGGCGCTTCGTCCATCCTGCTCCCAAAGCCCGCGCCATGGCCTCGACGTTGGAACGGATCGCCTGCGTCGGCGCAGCATCGATCGGCTCGTCAAGCCCATAACGCGCGAAATCGATTCCCAGCGACGCGGCAGCATGTGCCAGTGCCCCCTCGACGCTGGCATGACCCCGATATTCCTCCAGCAGGTCCAGAGCCTCACGTTCGGTGCGCCCCACCACAACAGTCGCGCCGAGGAACGTCAGAATCGGCCGCGGTGCAGCCCGCGCACGCAAATCCGTTACCAGCCGGCGCACATTCGCCTTCGTGCTGGGATTGATGAACATACACTCGGCGTGGCGCGCGGCGAACACGCGCCCTCGATCCGACGCGCCTGCCTGGTACAACACCGGCGTGCGCTGTGGTGACGGCTCCCACAACGGAAGCGCATCGACGCGGAACTGCTTGCCCTGGTGCCGAACACGCCGTACGCGCGCCGGATCGGCATAGACACGGGACGACCGGTCGCGCAGCACGGCATCGTCCCGCCAGCCGGCTTCCCACAGCGCGTACACCACCTGCATGTACTCGTCCGCGAGGTCGTAGCGGTCGTCATGCTCCATCTGGGCGTCGAACCCCATGGCGCGCGCCGCACTATCCAGATAGCCAGTAACGATATTCCAACCGATGCGGCCACGCGTCAGATGGTCCAGCGTCGCCATCCGGCGGGCAAACAGGAAGGGCGTTTCATAGGCAAGGTTGCAGGTAACGCCGAAGCCGAGATGCGTGGTGGCGTGCGCCATCGCCGGCACCAGCGCCAGCGGGTCGAGCAGCGGAATCTGCACCGCATTGCGCAGCGACGCTTCGGGCTTGCCTTCATAAACGTCGTACACACCCAGCACGTCGGCCAGGAACAAGCCGTCGAACAGGCCGCGCTCCAGCGTGCGGGCCAGCGAGACCCAATGGTCCAGCGAGGTGTAGTCCCACGAGTGGTCGCGTGGATGCGTCCACAGGCCGTGCTGGATGTGGCCGACGCAGGCCATGTCGAACGCATTCAGGCGCATCTGGCGGGGTATGGACATGCGGTGAAGCATAGCCGCTTCACATGCGGAGCGTGTAGCGCCGACCTGCCCTCCCGCTTGACCCGTCCGGCCGATTTGCGCGAATGGCGGTTGACCAATCACCAGGAACCCCCGCCACATGTCCGAAGCCGTCATCGCCCACTTGTCCGCCCAGCGCGACGCCATCCTGGACCGCCTGAAGGCCCTGCTGCGCCTGCCCAGCGTGTCCACCGATCCGGCCTATGCCACTTCGATGCAGGCGGCGCGCGAGTTCCTGCTGCAACGGCTGCGCGACATGGGCATGCACAACGTCCAACTGCTGGACGGTGGCGGGCAGCCGGCGGTGTTCGGCGAATGGCTCGGGGCACCGGGAAAGCCCACGCTGATCGTCTATGGGCACTACGACGTGCAGCCTCCTGACCCGCATGAACTCTGGGAGACGCCGCCCTTCGAACCTACCGAGCGCAACGGCCGGCTTTACGCGCGCGGCGCTTCGGACGTGAAGGGGTCTACCACGATCGCGATCGAATCCATCGGCGCCTTTCTCAAAACGACCGGCTGTTTGCCGATCAACGTCAAGCTGTTCGTTGAAGGCGAGGAAGAATGCGGCAGCCCCAGCCTGCGCCGCATCGTCGAAAAATACGGCGATTTGCTCCAGGCGGACGCAATGCTGTCAGCAGACGGCGGGCGCGCCAGCACCGCAGTTCCCACGCTGGGTATCGGCGGGCGCGGCATCGCCGGCGCGCAATTTACGCTGCGTACCGCGAAGAAGGACGGCCATTCCGGACGCTATGGCGGTGCCGCGCGCAATGCGCTGCATGAGATGGCGGCGCTGATCGCCAGCCTGCACGATCGCGCCGGCCGCATCCTGGTTGCGCATTTCGGCGATGACGCCGCGCCAATCACCAACTCTGCCCGCTCTGCCGCCGCCGCGTTGCCGTTCGATGAGTCGGAATTTCTCGCAGGCATTGGCGGCGTGCGATACGGCGATCCGGCCTATACGGCGCGTGAGCTCACCACATTACGGCCGACCATCGAAGTGAACGGGATGTGGGGCGGCTATACCGGCGCGGGCACCAAGACCGTGCTGCCTGCCGAGGCGCACGCGAAGATCACCATGCGACTCGCCCCCGGGATGGATCCGGCCCGCGCGCGCCAGCACCTGCTGGCCCACCTGAATTCGACGGTGCCACAAGGTGTGGAACTGACCTTCGAACCCGACGATGGCGGCACCCCTGCCCCGACGCTGCCGGATGATCATCCGCTGCTGGTAACGGCCTCGCGCGTGCAGGAACAATTGCATGGACGCCGGCCGATTCCGGTGCGGGCCGGCGGCACCATCCCGATCAGTGCGATCTTCCGCGAGATGCTGGGGATCGATACGCTGACCTATGGCCTCGCCATGCCGGACGAGGACGTGCACGCACCAAACGAGTTCTTCCGGCTGTCGTCTTTCGACGAAGGGCTCAAAAGCTGGCCGATGCTGCTGAGCGAACTCGGCAAGCTCAGCGCCACGGATTTTGCACCCTTCCGGCACTGACCTGATGCGCCTGCTGGCCATGATCGCACGGCGTTGCCTGTGGATGCCGCCGACCTTGTTCGGCCTGGTGCTGATCGTGTTCGCGATCTCGCATGTCATCCCATCCGACCCGGCGCGGATCATGGCGGGCGAGAACGCGACGCCGGACCAGGTGGCGGCGCTGCGCCACAAATACTGGCTGGACCGGCCGCTGCCGGTACAGTTTGCCCACTACATCGGCGACATCGCCACCGGCGATATGGGCACCAGCCTGTTCACCCAGCGCCCCGTCTCCGAGGATTTGCTGGACCGCCTGCCCGCCACGTTGGAACTGGCAATCTACGCCACCATCATCGCAGTCGCCGGCGGCATTCCCCTGGGCGTGGTCGCCGCGCTGCGGCGCAACTCATGGCTGGACCACGCGGTGCGGGTGGTCACCGTCGGCGGCCTGGCGATGGCTGCGTTCTGGCTCGCCATCCTGCTGCAATTACTGTTCTCGATGTGGCTCGGCTGGACCCCATTGCAGGGCCGCATCGACGGCTGGGGCCCCGATCCCATCACCGGTTTCTATACGCTGGATGCGATCCTGCGCGGCGACTGGTCAACGCTGGGTGACGCGGTGCTGCACCTGGTCCTGCCCACGCTGACACTGGCACTGCCGGCGACGGCCACCATCGTCCGTTTCACCCGCGCCGGCGTGCTGAACGTGATGTCCAGCAACTTCGTGTTCTACCAGTCGGCGATGGGCATTCCCCGCCCCCGCATCATCTGGAAATACATCCTGCGCAGCGCCCTGATCGGCACACTGACCCAGATCGGGCTGATCTTCGGCAACCTGATCGCCGGCGCGGTGGTGGTGGAGACGGTGTTCGACTGGCCCGGCCTCGGCAGTTATGCCGTGAGTTCGATCCTGCAATCGGACTACAACGCCATTATGAGCTTCACATTGTTCCTTGGTGCGGTGTTCATTGGCGTGAACCTGCTGGTGGACATCGCCCAGGCCGTGCTGGACCCGCGCGGGCGATGAACGCGCTCCCCCCCTCCCATGGTAATTACCGGGCGTGGAGCGACACCTCATGTCATTGCGAGGAGCGTAGCGACGAAGCAACCTCGTTCGGAAAAGCGCCCAGGCCATGCGTGCGCCAACCGACCAAGGTTGCTTCGTCGCTCCGCTCCTCGCAATGACATTTGAACAGCGATGACCATGCTGCGCCGGCTGCTGCGCGACCGGTCCGCCGCGCTGGGGCTGGCGATCATCATCCTGCTGGTCCTGGCAGCGATCTTCGCACACCCGCTGGCGACATTCCCGCGCGACATCACGCAATACCATCCGCCGCAACGCCTGCTGCCGCCCAGCGCCACCCATTGGTTCGGCACCGACCGCATGGGCGGCGACATCTACAGCCGGCTGTTGTTCGGCGCGCGCGTCACCATCATGATCGCCGTCGTGGCGACATCGGTATCGGTGCTGATCGGCGTACCGGTCGGACTGGTCGCTGGCTACTACACCAACCGCACCAGCGAGGCGCTGATGCGCGTCTCCGACGTGTTCCTGGCAGTACCGCAAATCGTCTTGGCGATCGCCATCGCGCAAACACTCGGGCCGGCGATCCAGAACGTCATCCTCGCGCTGTCGCTGACCTATTGGCCATTCTGGGCCCGGCTGGTCTATGCCGAAACCCGCAGCCTGCGCAACGAAACGTTCATCGAGGCCGCGGTCGCCCTCGGCGCATCGCCGCTGCGGGTGATGGTCCTGCATGTGCTGCCGTCGATCGCGTCGTCGGTCATCGTGCGCACCACCATCGGCATGGGCGGCACGATCCTGGTCGCTGCCGCCTTGGGTTTTCTCGGCCTGGGCCCGCCGCCGCCCAGCCCCGAATGGGGCCGCATGATCGCCGAAAGCCGCGAGTTCCTGCCGCAGGCGTGGTGGTATGCCGCGGCACCTGGCATCGCGATCCTGCTGGTGGTGATGGGCTTCAACCTGCTGGGCGATGGATTGCGCGACGTGCTCGACCCGCGCCTGCGGCGAGGCGGCAATGACCGCTGACTTGCTGACCGTGCGCGATGTGTCGGTGTCTTTCGCCACCGAAAGCGGCACAGCGCGCGTGCTGGATGCGGTGAACCTGTCGCTGCGACCGGGCGAGATCATGGGCCTGGTCGGCGAATCCGGCTGCGGCAAGACCACGCTGGCCCGCACGATCCTCGGCGCGCTGCCGCCAAACGCGCAGGTACGTGGCGCGGGTCTGGAATTCGCCGGGCGGGATCTGCTGCGTCTCGACGCACGCACGCAGGCGACGCAGATGCGCGGACGCGCCATCACCTTCGTACCGCAGGATCCCTTCAGCGCGTTCAACCCCCTGTTCTCGATCGGCGACCAAATTACCGAGCTGTTGCGCTGGAAGTCGCCGGACCGTGCGCCGCGGCGGTTCGGCTACCCGCGCGCGCGCCGGCGCACCGACCGAGCACGTGCCCTCGCCCTGCTGCGTGCCGTGCACCTGCCTGATCCGGAGCGGCTGCTCGCGAAATATCCGCACGAACTCTCCGGCGGTCAGCGTCAGCGCGTGATGATCGCGATGGCCTTGCTGCCCGAACCGCGGCTGGTGATCGCGGACGAACCGACCACGGCACTGGACGTCACCATCCAGGCACAGATTCTCAAGCTGCTGCGCACCCTGGCGAACGAGCATGGCGCGTCGGTGTTGTTCACCACGCACGACCTCGGCACGGCCTGGGAAATCTGCGACCGCGTCACCGTGATGTATGCCGGCCAGACGCTGGAAACCGCCCCGATCGAACGGTTCGTCCGGCGCCCGATGGTGCCCTACACGCGCCTGCTGCTGGATAGTCTGCCGTCGCGCAATGCCGCGCTGCAAGGCATTCCAGGCGACGTGCCCAGCCTGGTATCGCCACCCTCCGGCTGCCGGTTCCATCCACGCTGCCCGCAAGCGAGCGATCTGTGCCGCGTTGAACGACCGCCCGCGTCGGTCGCCGAGGAAGGACATCTGGTAAGCTGCCATCATCCGCACATGGCAACGCAGGAAGCGGCAGCGGGATGATGTCCGACACGGCACCGATTCTCGACCTGCACGATGTCAGTACGCAATTCCCGGTGCGGAATGCGTGGGGCCGGCGCGTCGGTTGGCTGCGTGCGGTTGATGCTGTCTCGCTTTCGGTGGGCCGCGGGGAAATCCTCGGCGTGGTGGGAGAATCAGGCTGCGGCAAGACCACGCTCGGCAAGACCATCGCCGGCATTCATCGTCCCGCGAACGGCAGTATCCGGTTCGAGGGCAATGAAATCGGCGGCCTCGCCGCCAATGAAAGCCGCGTGCTGCGACGGCATTTGCAATATTGCTACCAGGATCCCGGCGCGTCGCTCGATCCGCATTGGAAGATCGGCCGCGCCCTGGAAGAGCCGCTGGTGATTCACACCAGCACGTCGTCGGCCGAACGGCGTGCGCGCGTGCGGGACGTGCTGGCGGCAGTGGGTTTGCCTGCGGGGCATCTCGATCTCTATCCCCACGAGATCAGCGGTGGCCAGCAACGGCGCGTCGGTTTGGCGCGCATTTTGATGCTGACGCCAAGCCTGGTGGTGCTGGACGAACCGACCTCGGGGCTCGATGTGTCAGTGCAGGCAACGGTGCTGCGATTGTTCCTGGAACTGCGGCAGCGTTTCGATCTGACCTATCTGTTCATCAGCCACGACCTGGCGGTGGTGCATCTGGTGTCGCAGCGGATCGCCGTGATGTATCTCGGCAAGGTTGTGGAATGCGGCGATACAGAGCAAGTGTTTGCCGCGCCCGCACATCCGTATACGCAGTCGCTGCTGGCGGCGGTGCCGGTGGTCGGCGGGCGGCGGGTCACCGAGACGTTCCTGCTGGAAGGCGAACCGCCGAGCCCGGGGCGGCTGCCAAGCGGGTGCCGGTTTCGCACGCGCTGTCCGCGCGCGGAGGGACGATGTGCCGAGGAAGAGCCGGCATTGCGGACGTTGGCGGATGGCAGGACAGCGGCGTGCCACTTTGCCTGAAAACTCTCCCGCACCCGCTCTGTTCGCGCGCGTGCGGGAGAGTTTTTTCTAACTCATGCGCATCCAGCGGATGTCCTGTGCATCGCCGATCGGGCAGAAGCGCACATCATGCACGTTCTCGGTGAACGGGCCGTACCACCTCGTGTTGTAGATGAACAACCCCGCCGCGTCCTCTACCAGGATGCGCGACGCCTCCTCATACAGCGGCTGGCGTTGCTGTTGCGACGTCAGCACCAGCGCCTTCTCCGTCAGCTCATCAAAGCGCGGGTTATTGTAGAAGCTCGCGTTGCCGGCACCGATGTTTTGGCTGTTGTAGATGGCGCCGGTCCAGTTGTCCGGGTCAGCGTAATAGGCGCTGCGCCATAGCGGCACCAGGTCGTGCTGCTTTTGCGGATCGGCGAACTTGCTGGCGATCACCGGCCATGGCTCGCTGGCCAGCTTCACGTCGATGCCGATCTTCGCACAGCCGGCTTGCAGCAACTGCGCCGCGGCCTCGCTCTGGTCGAAGCCTGCCAGCACACCGATCTCAAGCTGGCGCTTCGGCGCCTTTACCAGCGCCAGATGCTGCTTCGCCTTCTCCAGATCGTAGCTGTAGCCGGCCAGACCCTTGGGCGCGCCCCACATGTTGTTGGGAATGATCCCGGCATTGCGCGATACCGAGCCGGACAGGATGTTGTTGATGAACCCGTCGTAGTCAAACGCGTAGCACAGCGCCTTGCGCATATGAACGTCATTCAGCGGCGGGCGCTGGTTGTGAATGATGAAATACATCGTCCGCAGCGAATCGGCCTGCAGAATCTGCACCCGGCCGGTGGCGCGCAGCCGCTTGATCTGGTCCTGCGGCAGATAGCCGTCGGTCGTGTTGAACTCGCCCTTCTCCACCCCAAGCGAGCGGCTTGCGGTCTCCAGCACCACGCGGAACTCCGTGCTGGTGATGTTGGACTTGCCGAAACTGTGGAAATGCCCGTCGAAGCGGTCGGCCTGGAAGCCGATCGCCGGGTCGTACCGGCGCAGTTTGAACCCGCCGGAGCCGGCCTCGTTCCGCGCCAGCCAGGCGTTGCCCCAGTCGCCGGATTTCTCGTGCGCGCGCACCAGCTTGCTGTTGACGACCCACATTTCCGACAGGATCGACCGGAACACCGCATAGGGATGGTTCAGCGTGAATTGCACCATCCCCGGATTCAGCGCCTTGGTCTTGCCGGGCGAAACCACGCTCTTGAACAAGCCATAGGCGCCCTGCTTCAGGCCCAGGATGCGCTCCATGGAGAACACCACGTCGTCGGCCGTGATCGGCGTGCCGTCGTGGAATTTCACGTTCTGCTTCAGGGTCACGGTGTAGGTCACGCCGTCGGACGAGATGTCGATCTTGTCCGCCAGCCACAGATCGAGCCGTGGTGGATTGTCCACCCAACGCACCAGGCAATCATACATGTTCAGCCGAGAGGCTATGCGGCCGATATCGAACACCATATGCGGGTCCAGGGTGTCATAGGGGCTGTTATTGGCGGTCACGAAGCGTTTGCCCTCGGCCGCAACGGCGGTGCCCGGCAGGCCCCCGGCCAAGGCCGCGCTGCCGCCCCAGGCAAGCAATTCGCGGCGAGAAAGGTGAAGCATGCAAGTTCCCCCGTGCGCTGACGTCCCTGTTACCAGGAATGGTCGGCGGAACGTTGTCGCCGAGTCAAACGGAAATCCCAACCGATTGCGGAAAAATTGGCGCCGGCGACAACCCTTCCTCACGACCGGCCTTGAGCAAGCGATGCGTACACAGTCGATCGGGATGCTTCGTCACCAAACGCGCCCGATCCCTTCGGGCAGATGGCCGGCTCAAGGCCGGCCACGACGACAAGACTATGATGCCTCCAGGAACTCGGCGAAATACTCTTCCGGGGACACGCGGCGGTTGACGATACCCGACGCGAACGCCTCATCGGTGAAGGCTTCGATGGCACGCCGGTTCGCCTCGAAGCCATAGGGATGGAAATCGACACCCATCAGCGCCTCGGTCTCCTCCAGTTCGGCGTCGAGCCAGGGCGACGCATAAGGAAACGACCGCTGCGCCTTGCCAAAGGTTTCGTTGCACATAAGGAACGCATCGGTCAGGCTGCGCGCGATCCATTTGTTCGCTTCCCACACCGGACGCCGCACCACCACCAGATGCTGCGGCGGGAACATCCCGGTCTGGCGGAAATAGTCGCGCTCTACCGAGCGGATGTCGGGGAACAATCGAACGATCGGGCCATCGGCGGGATGATAGCGGCGCAGGCGCGGCGGGCTGTAGATCGCATCCAGCTCGCCATCGATCAGCATGTCCGACAGCGGCTTGCCGTCCGGCGCGGCCTGCACGCCGCCCGGCAGGGTGTACACATGACTGGTAATGCCCGGTTCATCCACGCTGCCGATCCACCACTGCACATCGTTCGGCTGCACGCCGACGAAACGCAGGAAGTGCCGGTACCAGATGGCGCCGCTGGCGACCCAGTCGTACATTCCGACGCGCCGCCCGCGCAGGTCCGCCGCAGTCTTCACACGCCCACTCTTGCGAACGTACAAGTCCCGCGCAGTGAAGTTGCGCAACGGGAAGACCGGGATCGCGACATGACTGCGGTCGCCCTGCGCGATGCGGCGCAAATGTCCCGCCATCGAGGATTCGCCGCCATGCACGGCCGGATCAAGCAACGCGCGGCGCAACAGCTCGGCGCGCCCCGGCCAGGAGCCTTCAAGACCAATGATCAACGTCAGATCGATGCGGTCGGGTTTCACCTGTCCCGTCGCCAGCGGCATCATCCGCGCATAATCGGCCATCGTCAGGGTGAGGGGCAAATCAGCCATCTGCGTCTCCTGCTGTGCGTGTGATTGCCTGCCCGTTGCGACGATTGATCAGTGCGCGCCGACGAACCGGAACGTGCCGCCAACCCGTTCAACATGGCCAAGCCCCGGCCAAGGATAATGATACCCGATCACCGCCAGCTTCTCGTCCGCGAGCCGCCCGAGCAATCCGCGCCGCGTCTGCACGGCTTCCGCCGGATCGGCGTCGAAGGCGCTCGTTGCATCCGGAAAGACGAAGGACAGGGGATCGTGGAATGCCACGTCGCCGGTCAGGCACCAACCGCCGGCAAACAGATACGCCATGTGGCCCGGCGTATGGCCGGGCGTGGCCCAGGCCTGCACGCCAGGCAGGAATTCCTGCCCATGGCAAATCAGCGCGATGCGGTCACGCAGCGGCAGCAGATGCTTACGGACACCCGCGAGGCTACGTTCGCGGCGCTCCCCCGGCGGGTCAGATTCCCAGAACGCCAGTTCGTCCCGCGCCATATAGATCGTGGCGTTGGGGTAGTTGGGCATGCCATCGTCGCGCATTGTGCCCCAGCAATGATCCGAATGGGCATGCGTCAGCACCAGCGCATCAATGGACTCCGGGGCAGCGCCTGCCTGTGCCAGGCTGTCGAGCAATTGACCGCTGTCCGGCCCGTACAGTTTTGATGTTCCCATTCCATTATCGAACAATACACGCTTCCCACCCGTTTCCAGCAGCAAGCAATTCTGCTCCACCCGCACCTTGTCGGTGGCGTGTCCGGACCCGCCAAGCGCAGAGTCCATCGTTGCTTCATCGAGCCCGCTGAAGATGCGCGATGCGCGCGGCAGCACCAACGGTCCGTCGGAAACGATCGTGGCACTCATGGGGCCAATACGGAAACGGTGGAACAAGGGAGTCCCCCAAATCATTCGAATGCAGCCAATTATGTCATTGCGACGAGCGAAGCCGCGAAGCAATCTCGATCGCGTAGCGCACGGACGGCCTCACCGTGATCGAACTTGCTTCGCCGCTTCGCTCCTCGCAATGACGGCGGCGGGCAGGACAGCGGCAATTCTGACAGCGGTCCCGATTACCGCATCATTACGTGCGGCAACAACCCCGCCACGCCGATCACAATCAAATACAACGCCACGATGATGTTCAACAGGCGCGGGATGAGCAGAATCAGGATGCCGGCGATCAGCGCCACGAGTGGTTGGAGGACGATCATATTGACGGCCATAAGTGATGCTCCGAAGCAGGGGTCAGCGACGCTGCGCATAGCACGCCAATTCGCAGCAGGACGCCATATTCGCCGGCTGTAACATCTGCGCCAGATCTACCACCGGCGATTGGCCGCACCGGCCGGCACATGGGCAAGCCCCGAGGTGCCGAGAGACAGTCCTACCAACGACCGCTGCTATTGGGCTGCTGCCGGTTGTGCAGCGAGATGGCGCCACGCGGCCACCGCGGCCAGTTCGCGATCGGGACGCTCGATCAGCACTGGCAATGCGCCGGCGTAGACTGCCCCAGTGTTGCCATCCAGGCTGATTGGATCGCCTTCCGCGAGGCAAATACCGCCAATCCGGCAGGTGCGGCGGTCAGCATCGATATCCAGGCCGGGGCACCCCACCAGACACACTTTGCCGAGTTGACGTGCCACCACCGCGGCATGTGCCGTGCGACTGCCGGTGGCGCTCAACAGGCCGGCAGCCTTGGCAAGAGCCATGGTGTCGGCCGTGACCGTCTCCGGGCGCACCAGAATCGCCGCGTTACCACGGCTGGCAAAGCGTTCCACGGCGGCCATATCCAGCGCCACCGGCCCGCTCGCGACGCCGACACCGGCGACGACCGCGCGTGCCAGAGGTTCCGGCACCGGCGCGGCAAAGCGCGTCTGGCCGAGCGAAGCCAGGTCGACGCCATCCAAACGCCACAGCGCTTCGTCCGGACGGATCAGGCCCTCCGCGACCATGTCCACCGCCATCCGCAACGCGGCAATCGGCGTTCGCTGTGCACGGCGCGTTTGCAGCAGGTGCAACTGTCGGTCGTGCACGGTGAACTCAAAATCCTGGGAGTCGCGGAACAACGCCTCCAGCCGCGTGGCGGCATCTTGCAATGCGTGGAACGTGTCCGGCATCAGGTCACGCAGGCGATCGTTGTCGGTCGTTGTGCGGCGGCCGGCGACCACATCCTCGCCCTGGCCGTTGAGACAGAAATCGAAATACAAACTTGGCGCGCCGGTGGCAGGATCTCGCGTGAAGCCGACGCCCGCGCCGGACGTGCCTCCGGCGTTGCCGAACACCATGGTTTGCACTGTGACAGCGGTGCCGCCGGCATCGTCCAATTTGTTCAGGCGGCGCCAGGCGATGGCCTTCGGCGCATTCCACGAGCCGAACACGGACTCGACCGCCGCTGCCAATTGCTCCATCGGATCGGCCGGAAACGGCGCGCCTGCCAGCGCGGCGTAGTGCTCGCGCATCGCGGCGGCGAGACGACGCAAGGCGCGATGATCCAGATCGCGCTCGGTTTCCACGCCTTCAGCCGCGATGAATTTGCCCAAAAGCGCGTCGAATGATTCGGGCGGCAGACCGGCGACCACTTCGGCGTAGCCTTGGACCAGTCGGCGGTCGCAATCCCACGCCAGGCGAGGATTTCCCCCCAGCCTCAGCAGTCCTTCGACGCTGGCGGCATTAAGGCCGATATCCAGCACTGTCTCCAACATGCCCGGCATCGACACCGCCGCACCCGATCGCACCGAGACCAACAGCGGGCGGCGCGCGGCACCGAAACCCAACCCGGTCGCCGATTCCAATTTCGCGATACCGGCAGCCAGCGCCTGGCGCACCGCCGCAGGGTCGCGCGGCGCGCGACACCAGGAGGTCGGAAGCACAAAACCTGGCGGCACCGGCAGCCCTGCCTGGGCCAGCAGCATCAGGTTCCAGGCCTTGTTGCCGACCTCTTCCACGCCACCCTCCGGCAGCGGCGCGCCGGGCAGGATGAACCACAGGCCAGGATCAGCCACCGAGCACCTCCTGCAACAGGGAATCGCGCAGCATCAGGCTGGCGCGCTTCAATGCGTCGGCGCCTGCCTCCAGCCGCGCACCCAGCGCCGTGCACAGAAACAACTCGCGGAAATCGGCTGTCTGCCGCACCGCCGCCGCGGTCAGGGCGCGCTCGGCATCGTCCGCCGCATGTTCCAGCACGGCAATGCGGTCGATCGCGACCAGGAAATCGTCAGCGTCCTCGGCAGCACTCTTGTCCTCGGCGTGGGCTGCGTGCAGCAGCGCCTTCAGCCATTCCTGCGAAGCGTCCAGCAGGATAGCGGCAAGCGCGTGCAATTCCTCGACGGCGGTCCTGGACGCCCCGGCTTCCGCCAGCAATCCGAGCAAGAAAACGGCTTCTTCCAGTTCGTCGGCCGCATCGTCAGCGTCGTGCAGCAGCGGACCGAAGGCAGCGTGGTCGGGGCGGCGATGCACCGCCTCGAACACAGCGGCCACAATGCGGTCCGCGTCATGCTCGAAACCGCGGGCGCGTTGCTGCGCTTTTGCCATGTCCGCAGTTCCCGCCGCGAGGACACCGTCCCGTACCAGGCTGGCGAGTTCGAAGATCAACCCCGCATGGTCGGCGGCGAGGTGCAGCAGGTGGCGGCGTTCATTGCTGAAATGCCGGCCGAGTTCGGCACGGATGCGATCCCGCAACAGCGAGGGCGAACGGTGCGCATGCAGGCAATCTGTCGCCGCGCGCAGGACGAAGTGCAGGAATTGTTCGGTCTCGGCCAGGCCCAGCACGTCGGACAGTCGGTCCCCGAAATGCATCGCGGAGCCGTCGGCCGCCTCGATCGCCTGGTTCACCAGCCGCGCCCCGCCAAGTTCCAGGAAGGCGCGATGCCCGACCTCCTCTTTCGCGGCCCAGGACAGAAGATCGTTGCGCGCGGCACCAGGTAAGAAGGCACGGAGTTGCTTCCGGGCGCGGTTCCAGTCGATCAGGAACACCAGGCGGGAGCCGATGAAGCTCAGCGCGATCAGCAATGCAGATTCGTCCGGCGGATCGATCTGCCCGGTCGCGAGCGTGAACGCCGGACCGCCGGCGATCTGGCCAGGCTGCGACGTCTCCCAGTCCGGCGCGAGCGGCGCGAGCATATCCTGGAAGAAGTGCAGGCGTTCGGCGTGCACGTCGGTGTAGGTGACGCGAACCGATCCGTCCTCGACATGGATCACCACGACATGGGCATCTGTGGTACCGATGTCGTTTTGCAGCACAAGCGTATCGCCACAGCGCGTGGCCGTCGTCCCGAGGCCAGGGTGGTCGAATTTCAGCGGCGCGGTGCGATTGACACCGGCCATGAAGGCGGCAATGCGCGGGCGATCGACATCACTCAGGCCATAGGCGGCGGCCCCATCGATGGTTTCCTCGGCAAGCTGTGCCTGCATGGTATTGAGCTGCTTGTGCAGGTCCATGACCAGCCGGTGCAGGCTGTCGCTGCCCTCCGGCGGCGTGGCGGAGCCCATGGCAGCAAGGGTGGCGGGATCGACCACGTCGCCCTCCGCGGACGGCATGGCGGCGAGGGCGGCATCGAGCCGAACGGCAATGCCGGCAATGCAGGCGTCCATAACCGGCGCGGCCATCGTTTGCAGGTCCCGGGCAATGCTGGCCAGCAGGCGGGCGGCGCCGGGCATCAGGTAAGCCGTGCCCTGCCGCCTGGCGGAGGCGGTGAACCCATCCAATGACGGATCGTCGATTCCGCAGGCAATGCGCTCGCGCTTCAGCGAAGCGGGGGCCGCGCCGGGTGCGTCGGCGTGCGCGGCTGCCATCTGGAACAACGAAAGCTGATACTTGACCCGGTCATTGGCGGAGAGCGCGGCATTCACCGCGGCAGACCGGCCAAGCCCGGTCTCCCCGATTGCCGCCAGCACCTCGGTTTTCATGCGATCTCTCTCCGCGGTGGCGGACGGAGTGAAGCGCGTTGCCGCGGTGGGGGCTTTGATCTGGGTCAAGCTTGAGTAAGGCAAGATGGAATTGTCATAATCGCCCCTCAAACCTCGCCCTCGCTGCGGGGTTGGGCCGGTGAGCTGACCAACGCGGTTGGGCTG